>JABLTL010121395.1_pt1 | contig 16153 bp, 17 predicted proteins | sample 7160151 | NCBI WGS metagenome assembly JABLTL01 (sample SAMN14651223, study PRJNA627086) | human gut metagenome | isolation source: feces | host: Homo sapiens
AGAATAATTTTTTAATATTCCTTTATATAAAGAATCCATTTTTGAAATATAAAATTGATTATATCTTGCAATTAGTTTTTCTTTGCCTGATAATTGTATCCCATCATTATCTAATTCCAATAAATATTTTTGTTTTCTATTTTTATATTCTATAAATTCTCTTTCTTTTAAGCTTGTAACTTCATAATATTTTGATAATGCTTCTCTTTCAAAATCAGAAGCTGTATTATTTTTTACTTTTTTATATATAGAATCCATAACATATTTATCTAATGATTCTAAATATGCTTCATAAGCTACATTATATTTTTCTTCTGCCTCTTTTTGATTATAATTTTCATTTTGGTATGCTTCAAAATGTTTCAATAGATTATTTCTTTTTATCGAGATTAACATTCCATTGATTCCTATCTTTGTAGGTATCAACATTTTTGTTAAAGTTTTTGTGATTTTATTAAAAAATGTTTTATCTGTTCCTGTAATTCTTAAACTTTTTTCTTCCATCTTTATCATCCCTTCAAAATACAATTTTTTCATTTGTCCCGATATTTTCTAGTACTTCATAAGTGACTGTAATTTCTATACTATCATTGTTTTCTTTAACATTTATATTTTTATTTACGATTTTCTCTATGTCTTTTATTTCTTCCATTAATTCTTGTTCTAATTCTTGTGTCCCTAGTTCTTTAGCTTCTTCTATTGAGTATGTTTTATCTACTAATTTCTGTTCTTTATTAATTGTTTTTATTACAGAAATTGGTAAATAGAAGTTAGAAAATATTCGCACCTTGTTTTCCGTTTCTATTGTATCATAAATTTCAAAATTTGAAAGCTTTTTAGGAAAATTTATTTTAAATTTATTTATTTTCATAGCATAAACTGTGTCTATTCTTCCTGTTTCCTCTTTTTCCGTAGTTTTATATTCTATTTTTTTACTTTTTGTATACCACACTCTTGCTTCTACATTTCCTTTTGCATGTACATATCTGATTCCTGTATATTTTCCTTCCATCCAACCATTAATTAATATATCTCCTTTTTTTATTGTATCTCCAACTTTTACATTAGCGGTCCCATTTTGAGCATTTATTTTAGTTATCACTCCATCTTTATCAGAAACTATATTACAATATTCATCTTCTGCTATTATATCTGGTTTTTCTGATGCTTTCACTATTTTAACTATAGCATTTGTTCCTTTTAATTCTATTCCCATCCACGCAATATCTTTTCTATTTAGTCTTATTTTATTTATAATCTCTTTTGTATCTATTTTGCTTTTAAATTCCCCTATATTTAATCCAGCATTTTTTACGTCTTCCATGACATTTTCTAAATTTTCTCCATTTTCTTCTATTATGTCTATATTCCATATAAAATTAGAACTAAGAATTATTGCAAATATAATTAAGCATAAAAATAGTAAAAAAACCTTTCTTTTTTTGTATTTTTCTATCAAAAATGGCAATCCTTTTTTAGCTTTAATTTTTATTTTACATTGCGTCTTTTTTGCAATTTTACAAAATTCTTTAAAATCCTTTATTTCTATATTTAATTCCATGTTTATTTCATTGCATTTTTTTATATTCCACATCATATATTTCTTACTTCTGCTTATGTTTATGAATCTCTCAATATAATATCCTTCTATTGTTATTCTCAGATACCCAGCAATATAGTTTATAATCTTTTTTATTATCATTTGCCTTCTCCTTCATTAATCTGTAATTTTCTCAAAATCAATACCTTCAATCTTTCCCGTCACTTTTATATCATCATTAGTCATCGTTTCTAAATTCAAATTATATCCACTAACACTTACCACTCCAATATATGTGCTAATTTTCACGAAAAATTCTTCATACTCTAAGATTCCTTTATAATTTTCTATTATCATTTGGTCAAATCCCAGTATTGAGATTTTAGGTATATTGGAATAGATTTCTTCTGGAATTTCCAACATTTTATTAATTTTATTTACTCTCCTTTTTTTCATTACTACTCCTATCTCTATAAATAAAGATTATCTCTCAATATCTCCATTTATCTTAATAATCTACTATTCAAATTCATCAAGACTCTTAAATTCATATCCCATCTCTTTTGCTTCTTTTATAACACTATCTAAGATATTTGTATTTGTTTTAGAATTCCCATGTAATAACATTATTTCCCCATTGTGTAAGTTATTTATCACTTTTTCTTTAGACTTTCCTTCATCTGGTTGTTTATTTTCATTCCAGTCTTCATAAGCAAAAGACCACATCACATTTTTATATCCTAATGAATTTGTTATCTTTAAAGTTTTTTCACTAAACTCTCCCATTGGTGGTCTTATGTATTTCATTTCATATTGAAATTTACTATAAATACTTTTGTGTAAGTCCATAACTTCTTTTTTTATTTGCTCTTCTGTTAAACTAGGCATACTTTTGTGATTAACTGTATGGTTTCCTACTATATGTCCTTCATCTATCATCTGTTTTACTAAGTCTTCTTGTGTATTTAGATAATGTGCAGTTATAAAAAATGCTGCTTTTACTTCATTATCTTTTAAAGTTTTTAACAATTGTTGTGTATATCCTGCCTCATATCCTTCATCAAATGTTAAATATATAATTTTTTTATCACTATTTCCTAGGCAAATCCCATTATTTTCTTCTAATACAGTTTTGTTTTTTTCACCTACATCTGGTTGCTCATGATTATAATTCCTTTTTATTCCCCAACATATTTTTGAATTTGATATGGTCTCGTTTTGGCTTGTATCTAAACTTTTCTTATCTAAGTTTCTTTGACAAATTATAGTAAGTAATATTATTGCTACAATTAGACATAAACTTGCATATATTTTAATTTTTGAATTCATATTTACCTCCAATTTCTTATTTAATTAATTTTATGAACTAGAAGTAAAAAAATAACTGTATTTTGATAATAAAATATAAGCATATTAATATCACTTAAAAATGTTAACAAACTTCTAAATTATTTTTATATTTAGAGTTGAATTCAACTCATTATATATATGTCATTTTAGTATTATTGTTATTTTGTAAGCTTGTTATTTTTACTTTTGTAATTAGGTAATATTGACCTTTTTACCTGGTATGCAAAATTACAACTTAAGTATTGACAATCAGGTTATTTTATCATATATTGTTGTTACTATTGGAAAAATAAGGTAATTATTTTTATATTGTCGAAGAAAGTAATTATCTACAAGTTATAAAGAAAGGATATTTTATATGTTAAATTTTGTTATTTGTGATGATAATTTAAATATTTTGAATAAACTTGAAAAAATATTAGATGATATTTTTATGAAAAATAACTTTGAAGCTAATGTCTCTTTTAAATTTGATAATTTTGAAGATTTATTAGATTGTTTTGATTGTGGAAATCAAATTGATGTTTTACTATTAGATATTAATTTACGTTCTTCTAAAAATGGTTTAGATTTAGCTGAAGAAATTAGAAAAAAGAACAAAAATGTCTATTTAATCTTTACAACTGGTCATTTAGAATATGCGATGATGGCTTATAAGTATAAAACTTTTGATTATCTTGCTAAACCTATTACTTACGAAAGATTAGAAGATACCATAAAACGTCTTTTTGATGATATTTATGGTACTCCTAAGAAATATATCAAAATAGATAATAAAAATACTCTAGTAGAACAATCACAAGTGCAATATATAAAAAGAAATAATATGAAATTGGTTTATCATACTTCTTCACGTGATTATGAGGTATATAGTTCTTTTAATAAGATTCAAGACTCACTACCTACTAATTTTATTAGATGTCACAAGTCTTATATTGTTAATTTGGATAATATTAAAGACGTTGATCCAGTTACTTTGACTGTTTTACTTACAGATAATAGTTCTTGTAGTATTGGACCTAAATATAAAAATGAATTTTTGGAGGTTATAAAAAATTATGGAATTGTTAAATAATATATGGTCAGCGCTCACTACGCCAAATGAAACTTTGATTAATTTAATTATGTTACCTGCTGCATTTATTGAAACATATCTTACTTTATTAATTTTTACTTCTTTATTAAAAATTAAATCTTCTTATAAACAAAATATTACATACGTATTAAGCTGCAGTTTCCTTATTATTTTAGGTAGTTATCTTATTCCTTCGCCATGGAATACTTTATTTAACTATGCCTGTGCATTTTTGCTTATTTACTTAATTTTTAAGATATCAATTCTAAAAAGTTTTTTTGCTAGCATTTTACCTTCTTTAGCATTTGCTTTAGTTGGTACACTAATAATGAATCCATATTTTACAATATTTTCTATCACTTATAATCAGTCTGAAAATATTCCAATATACAGAATTATGTATTTATTATTAACGTACTTTATTATTTTTTTAATTGTTTTATTATTAAAGTTAAAACGAATTTCCATTAATGTTCCTAATTGTGCCATAGATAAAAGAAATAAATATATTATATTATTGGATCTATTTATTGGTATACTAACCTTATGTATCCAATTGATAATTAACTTTAAATATATCGATATACTACCTATTGCTGTTACTTTTTTAAGTTTTTTGTCACTTCTAGCTTATTTTGGTGTAACTGTACACAGTCTCACAAGAGTTTTTAAACTTTCTTATACTACGCAAAAATTACAAAATGCAGAAGAATACAATAAAACATTAACAATATTACATGACAATGTAAGAGGTTTTAAACATGATTTTGATAATATTGTTACAACAATTGGTGGGTATATAAGAACAAATGATATGGAAGGTTTACAAAAATATTATCATCAGTTAGAAGACGACTGTCAAAAAGTAAACAATTTATATGTTCTTAATCCTAAACTAATTAATAATCCTGGTGTTTATAGTTTATTAACTACAAAATATCATAAAGCTGAGGAAAACGGAATAAAAATAAATATGTCTCTTTTGCTTGATTTAAATGATTTGAATATGAAAATATATGAGTTTACTCGTATATTAGGTATTTTACTAGATAATGCTATTGATGCAAGTAATGAATGTAACGAAAAAACTATAAATATTATCTTTAGAGATGATCCTAATAAACATAGACAACTTGTAATTATAGAAAATACATATAAAGATAAAAATGTTGATACTGAACGTATATTTCAAAAAGGAATCTCTGGCAAAGAAAATCATACTGGATTAGGTTTATGGGAAGTTAGGCAGATTTTAAATAAAAATAAGAATTTATCTTTATACACATCAAAAAATGATAAATACTTTTCACAACAATTAGAAATTTATTATTAATCCAAAAAGTACTTCAAAATATTATGAAGTACTTTTTGATTAGCATAAACTGTAAGAGAGCTTCTTTTTAGAAACTCTCTTGGATTGCTCTATAACTTTTTAAAGTTATATTTACTGGCAAAAATAATTAAATTGTCGTTCTATTTTTGCCAATTTATATTAGTCTTTTTTCACCATATCCATTGGTATTTTTGGTTGATGCAATAGCCAAAAATAACAAGCTGTATTAGTTACCTTTGCGTATTTTTCTGCTACCTTTGATAAAAATTTTAACATAAAAAATCCCCCTTTTATTTTTTATCTTTAAAAACACACCGGTATATGTTTTTTAAACTGTTTGAGTTGAAGTATTGTTATATACTTCATATCCATATTTATTGTTAGTTAATCTATATGCAATTTTAGTTATTGTTAATGTTTGGACAATATTTTCAAATAATAATATATTTGATATAAAATTATCTTTTATAAATACTGATACTAATAATCCCACTGAAAAAGTAATATATGAAATTATTTTCTTTTTTCTTCTATCTTTTGTACATAATATTGGTACATTTTCTGTATCTGCTGGTGCATAAAGCTTTATCATTATCATTCCTAATCCCCATGCTACAACAGTTATTATATATTTTAATGTACTTTCAATTACTATTATTTTTGCAAGAAATACTGTTCCACAAAAGAATAATGTTGTTCCTATAATGCAACCTATATGAGTTTTTAGATGAAATCCTCCAGAAGCTCCTCTATAAGGTAATAATGTTATAAACATAAATAATACTTCTTTTAACATTCCTAAGAAAAATGCTATTATAAATAATAAAAATGTTTTTGGTAATTCTCCAATTATATTTTGCAGGCCATAATTTATTACTGCTGCTCTATCATCATCTATTTCTGGCATTTCTTTTCTTATTCTATTGGTTAAGAATTCACAGATTTTATCTATCATTTTCTTCACCTCTCTTTTGTTAATGTGATTTTAACACATATATTTTCGAGTGCACGTTTTCATTTATCAAATAAGTTTTTTCGTTTATTAAAATAGATTTTTTTATTATTTATATATTTTTTTATTTATTAACAATATCTTATTTGCATTTTTTCTCGCCAAAAAAAGAACAATTCCTACTGAATTATTCTCTTATTTAATATAATATTTAATTTTTATGCTTATCTTCTTTTAAAATACACCATGTTCCAATAGGCTCTGGAAAATCTTGAAATTCTATTTGTTCTTTAGTAATAGGATGATTTATTGTAAGTTTATATGCCCATAAAGCTATTTGTTTTCCTTGTCCTCGTGTTCCATATTTTTGATCTCCAAAAATACTATGTCCCGAATGTGCTAATTGCACACGAATTTGATGATGTCTACCTGTATGTAAATTTATTTTTACTAGACTTAAATTTTTTATTGGATTGTATTTTAGTACTTCATAATCTAAGCTCGCTTTTTTAGCATTTTTCTTGTCTTTGTTAACTACTTTACTCATATTATGTCTCTCGTCTTTATATAAATAATCAATTAATGTATCTTTTTCCTTCTTAAAAATCCCATCTACAACTGCTATATATTCTTTTTTAAATTCTTTTTCTCGTATTTGATTACTTAATCTTGATGCTGCTTTTGATGTTTTAGCAAATATCATAATCCCTCCTACAGGGCGGTCTAGTCTATGAACCAGTCCTAAATATACATTTCCTGGTTTATTATATTTTTCTTTTATATATTGCTTTACGATTGTTAGCATATCTATATCGCCTGTTTTATCTGACTGTGAAGGTATATTAGGCTTTTTTTCTACAACTATAATGTGGTTATCTTCATATATTATTTTTAAATTTTGCACTTTATTTCTCCCATCTTCCATATATTCCACAAGGCAATACTAATTTTGAATTTTCCATATTAAGACCTATTTCTCCTGAGTCTAATTTTCCTTTATGCTTTTTTGCAACCGTTAAATTTAAAATATTTTCTAATACTTTTGCTGATATTCCTGTAGTATATGAATTAATTAAGAAAAACAAAGGATTATCTGATAAAACTTGATTACATAATTGTACTAAATCATATATATTGTTTTCAAATTGCCACACTTCACCTTTTGCTCCTCTTCCATAAGATGGTGGATCCATTATTATGGCATCATATTTATTTCCTCTTCTTATTTCCCTGTTAACAAATTTGACTACATCATCTACAATAAATCTTACTGGTCTATCTTGTAATTTTGATGATATAACATTCTCTTTAGCCCATGTTGTCATTCCTTTTGAGCTATCAACATGGCATACAGAAGCTCCAGCTGATAGACATGCTACTGTTGCTCCTCCTGTATATGCAAATAAATTTAAAACTTTTATTTCTCTCTTTTCTTTAGATATTTTATTTATCATCCAATCCCAATTAACTGCCTGTTCTGGAAACAATCCTGTATGTTTGAATCCCATTGGTTTTATATTAAAAGTTAAATTTTTATACTTTATTTGCCATTGTTGAGGCATTTTTTTCTTAAAGCTCCATGCTCCGCCTCCTGTTTTACTTCTATTGTATACAGCATTGATTTCTTTCCATTTATTAGGATAGCTTTTTTCTTTCCATATTATTTGTGGATCTGGTCTTGATAGTATTACATTCCCCCATTTTTCTAACTTTTGTCCATCTGCCATATCCAAAATTTTATATTCTTTCCATTCGCTTGCTATTTTCATAATTTTTCACACAGTTTTTAACTGCTACCTCCTTATTAGAATAGCAATATTTTATCATATTTTTATAAAGTTTGCAAAATTTTAAAGAAATTATATATCATTAAACCATTTATAACTGATAGAATCATTAGTAATGTAATTATTATTGTAATCCATCTATGTCTAGCAATACAATTAATTATTCGCTTATTTATTTTATATTTGCTCGTCTTTTTTTCTCTTAATGTTGGTAATATCTCTTTTGCATATTCCATTTTTACATTCCTCCCATTCACAGTATTTTATGTTTGTTCCTTATCTTTTATTCTTATTTTTTAAAAAACTTTTCAGATATTTCTACTTTTTTAGCATTTGCGACAGAAAAAAGCACATCTAATTTACATAATTTGATTTTTAAAAGGTTTTATGCTATAATAAATTTATGTTAGGGAAAAATCCCATGTAGTCCGTAAAACCACTAATAGAAAGGAAGAAGCTTTATGAAAAATTTAGCAATGAACACAAAAACTTTAAAACGGAACTTGAAAATCACAACTAGAATAACCACTATGATTGCCGTCATGGCAGCAATAGTTATTTTTTTCACATTAATTATTCTTAACCTTTCTCATCTGTGTAATGCTATTTCACAAATTCCTGGTGGAATTTGGAATGCTATATTAGCATTTCCTTCAGACTGGATTATTTCTGGAGTAATTGGAGCCATTATTGCTTCTATTGCCTGGGGAATTTTCTGGCACTTGAATAGACCTGGTAGAAAAAAATAATATTGGGGACTATCTTCATTCAAAAAACTTCCTTTTTTAGGAAGTTTTTTGATTTTTTATTGTAATTATTTTTAGTGCCTGATATAATAGCATAGTAACTTAAGAAAATTCTTAACAACTTTGCAAGGAGGCGAAGTACTATATGAAACTGAAAAAAGCAATTACTTTTTTAGGTATTTTTATTTTAGGTTATCTTATTACAGATACCTATCGATTTAACAAAGCATTACTGGAATACTTTCCGGGATTAGGAATAGCTTTAGTTCCTAATAAAGATTTCTAGCTTAAAAATAAAAAGATATCTTTTGAACTCTACTTTTGAGGTATTGTTCATTTCGATATCTTTTTATTTTTGTAATTTTTGTGCTAATTCTTTAGTAATTCCTTTTACTTCCATTAGCTCTTCAATAGATGCTTCTTTTATTTTTTGCATACTTCCAAATCTTTTTAATAAAGCTTGCTTTTTCACTTTTCCTATTCCTTTTATATCATCTAATTCTGATTTAGTTATATCTTTATCTCTTAATTTTCTATGATATGTAATTGCAGTATCATGTACAGTATCTTGAAATCTTGTAATTAGTTTTTTTAAATCCTCTGATATTTCTAGCTCGTTCCTTTCTTCATCCATTAAAGCTCTTGTTTGATGTTTATTATTTTTTACCATTCCAAATACCTTTATATCAAATTTATTTTTTAAGTTTGCTATTTTCCCTTCTACTTCTAGATCATCTTGTATAATCTTTTGTATATACTCATTTTTTACTATTTCTATTGCTTTTTTAGTTGCCCTTATTTGAGTAATTCCTCCATCTGCAAAAATTGCATCTGGTAAACTTCCAAATCCACCTTTAGGATTGTCTATAGAATGTTTTAACCTTCTTGTTATTACTTCTTCCATACATCTAGGATCATCTTGTCCATATACTGTCTTTATTTTAAATCTTCTAGATAAATTTTTTTTGATTATTCCATCTTGCATAACACACATAGCAGCTACCATGTATTCACCTGATATATTTGATATATCATAAGTTTCTATTTTTCTTGGTAATGTTGTCATTTTCATAATATCTTTTAACTCTAATAAGATTTTACTTTTGTCTTTTTCTTTATTTTCTAATGTAACTTTACTGTTTAATTCTGCCATTTCTACAAATCTTAATTTTTCTCCCTTTTTAGGGGTTTTTATTTCCACTTTTTTTCCTAATTCTGTGGATAACCATTCCTCTATAGCTATCTTATCTTCAATTTCTTCTCTTATCATTATTTTATTTGGAATATTAGGATTATTTAGATAAAATTGTTTTATAAAACCAGACAAAATTTCTTTATCTTCCATGTCTTGTAAATCTGTATAAAAATAGTGTTCCCTTCCTATCATTTTACTTCCTCTTACAAAAAATATTTCTATACAAACTTCTATTTCTGACTTTGCTATTCCTATAACATCAATACTATTTTCAGATATATTTGAAACTTTTTGTTTTTCTGATGCCCTTTCTATGGCAATTTTTCTATCTCTTAAATATGCTGCTTTCTCAAACTCTAGTTTTTTAGATGCTTCTTCCATCTGTATTTGTAAATCTTTGATAACTTTAGTTGTTTTTCCTTCTAACAAATCTATGATTTCATTTATTTGATTCATATACTCATCTTTATCAACTTCTTTTACGCAAGGTGCCAAGCATCTTCCAATATGGTAATTAAGACATGGTCGAGTTCTAGGCTTTAAAATTCTACATTGATGTATCTTATATCTTCCTTTTATAAAATCTAGCATTTCCTTTGCAGCTCCTGGATTAGCATAAGGTCCAAAATATTTAGCTCCATCATTAATAATTCTTCTTGTATAATAAACTCCTGGATATTCTGATTTTAAATCGATTTTTATATATGGATATGTTTTATCATCTTTTAATAATACATTAAATTTAGGTTTATTCTTTTTTATTAAATTACACTCTAATATTAATGCTTCTGCTTCATTATCTACTACTATATATTCAAAATGATCTATTAATGAAACCATTTTTTCTATTCTAGCAGTTTTATTGTTTTTTCTAAAATATTGTCTAACTCTATTTTTCAATGAAATCGCTTTTCCTACATATATAATTTTATCATCTTTGTCATGCATTATATATACACCAGGTTTTCCTGGCAATTTTTTTAATTCTTCTTCAATATCGAACATTATAAATCTTTCCTTTAAAAATCTTGTTCATTTTCTATATACCCAATATAAGGCAAGTTTCTATAGAATTGGTTATAATCTAAACCATATCCTATTACGAATTTATCTTCAATTGAAAATCCAATATAATCCACATTTAATTCTTTTGTTCGCCTTGATGGTTTGCTTAATAGTGTAGCTATTTTTAGAGATTTTGGATTTTTTAATTTTAGATATTCTGTTAAAAATGATAATGTTATTCCTGTATCTATGATATCTTCTACTATTATTACATTTTTTCCTTCTATACTATTTCTTAAATCTTTTATAATTTTTACTTTCCCTGTAGTTTCTAGTCCTTCATAACTTGCTACTTCCATAAATTCAAATTCTACTTTTGTTTTTAATTTTTTAGCTAGTTCTACCATAAATACAATAGAACCTTTTAGTATCCCTAATAAAACCACTTCTTTTCCTTGGTAGTCTTTGTCTATTTGTTTTGCCATTTCTGTTAATCTTTTTTCTATTCTTGATTCGTTTATTAATACATTCATAATACAATCCCCCTAACATTATCTATAATTGCATTATAACTTACTTTAACTTTTTTATCAATTGATTTTATTTAAAATTCCCAAACTAATATTTTATAATAAAAAATTTTTCGTGCAAAAATCCCGCAGCTTATAATTAAGCTACGGGATTAAATTTTTTGCTGTTTCTAAATCTCTGTTAAACTAATTAACGAGTCCAGAAGAACTATTATATCCTTATTTAATGGATCAAATTTTCTTAAGAGATTAATTGAACTTTCCAGTACCTTCCAGTCTACATATTCTGGCTCTCCTTTTTTAAATTGTACAACTTTAAGTTCTTCTATCTCTTTAGGTAATTTAATTTCTGGGTAATTTAACAGTATTAACAGATTAGTTTTATCCCAATCTTCATGTAGTGTTGCTATTGTCTCTTTACACAATTTTTTAAAATTATGGTCATTTTTGTATGGCTCTAAAACCTCTTCGAATCTGCGTTCAATATCTAACTGATGATAAATTATGGCATCTGTCAATAAATGCCACAGATATCCTTTCCAGAAAGGTTGCTGCTTCTCTTCTTCCGTTAAATCCTCCATACACGCCTCAATGTTAGGCTTACTACTAACACCAAAGTGTAATCCACTATCACTATGCTTAGACTCCTGCTGCTTGATTCTCTTGCTCAAACGTTCAAAATCCGGCATATCTTCTGTTTTTAGCGTTTCATATTTTTTCTGGACCTCATTGATGTCCTTTGTCATTTTGTAATATTTTTTTAATAAGTCCGGTGCTTCCACACCTAATACAAATGACCGATTTTTTAATAATTTTGTTTGGCAACTTGCCAAATGAATTAAATATCCTGGCATAATTATGCTCCTTTCTTGTGTATGTTTGCATTGCTACAGCAATGCTTTCATAATAAGTTTACATATCGAATTATATATTATTTCCCGTGCTTTGTCAAGTTTTTTATGTATACTTATGCATTTATAACTATACATTATTGATTTTTAGCCTTATTTATGCTAATATATAGACTGATAAAAGGAGGAATAAGATGATAGATATATTACAAGATACAATTATAGATACTATAAAATTAGTTCCATTTTTATTTCTTACATATTTATTAATGGAATATCTTGAGCATAAAACAAAGCAGAAAAATAGAGAAACAATTAAAAAATCAGGACATTTAGGTCCTTTATTTGGTGCTATATTAGGTGTTATTCCTCAATGTGGTTTTTCTGTATCTGCAACTAATTTATATGCTGCTAGAGTAATTACACTTGGTACATTAATTTCTGTTTATTTATCAACATCTGATGAAATGTTGCCTATTTTAATTTCCGAAGGTACTTCACTTGATGTTATGTTTAAAATATTGGCTATAAAACTTGTTATTGGTATGATTTTTGGATTTTTAATAGATTTTATAATTAGAATTAGAAATAAAGGTAATTTTGAAAAAGAAGAAATTGTAGATTTATGTGAAAAAGAACACTGTCATTGTGAACATGGAATATTTAAATCAGCATTAAAACACACTGTTAATATCTTAATTTTTATATTTATTATCACTCTATTAATAAATATAATTATTTACTTTATAGGCGAAGATACTATTTCTAGAGTTATGCTTAACCGCCCAATATTAGGCCCTATAGTATCTGGATTGATTGGCCTAATTCCAAATTGTGCAGCTTCTGTTATAATTACCCAGATGTATTTGCAAAACATTATATCTGCTGGTGCAATGATATCTGGTTTATTAGTAGGTGCTGGTATAGGTTTAGCTGTATTATTTAAAACTAATAAAAGTATTAAAGAAAGTATACAAATTACACTTATTTTATACTTTATCTCTGTCGTTAGCGGTATTTTCTTAGAATTTATTGGTCTAACAATTTAATATTAAAACATAGATGAATAAAATTCGCATATACTATTATAGTGGATTTTTGTGATTTTGTTGTGTTGGATTGTTAAGAATTTTGTGACAGAATGTATTAAGAGGTGATAGTATGAATCGTTTAAAAAGAAAAATTGACCAATATCTAAATGGATTTCTTTATAAGAGATAAAGATTCATTAATTCCAATTGAAGTAAAAGCAAATGATAATGCAACAATTTCTTTGAATAACTTAATTGATAATAAAAAATATAAAGACATTAAATATGGTATAAAATTATGTAATAAAAACATTGGATTTAATGGCAAATTCTATACTTTCCCATATTTCTTAGCTGTCTTTTTAAAAAGATATTTTAGAGAAAAATAAGCTATTAAAAAATGAGATTTGAGTTATATATAACTTAAATCTCATTTTTTGTTATGTTTTTATTTTTTTTCATTTTTTTTGAAATTTATAACTACAGCATCATCATTATTAAATAGATATTTAGAATCTGTTGTATCTGTTTGAACTGGATCTATTTCATTTCTTTCATCTTTAAAATCCAAATTCTTTATATCAAATCTCTTCTTTGGAGAAGTATCATCTTCTGTTTCTGTTGTTACCCCATCAGAATATTTTCCAAAATCAAAGGATTTTATTTTTTGTTTTTCTTTATATTTTGATTCTAGATATTTAAAATTACCTGGACCAATTAAGAATTTTCCTCCAATATCTTTTATTTTATATGCACATTTTTTATCAGTAAGCATTCCTTGTAATTTACCTGCTGAGAAATAATCTACATAAGCCCATTTTACATCACCATGTTTATCTTCATATTTACCTGTTTTAAAGTTAATATCATTTTTAAATGTCCATTCTCTGTGTTTTCCGAATTCAGATGACCACCAATTTAATTCTTCTATTACGCCACCTCCGGTAAATATTTTATTTGCACAGTTTGATAAAATTGTATTTTTTAAATTTTCTTTGGATTTATCTGTTGACAATTGTGCTAAATTTTGTGCAGATATGATGTTTCCTACACGATATTTTCTATACATAGTAAACATTGCTTCTGTTGCTTTACAAATAAAGTCTGGAAATTCATCTACATACAAGAAATTTGGAATTCTAGTATTTTCTCCTCCAGGTCTTCTTAATATAGCATTTTGTAATGATATTAAGAAAAATAGTCCAAATGCTTTATGTGTTGAAGAGCCTAAATCTCCACGTCTTGTACAGATAAATGTTATTTCACCTTTTGAAAGAATATCATCAAAATTTATATTGTTAAATCTATTACATAAAATTGATTTTACTCCTGGTAATCTTAAAAGATTATCCAATTGTGTCACTGCTGCATATATATCTCTTTCTGTTTGTTTTCTTCCACTACCATCTTTGTAAAAACATTTTTTGAAATATGCAATTTGTACACTGTATTTTTCCTTTAACTCTTCATTTGCTGCCATTATTTCACACATTTTTTCTATTAATTCAAAATTAGTGAACATTTTTAGCATATCTTCCATATTGGGAAGTGCTCCTTCATTCATTCTAGGATACATTTCCTTCAATAGAATTGCTAGATTTTCAATAGCTTGTATTATATAATCTTCTCTATATGCATCTTCTACTTCTTCATGCACATTATTGTACATTGCTTTTAATGCAGAAGAAATTGTAATTGCTATTTTTGTTGGATTATCATATACAAATGGATTTATACCTTTTGAGTCCGGATTTGATGGATCTATAATATTATACTTAAATCCATAATTGTCACACACTTCTGTTAAATGTTCTATAATTTCATAATCAGGTGACATTATTTCCATTCCTAAGTTTCTATAAACTGTTTTTCCATCAATTTTTCCTAAAATCATTTTTTTCATATATGCATTATAAACATCTTCTTTTCCATCATTTGGTGCAAGCATTTCTAATTTAAAATTTTGATTTAAAAAGTCATTATCATAAGGTCTAGTTAAATGTGCTATTCCTGTTTTTAATGCTGTAAATCCCATTTCTTTAGAAACTTCTCTAAAGAAAAATTTCTTTTCAATATCTCTTGCTATCATTGGTTCAAAAACTAAAGAAGTTTTTCCTGTTCCAGAACCTCCACAAACAAATAAAGATGAATATCGAGAAATTTCTGGCATTGTTATAGTTTTTCCAGTATCATTATTTGTGCATAAATATGTTTCACAAGTATATACTCCTCTATCCTTTTTAGTATCAGATAAATTTATTCCTCCATAATCCCAAATAGAACGAGTCAATTCTAAGCTATCATTTACTCCGAAATATAACCAATTAAATAATGGCCCTATTGTTATAAACGGTAAGTATAGTGCTATACTCGTAAATGCTGGTTTTACTACTTCTGAAAAATTTGTAATAATATCTACATAGTTTGGAACTGATATAAATAATAACCATAATCCCATATTCAGCCACTGTGTGAACATGGACAGTGCAATAACATATAATCCTATAATATAAATATAGAAAATAGTTACTTTTTTTGCATTTGAATCTGCAAATTCTGATGAGCCTGAAAAAAGAAATGCAAATATAGGACAAGCCATAGCTAAAGTATATTGTATCGGTCCCCAATACGAGTATGAAACACCTGTAAAAATCATAAGTAATATTTCTACAATTCTATCTACTGCTAAATATACTGTGATAAGTGTTAATATATATGTTGCAAATGTATTTCTATTTATATTTAATTTCTTTAAAAA
>JABLTL010048033.1_pt1 | contig 16144 bp, 12 predicted proteins | sample 7160151 | NCBI WGS metagenome assembly JABLTL01 (sample SAMN14651223, study PRJNA627086) | human gut metagenome | isolation source: feces | host: Homo sapiens
AAGACCGTAAGCGTACTGCTCGGTCATGCCAACATCACAACAACCCTTAATCTCTATGTTCACCCAAACATGGAGCAGAAGAAAAAGTGTATCACCAAGATGTTCAAGTCTTTGGGAAAATAAGACATTATACCTATATGAGCAAGAGAGTATGTAATAAACACACACTCTCTTGCATTATTATCTACTACGGAATTTTCTTTTTATGACAGTTGGTCGCATCATCGCAGCTGCTACGGCAATATACCTGCGCCACCAACGATCATCGTCTTCATCCTTGTTACGTCCCCAGTCGGCCGGTAGACTTCAATTCTTGTTGGCGTTTTTTCGTGCCAGAGACCGAAAGAAACCCTAACAACCTACCGTTTTCCCTATTTTGGCCTAACGGCCGACAGGGGTTTTACTATTGGACATTCGGATTGTGCACCACGTATTTTATGAAGCTTCGCGGCACATACACATTGCCGAAGGCGTAGGCTTGGCGGAAGAGCGGAGCTATCTGGGAGACACCGTATCTGCCATTGTCTGTTCCCACGGCGGTGAGCATGAATCGGTTCTGTGGGTGGAACACCACATATTCTGTAAACCGCTCAACAGCTTTCCTCACGTCCTCAAACGAGTTGCCGACTGTCGGGATGGCGTAGCTCTGTCCCTGGATGCCCTCCGCCTGGCCAAACCGCGCTCCGAAGTGTTGCAGGGCATAGGCAGCGGCGCCATCCTTGTGGGCACCCTCCCCGTTGCTGCCAAAGACGAAGATCTCGTTCTCGTTGAGCGATGCAATGTTGTCGGGAGCAATCCGCAGGTCTTTTACGAAATAGCCCGCGTTCATGGCGCCTCTCATTTGGTCGCGTTCTTCTTGGCTCAACCCTTGATAGAACTTAGACATTTCCATGTAGCGCATCTTCTCGTTGTAGGCTCTTCGGCTTCTTTTCTCACACTCAAACATGTCGTCCATGCCCGCCTCCGTCTGCTCAAACTTCATAAAGCTGTCGATGCCAAGGCTGCTTGCCACGTTCTTAACATCAATGTTGGCACCGATGAATGTGAACACCCATCCTTTCTTTTTCAACATGGCGATGAGCTCCTTGACAAGCGGAAGCGTCCACTTGCGTGATGCGTTCTCATAACCGTCGGTGATGATGGTTACGTTGCCCTTGGCCTCTTGCTGCTCGATCTTGCGGAACAACTGCCAAACCGTATCTCCGACGGCATCGTAAAGAGGTGTGCATGCGTTTGGGCAATAATCGTCCATGGTCATGTCCCTGACCTGCTCAATCGGGGTGTCGTGGAAGATGTAACGGGAGCGCGACGTGTCGAAGCAGAACACCGATACGAACTGTCGGACGCTTGGTTGCTCTTTCTGGATGTTGCGTATGCCGGCAAGCGTTTCGTTGCATCCGGAAATAGTGGCTCCCCTAACCACCGACATCGATCCGCTCTCGTCTAAGATGATGAGGTTGTAGGTGGCCGACGTGCCGTTGTCGTCATGGGTGTTGTTGGCCGGGCCATCCTGGGAGGCAGCCTTCTTAGCGGTCTTCGGCTCCACCTGCTTGTCTGAATGGCTGGTGACGTCATTGTTTAGCAGGCTTTTGATGATAGATATGAATCCCATAATCAGAAAAAATAAGATGTCTTGTTTTACTTAGTGAATTTATAGATGTGAATAACGGTGCTCTCGCTCCCTTGTGTGGGGCCTACCTCTATGCCATACGAATGGCCGTTGTATTTCAGGGCGTAATAGCGTTTGGCGCCCACCGCCTTCTGATAGTAAGGCGACAGTTGCTGGTATAAGTCCTGGATGCAGGTTCTTGGATAAGCCTGATGGTGGAATATCCAGAAGCCGGCAAACTTGTTTCTGCCTGCGTAAGGGTCGAACAACACGGTGTTTACGCCCAATCCCTTGTTGTTGTAAAGGTAGAAGTCGAGATTCGAGTTGGTGTAGACATACGAACTGCCGGAGAGCTGCTCGTCGGGGTGGTAGTGGTAGCGGCTCATTGTTGCCTTGAATGTCGCCACGTCCATATTGACAATCGAAAGGAGGTTGCCTACCGTAGGAACGATGACCTGATAGGAGCAATCGTCGCTGATCCTCATGGTTGCTGTTTCAAGACTTTCTTGCGCCTTGCCTGCCAGTGGAAGCAGGCACATGCAGAAAATGAATGTGATAATCTTTTTCATATTCGTTGAATTTGTTAAGTTGCTCTTTGGGCGCTGAGCGTTGCCGCTCGGGGCTTTTCAGACCTTTTATGAAAAAAAACGGTAGAAGTTAACAACTTGTGGGAATAAAAATGTAATTTTGGCCCGTTGTCCCATTATGTAAACAAGGTGCTATGTTGTCACAGTCTGACGGTCAATACCGCGTGGACAGAAAACGTACGCAAGCTTATGAATGCTGACAGGCGCCTTGTCAGACAAAACATGGTTGTAGAAAAGACGAAACAATGATCGTACAGATGCCCAAATACAGCGAACAGCTTCTCGGCGAGTTTGCCCAGAAGGAATGGGGTAAGGCAAAAGCCTATCTCACGAAGCATTTCACATCCTTCTCAGAAATGGAATGTGAGGACATATTCCAAGAATCCTTTGTCGTTCTTTTCCAAAACAACAGAAAAGGGATGTTGGATAATTTGTCTTGTTCTCTGTCGACGTATTTCATGTCGATTTGCCGCAACAAGGCGCTTGAGCTGCAACGCGCAAAATCGCATAGCCTGAATGTGGGCACAGATTCGGAACTCGACATGCTCGACGAAATAAAAGACGACAAGTTGGACAGCCTGATTGCGATGGATCCTGAAACCTCCTTGATCGAGTCGAAGGAAGCCATTGCCAGGCAGATCGTTCGCGATTTGCCCCAACCTTGCAATGATTTGTTGTGGGGATTCTTCCGCGACAACTATTCCTTGAAGACACTTGCCAACATTTTGGGCAAGACGGTTGGCTATGTAAAAGTCACCAAACATCGTTGTCAGGAGAAGTTCAGGAAGCATTGGAACGACTTGGCAAAGAATCTCTTCTAAAACCCTTTAACAACCAATTGTCATGAGTGAGAATTATCAGATAGTTACCGACAAAGAGCTGCACGACGATGAGCGCATATCCGCTTATCTGCGTGACCGTATGCCAGAGGAAGAAGAAGTGACGTTCTTGGAGGAACTCAATAACGACAGCGAGCTGCGCTCAAAAGCCATATCAACGGCTCATCTTGTCAAGGCCATGAAGAAAATTGGAGAAGAAAATGACGAAAAAGTAAAAGAAGCTCTTCTGTCGATCAACTTGGCTTCGGCAAGACATATCGCATCCAAATCCACCTGGGCCATCATGCCGGAAGCCTGCGATTATGCCATCACGCCCAAAGATATGGAAGAGTCATCAACGTCTTCAACCACCTCGGAGACTTCTTCAACCACCTCGGAGACATCCGGTAAGTGGAGACGCATCTTGAAGGTTATTTCCATTGCGGCTTGCTTCTTGGTGTTGTTTGGCGTGGGCTTCAAATATTACGAGTATCGCCATGTGGCGAAGCTCGGAGAGGAATATGGTTCCGTCTTTGTCGGCGAGCAGGCTCCTTCACGTGGCATGGCCGGTGCCGATGTGGCGAAAGACCTCCAAGCCCTTTATGCGAATGTGCAAGAGGGCAAAGACTTGGACAAGACCACCAGGCGGCTGTCGGTGCTTTGGGAGCTGTCGGTCATGAAGACCTATAACGACTACACCAACGAAGCGCCTTACATAGGTTGGAACCTTGCCATTGCCTATCTGAAAGACAACAACAAGGAAGAGGCAAAAACGGTGTTGGCAAAGCTTCTCCAAACAACGGAGAGCGGTAGTGCTGTGAACGGTAAGGCCAAGGAATTGTTGGAAAAGCTCAAATGAGATCATGCGGGCTTGGAATTCCTCTCTCTCTGTAACTTGCAATGATGAAGAAGAGCCTTTTTATGATGGCGGCAATCGTGTGTGTCTTTGCTAACGTGTCAGTGGCAGGCGGAAATGGTGGCTGCTTGTAAACCCCACAAGCAAGAGGGGCGCAGCGCTGTTCCATAATTACTTTGGGAGCGTTTTCGTTAAGCCAGATGAGCAGCGCTAAGCTTGCTTAAGTTCTGCCATGGCGAGAAAACGTGCCATGCAATGGAAGGTTTTCATACAGCATTGACTACCTCATGGGAGTTTTATCCCCAACACGAGGTTGCTTAGTTGAAATAATTTGGCGAACCCTAATTATTAGTGCACTTTTGTTTCCTTCCAACTCAAATGGCCGTTTAGCCTTCAACGTATCATGACCTGAGCAAATGGCCCCTACACATCCCCATTTATCGCAAGCAGAGTTAAAAACAACAAATATGGTTGGGAAAAGTTGCAAGTTTGCCTTTTATTTTATAATTTCACAGCAGAATAGAGTTGTAGGGCGCTGGAGCAGTACTGTTCCCCACACTTTTGTTTTCTACTTACCAACCATATCCGTATGATTCGGATTAACCTTAACCGCATGAGATGAGACCTGTTATCTCACATTTATACGAAGCCCCCGAAACCCATCGCTGGATCATCCAAACCAACGAGGAGCACAGCCATGGCGTGGCCTTGCTGGCCTTGCAGTTTGCAGGTGCGTTCGGCATGAGCGAATGGGGCAAAGTGTTGGGCTTGCTCCACGACAAGGGCAAAGAAACAAACGCTTTCCAACAACACATCAGAAAGGAAAGCGGACTCAACCCCGACATGAAAGTTGAGGGCGATTACCATCATGCCTACATTGGAGGCATCTTGGCACGGCGATGCTACGGCAAGAGCTTCGATTCGTTTTTCGCCAATCCCATCGTGTCGCACCACACGGGTTTGCACGACTCTGACGAACTGCCCCACATTCTCCAAAAGCCCATTCCTTCGGAGGTGGACGTCAGTGTCAAGAAGGAAAAACTGAACAAACCACCATTTCAAGTTCAGGCTCCCGATTTACATCATTTGTCGCGCATGTTGTTCTCTTGTTTGGTCGACGCCGACTACCTCGACACCGAGGCGTTCATGGACAAAGAGTCGTCCACATTGCGACAGGGCAAGGCCACCCTAAACGACCTACTGCCACGGCTCGACCGTTATCTTTCAAACCTAAAGGCGCAGGCCTGCGACACACCAGTGAACCACATAAGAAACCAGGTGCAGCAACAATGTCTGTCCATGGCCAATTCACCTTGCGGTTTCTATAGCCTGACGGTGCCCACAGGCGGAGGCAAAACCCTATCGTCCTTGCTATGGGCCATGAGGCACGCCATAAGCCAGGGCCAAGGACGAATTATCATAGCCATACCCTACACCAGCATCATTGTGCAAACGGCAGCAATACTACGCGCCATTTTTGGCGACGCAAATGTGTTGGAACACCATAGCAATGTAGACCCAGAGCAGATTGCCAACTCCACGCTCCGCGAAATGACAAGGCTTGCCACCGAAAACTGGGATTATCCCATTGTGGTGACCACCAACGTGCAACTGTTTGAATCGATGTTCAGCAACAAGCCCTCCGTATGCCGTAAGCTCCACAATATAGCCAACAGCGTCGTTGTGTTGGACGAGGTGCAAACGCTACCCACTAATTACCTACAGCCCATCGTAAATGCCCTGAAAACGTACCACAAGCTTTTCCATACCTCCTTCTTGTTCACCACAGCAAGCCAACCTGTGCTTAGCGGGCTCATCGAGGGATGCAACCCCCATGCGTCGTTCTGTGGCATCGACTCTGTCAAGGAGATCATCCCCGCCAACTTTATGTTGCACGATAAACTCAGAAGGGTGCAACTGGACATCGACAACGAAGGCCACACATACGATGAAATGGCAGAAAGGCTATGCCGCCACAAGAAGGTGCTTTGCATTGTCAACACACGCAGAGACGCTAAGCAACTGTATGAGCGCCTACCCCAAGAAGGCATAACGCTGCATCTCTCCAAAATGATGTGTCCGGCCCACATCAGCCAAACCCTCAAGGTCGTTAAGGAAGCACTCAGCGACGAAGCCAATGAGGTGGTGCGTGTGGTCGCCACCCAACTGATAGAAGCGGGAGTCGACATCGATTTTCCCGTGGTCTATAGGCAAGAGGCGGGATTAGACTCCCTGTTGCAAGCTGCCGGACGATGCAACCGAGAAGGCAAAAGGGAACTGGGCACAACCTACGTATTCTCGTTGTCCAAAGAGCACAACCTGCCCAAGGGCGACATGCAGGACGCCAACAACGCCCGTCTCAACCTGGGCAACCAGCCCGACTGGTTTGCGCCATCCACCATGAGCGCTTACTTCAAACAATTATACGGGAGAAAAAGCAGCTTCGACGTAAGCGATATGAAGCATTATCTTTATTCTTCCAAAGACATATACTTCGAAACGGCTGCGAAAAAGTTCCAGCTGATCGAAGACAATGGCACAAATGTTGTTGTGTGTTGGGAAGACAGCATGGAGCTCGTTCAACAACTGTTGGAGCACGGTCCTTCATACACCCTTGTAAAGAAACTGTCGAAATACATGGTGAACGTCAAGCCTACCGACTTTAAGGCGCTGGTCGACATGGGAGTGGTCAGCGAGAAATGGGAGGGCTTCTATGTTATAGACTACAAGCAACAATATGACGAACACATTGGGCTGCGTACCGACAACAACTGGGCTAATGAAATACAAATAATATAACGACATACACAACATGGAATACACTGACAAAGAATACTGCCTGGAGGTCTGGGGCGACATGGCTTGCTTTACCCGACCCGAGCTGAAAGTGGAACGTGTAAGCTACGATGTAATTACTCCATCGGCCGCACGGGCCATCTTCGAAGCGATTTTTTGGAAACCGGCCATCCACTGGCAGATAACCAAGATCGAAGTGCTGAACCCCATCAAATGGACATCGGTGAGAAGAAACGAAGTGGGAGCCGTGGCAAGCAAGTCGGTGATCTACATCGAGGACAAACGACAACAGAAAAACTCGTTGTTGCTCAAGGATGTGCGCTACCGCATTTGGGCCAAGATGGAATACCGACCCGTGGCAAAGCGAAAAGCCGAAGGCAACTTGTTCGCCCATGAGCCCGGCAAAGACGAGAACCCCATGAAGTATTATCAGATGTTTGAGCGCAGGGCCAGCAAGGGACAGTGTTTCAACCAACCCTATCTTGGCACACGCGAGTTCTCTGCGTCGTTCCGATGGGTGGATGCCGAAACGGAACAGCTCCAACCTGCCATTTCGGAAGAGCAGGGGGGCACAAAAGACTTGGGGATCATGCTCTACGACATGGACTATACCGACACGAAAAGCCCACAACCGATGTTCTACCGCCCACAAATGAACGAGGGCGTTATCATTGTTCCACCCATTAACAGCGAGGAGATCCTGAGATGATACTAAAAGCATTGTACGACTATTATGAAAGGTGCGGCAACCTGCCAGCGCCTGGATTGGAGGAGAAAGAAATAGGGTTTCTTTTGGTACTCTCGAAAGAGGGACGGTTCTTACGTTTTGAAGACTGTCGCATGGGTAAGAACCAGGCTAAGACTTTCTTGGTAAAAAAACATGTTGGGCGCTCCAGTGCCGTTGCCGCCAATTACCTGTACGACAACAGCACCTACGTGCTCGGATACGCCGACATGGATAAGGATATCGAGAAGAATAAAGATAACGAAAAAAAGCTGAAGGAAACGCTCACAAAGCGCAACTCCAAGGAAAAAGAATGTTTGAAAGCCTTTACGGATAAGGTAAACGACATTTGTCAAGCCTGTCCCAACAGCGAAGACCTAAAAGCCATTTGCCAATTCTACAAACAAGATAAGACCGACATTCTCAACGCCATCTCACAAGACCCATTGTGGGACGACATCAAGAAAAACTTATCCAAGAAATATTCGACGTTCTCGTTTAGAATAGAAGGAGAGCGGAAAATAACCGCTGAGAAAAGGGAACTCTTGCAGTTGGACGCTGCCGAAGAGGACAACGCGGAAGACGGCTTGTGCCTCATAACGGGCCAACACAAGCCTATTGTGGACACCACAACCGCCACGATGATACCCGGTAGCCAAGCGACCGCCAAACTCGTGGCATTTCAAGTCAACTCGGGCTACGACTCTTATGGCAAGAAGAAATGTGGCAACGCACCCATATCCAAAGACGCGGAGTTTGCCTATACCACCGCCCTCAACGCCATGCTGCAAAAAGGCTCGCGCAACAAGTTTGGTGTGGGCAACCGAACCTTTGTGTTTTGGGCGTCGTCGAACTCGGACGCCGCCAAGCAAACCGAAGAATGCGCTTTCGACCTGCTGGGCTATGCCGAAGAGGAAACCGACGACCCCAACGCCAAGATCGAACAAGTGCGCAAGGTGTTTGGGGCCATTTACACCGGGCACATGGCAACCTCGCTAGACGAGCGGTTCTACATCCTTGGACTTGCACCCAACTCGGCACGAATAGCCGTGGTGTATTGGTCGGAATGCTCATTGAGAGAATTTGCGGGAATGATCCTTCGCCATTTCGAGGATATGGAAATAGCCGACACACGCAAAGACAAGAAACCCTACATGGGCGTCAAGGACATGCTTTCGGCCGTTACGCTTAGCGGAAAACAATCGGAAGCCACCCCCAACCTCCCAGAGGCCGTGGTGCGTAGTGTGTTCCAAGGCATTCCATACCCGTCCACCCTGTTCTCGGCTTGCATCCGACGCATAAGGGCTGAGTCGGGCAACAAGAACGCAACACGCATTGCGCGAATGGCCATTATCAAGGCCTACCTCAACCGAATAGATAAAAACAACAAAATAAACATCATGTTAGACAAGAACAACACCAACCCAGGCTACCTCTGCGGCCGACTCTTCGCGGTTCTCGACAGGATCCAAGAAGACGCCAACAACATCAGCAGCATTCGTGAGAGATACATGAACGCGGCCAGCGCCACACCCGCAACGGTTTTCGCCACCATCCTCAACCTCTCCACCCACCACATGGAGAAACTGGCCAACGATGGCAAGAAGATCTTCTATGAAAAGATCAAGCAGGAAATCATCGACAAGATTCCGTCCTCAGGATTCCCCACACACCTCGACCTGCAAGACCAAGGCAGGTTCTTCGTTGGCTACTACCATCAGCGACAAGACTTCTTTACCAAGAAAGAGACCGACAACAACTAAACTTATAACCCTTAAGCAATTATCATTATGGCTGAATTAAATAACAGAATCGATTTCGTGTACTTGTTTGATGTTCAAGACGGCAACCCCAACGGCGACCCCGATGCCGGAAACCTGCCTCGCGTAGACGCAGAAACTGGCATGGGACTCGTAACCGACGTTTGCCTGAAACGCAAGGTGCGCAACTACGTACAGGTGGCCAAGAATCTCGCAGACGGCTACGACATCTTCATCAAGGAGAAAGCAGTGCTCAACAATGAGATCGACAAGGCACACGACGACACCGAGGTAAAGAACGCCAAGGACAAGACGGGAGCCGCCCGCCGCTTCATGTGCAAGCACTATTACGACATTCGCACTTTCGGAGCCGTCATGTCGACGGGCAAGAATGCCGGACAAGTGAGAGGCCCTATCCAGCTGACCTTCGCACGCTCGGTCGACCCCGTGGCCACGGCAGAACACTCCATCACACGCATGGCAGTTGCCACAGAAAAAGAAGCTGAGAAGCAGAGCGGCGACAACCGAACCATGGGACGCAAGGCTACCATTCCCTATGGCCTCTATGTATGCCACGGCTTCATTTCGGCCAACCTGGCCAAGCAAACAGGCTTCAACGAAGACGACCTGCAGCTCTTCTTCGAGGCCATGAAGAACATGTTCGACCTGGACCGCTCTGCCGCACGCGGCCTGATGAGCGCACAGAAACTCATCGTATTCCGTCACAGTTCGGAACTGGGCAACGCACCCGCCAACAAGCTCTTCGACCGAGTGAAGGTGGAGAAGGTAACCAACGACGCACCACGTACCTTCAGCGACTACAAGGTAACTGTCGACACCGATGATCTCCCCAACGGGGTGACGGTTGAGGAACTCATCTAAGCGCCAACCATGTACGCCGAAGACGATATGCTCATGCTGTCGGGGATTCAACATTTCATGTTTTGTCCCCGGCAATGGGCGTTGATTCATATCGAGCAACAATGGGCCGACAACAAACTGACGGCAGAAGGGCAACTCTTACACAAAAACGTCGACAACCCCTTCTACCGCCAAAAGAACGGCAACATCATAACGCTCAGGTCGTTGCACGTGGCCTCGAAGACATTGGGGCTCTACGGAATAACCGACGCCGTGGAACTCCACCCCACCGACTCGCCGCAAGACGCCATAACCCACCATCGTTACAAAGGCCATTGGAAACCCTTCCCCGTGGAATACAAACGGGGGCACAGCAAGCCCGACGAAAGGGATGAGGTGCAACTGGCCGCACAGGTCATGTGCCTTGAGGAAATGTATGGCATCAACATCCCATACGGTGCGCTATATTACGACGAGGTAAGACGAAGAGAGACCGTGGCGATATCCGAGGCCCTTCGGCACACCACGCTGCAATGCGCCAAAGAGATGCACCGCATATTCCAAACGGGCATGGTGCCGAAAGCCGACAGGCAACGCCATTGCAAAAAGTGCTCGCTGGTAGACATCTGCCTGCCAGAGGTGGGAGGCTGTGCCAAAGTGTCAACCTATTTAAAGCAAAACCTGTATGAGGATATTACTTAACACCCTCTACGTTACAACGCCCGACGCGTATCTCAGCAAGGACGGCCTCAACGTAGTGATCTCCGTCAAGCAAAACGAAATATTCCGCATCCCCATCCACAACATAGAGCAAATCGTCACCTTCGGATATGTGGGAGCCAGTCCCGGACTGATGAAGCTATGCGCCGACTGCGGCGTGTCCCTCACCTTCCTGTCGCCCCAAGGACGGTTTGTAAGCCGATCGCAAGGACCCACCAAGGGCAACGTGCTATTGAGAAAAGCCCAGTATAAGTGCTCCGACGAGCCCGCCTATGCCCTGCACCTAAGCCGTCTGTTCATTGGAGGCAAGGTACAAAACTATCGCAACATCCTGCGCCGATTCATACGCGACAACGGAGACGACAACGACGTGGGGCGAGTGGCCGCCGAACTTCTTAGATGCAACAGGCTCATACTCAACGCCGGATCCATCGACCGCGTGAGAGGTATTGAGGGCGAAGCTGCAAGCCTCTATTTTGGCGTGTTCTCCAAATTGCTGCTCAACCAAAAAGACGACTTCGTGTTCAATGGGCGCAATCGGCGACCACCCAAGGACGCCATCAATGCCATGCTGTCGTTCGTCTATACGCTGATTGGCAACGACATGACCGCCGCACTGGAAACGGTAGGGCTCGACCCTTACGTGGGTTTCCTGCACACCCTCAGGCCAGGACGCGCTTCGCTGGCCCTCGACATGATGGAAGAGTTGCGCGCCTACCTGGGAGACCGATTGGTGTTGTCGCTCATCAACAAACGGCAGATAACCATCAAGGAGTTTTTGAAACAAGGCGACGAGGGAATCGTCATGACCGACTCGGGACGAAGAATCATACTCTCGGCATGGCAAAACAGAAAGAAGGAACAAATAACACATCCATACCTCAACGAAAGGGTGAGCATCGGACTGCTGCCTTACATACAAGCTACACTGCTGGCCCGATTCATTCGACAGGAACTGGACGATTACCCAGTGTTTTTAATCAGATAACTTATGTTTGTGCTAATTACATACGACGTGAACATCACGTCGCCACAAGGAGCGAAAAGACTGCGAAACGTAGCCAAGGCATGCATGAACTATGGAAAGCGGGTGCAAAACTCTGTGTTCGAGTGTGTGGTGACCGAAGCCCAATTCATCATACTAAAAGCTCTGTTGAAAGCAGCCATCGACATGGAGCAAGACAGCGTGAGATGCTATCGGTTGGGCACCAACTGGAAACAAAAGGTCGACATCATAGGGAAAGACAACGGCGTCGACTTTACAGGCGAACTCATCATTTAACCCCAATCGGCCATTGGAAAACATGCCGTGAAAAAGCATCTATAACATCTTAATAAACATTCCATCTCGCTCTAACCGACCGTTGGGGAGGCTAAACAATGAGGGTGCGAACCCTAAGTGTTGCACAAAAAACCAGGAGATTCGCACACGCTATCTCTCAGCAAGTTACGTCGCACCCCATAAAATAATCATTATTTTACCATCAACCCACAAAATCTCTCGCATTTTTCATAACTTTGCACTGTGATATTCAGACATTTACTGAATACGCCGTCGCGCTCCACGTGGGCGCGTGGATTGAAACATGACTCATTAGATTGGTTACCGTCATTGGACGTCGCGCTCCACGTGGGCGCGTGGATTGAAACCCCACCTTCTAACGCTGCGCCTGTACCGCGCGGTGAGTCGCGCTCCACGTGGGCGCGTGGATTGAAACTACATTAATAACGATGGTACTACTAAGACAGATGTCGCGCTCCACGTGGGCGCGTGGATTGAAACATACATCTTCGTATTCGTCGGTTTATTTCCGCGTCGCGCTCCACGTGGGCGCGTGGATTGAAACAAGGCAACAAAATAACCGCTTTGATATATCTTGGTCGCGCTCCACGTGGGCGCGTGGATTGAAACATCGGGTCGTCAGCGTTTTGAAACACATTTGCGTCGCGCTCCACGTGGGCGCGTGGATTGAAACTAACAAAGTCGAACTTTTCAATAACCGTCTTGGGTCGCGCTCCACGTGGGCGCGTGGATTGAAACACCGCTGCGCGTCTCCATTCCGTCGGCTGGCGGCTGTCGCGCTCCACGTGGGCGCGTGGATTGAAACAATGCGTTATAGCAATATCGATAAAGACCGTATGTCGCGCTCCACGTGGGCGCGTGGATTGAAACCAGCCGTTAGCAGTGTGAACATCCCAAAACGCTTGTCGCGCTCCACGTGGGCGCGTGGATTGAAACATTCTTTTTACAAACGACTTTCTGCCCTACGAAAGTCGCGCTCCACGTGGGCGCGTGGATTGAAACTTATCAGTCTTCTAACAATTCACAAGCTAATGTGTCGCGCTCCACGTGGGCGCGTGGATTGAAACAAAATTATCTTACACGCACTGGCCGCGCTGACCCGTCGCGCTCCACGTGGGCGCGTGGATTGAAACCAACACCGAGCGCAACAGTCCAACAACGTTTCGGTCGCGCTCCACGTGGGCGCGTGGATTGAAACTTCTGATTCTCTTCATTCCTCTGATCATTCCTCGTCGCGCTCCACGTGGGCGCGTGGATTGAAACTGAACTCCTTGCGACTTTATCATGCAAGTCGTTGTCGCGCTCCACGTGGGCGCGTGGATTGAAACTTATGTTCCCTATGCTAACCTTTCTTCGCTTTCGTCGCGCTCCACGTGGGCGCGTGGATTGAAACCGTCGGCTGGCGGCTTAACCGCTACGCTGGCCGTCGCGCTCCACGTGGGCGCGTGGATTGAAACACATCATTGTTCAAGTTCTTCAGACAATTGTTGGTCGCGCTCCACGTGGGCGCGTGGATTGAAACGAAGCGTCCGTTCAAGCCCTTGTGGATATGCGTGTCGCGCTCCACGTGGGCGCGTGGATTGAAACCACTAATGCTACTACCAATGACGGAAGCACCAGCCGTCGCGCTCCACGTGGGCGCGTGGATTGAAACAACGTGCTAAGATTGACCAGATGGATTTTGAAAAGTCGCGCTCCACGTGGGCGCGTGGATTGAAACGGAATTGGTTGCTTCGGCTGATGAACTTCAAGGTCGCGCTCCACGTGGGCGCGTGGATTGAAACACCTTATCGTGACGCTTTAGGTCGTATTGTATCGTCGCGCTCCACGTGGGCGCGTGGATTGAAACTTTGCAAAAATCCTTTACAAGTCGCTTCCTGTCGTCGCGCTCCACGTGGGCGCGTGGATTGAAACATGAGTAATTCCGATTTGATGAGCCGTCTTTCGGTCGCGCTCCACGTGGGCGCGTGGATTGAAACTTGTTTGCCAACAGCAATCATATTCGTGCCTTCGTCGCGCTCCACGTGGGCGCGTGGATTGAAACTGCTATCTCTGATGCTCGTGAGACTCTTTCAAGTCGCGCTCCACGTGGGCGCGTGGATTGAAACGCATACGCAGGCTCCGCGGTCATAGGCATAGGAGTCGCGCTCCACGTGGGCGCGTGGATTGAAACAACAAAGCCAAATCGGAATGAGGTAGTCCATCAGTCGCGCTCCACGTGGGCGCGTGGATTGAAACCGCTAATGCCACTACCAATAACGGTAGCACCAGCCGTCGCGCTCCACGTGGGCGCGTGGATTGAAACATCGGGTCGCCACCATTTGTAAACACATTTGGGGGTCGCGCTCCACGTGGGCGCGTGGATTGAAACCTTATTCCTCAGTTTGGTGATTTAGGTTTCGAACCGTCGCGCTCCACGTGGGCGCGTGGATTAAAACTAAGAAAGTTGAACTTTTCAATAATCGTCTTGGGTCGCGCTCCACGTGGGCGCGTGGATTGAAACTTGAGGAAGGAGGCTTTAATCCTGCTCTCATGGGTCGCGCTCCACGTGGGCGCGTGGATTGAAACGTCAATTCTCTCATGGTCAATGCTGTGGTAGACGTCGCGCTCCACGTGGGCGCGTGGATTGAAACTTTTTTATCTCTAACTTAGCCAAAGGAATTACTTGTCGCGCTCCACGTGGGCGCGTGGATTGAAACCACCGTACACGTTTAAACTACCATTTGCCGAGAGTCGCGCTCCACGTGGGCGCGTGGATTGAAACTTTGAGCGGTTAAGGCAACGTCGTTTGGCGTTGTCGCGCTCCACGTGGGCGCGTGGATTGAAACTCTCCTCGGAGTACGGACCGCGTACATTCCGCCGTCGCGCTCCACGTGGGCGCGTGGATTGAAACACAACGGATAGAGCTTTCTGAAGCTTGACGATGTCGCGCTCCACGTGGGCGCGTGGATTGAAACATGTTGTTAGCAATTGCAGGAGCTAACAAGAAAGTCGCGCTCCACGTGGGCGCGTGGATTGAAACATTAGCATAAAGATAGGATTTTTCATAATTAAGTCGCGCTCCACGTGGGCGCGTGGATTGAAACAGGCTTTAACCGTTACACTGAGCCTAAATAATAGTCGCGCTCCACGTGGGCGCGTGGATTGAAACATGAGCGATTTTATGGATTCTCAGATTACTCAGGTCGCGCTCCACGTGGGCGCGTGGATTGAAACTTTTCGTGCATCATACTTGCCATGTTATAGTGTTGTCGCGCTCCACGTGGGCGCGTGGATTGAAACGTCAAGGTATTGCGGATGATTGGAAGACAAAGGGTCGCGCTCCACGTGGGCGCGTGGATTGAAACAACACCCTGAAAGCACATGGCGTGTATGTATCAGTCGCGCTCCACGTGGGCGCGTGGATTGAAACACGCGTCAAAACATTTTGATTATAAGCAAGAGGTCGCGCTCCACGTGGGCGCGTGGATTGAAACTCATCTTCCCAAAATTTATTTCGAAAATAATCGTCGCGCTCCACGTGGGCGCGTGGATTGAAACATTTTCGTGCTGATCTCCTGCACAACATCGAAGGGTCGCGCTCCACGTGGGCGCGTGGATTGAAACGAAAATCAAGCGGAAAGGTACGAAAAAAACGTCAGTCGCGCTCCACGTGGGCGCGTGGATTGAAACAACATTCGTTTACCTTGCAAGGTCTTGATAAGGTCGCGCTCCACGTGGGCGCGTGGATTGAAACGTTTTTTGGCAAATTGGATTTTGACCATCATAGTCGCGCTCCACGTGGGCGCGTGGATTGAAACTTGTGTCGACGGTATGCAACACTCTGATGTTTCTTGTCGCGCTCCACGTGGGCGCGTGGATTGAAACAAAATAACATCAGGCAGCAGCAGCAGCAGGAAGGTCGCGCTCCACGTGGGCGCGTGGATTGAAACCGACAGGTAAGACATCGGGGCAGGTGCCTGCCGGTCGCGCTCCACGTGGGCGCGTGGATTGAAACTCCAACGAGGAGGGCAGCACGTCGACCGAGTTGGGTCGCGCTCCACGTGGGCGCGTGGATTGAAACAAAATAACATCAGGCAGCAGCAGCAGCAGGAAGGTCGCGCTCCACGT
>JABLTL010099020.1_pt1 | contig 16124 bp, 16 predicted proteins | sample 7160151 | NCBI WGS metagenome assembly JABLTL01 (sample SAMN14651223, study PRJNA627086) | human gut metagenome | isolation source: feces | host: Homo sapiens
AAATCCAATAATTCTTCCTTTGTCATTTTTTCACTTACATTTTCCATAAATTTCTCAACCTCCTGAATTAAATATATCACTAGAAAAATTCATTGTCAATATATTTCTACAATTTTACTACAATATTACTACATTATATAAAAATTAAAAAATCTCATTTTATTGAGATTTTGTTTTAATTTATATTTTAGTCATCTTCTAATCCATCATTCCAATCTTCTGAAATACAATTACTTTCGTAATACATCTCTGATAAATTTTTTAACCTATCAAAAACTTTTTTTATTCCTTTTTTAGATTTACAATAATTCGAAATTCTGTTTTTCTTAATACCTATAGAACAAGCTTCTGTATATGAATCAATATCAGCACCTAAAAATATAAATTCCCAATTATTATGATTTTCAATTAATTTTTTTATCATATTCTTACTATACTCTATAGATGAATTTTCATATCCATCTGTTGTTATAATAAATAAAACTTTTTTTGGATTTATACAATCTAAATATTTTATAGTCTTTCCAATCGCATCTAATAGTGCAGTACTCCCTCTTGTATAATATGTTCTTTTGTCCATCTTTTTTACATTTTTAATATTTGTTTGTTCTGTAACAAATTCATACTTATCATCAAATAATACTGTTGTTACTCTTACATTTTGACTTTTCATCCTTTCCAAATAATTATTATAACTTTTTATAGTATCATTTTCCAATCCTGACATTGAACCACTTCTATCAAGTAAAAAAACAATATCTGTTACTTCTTTTTTCATTAATATCACTCCTTTTTTCATTAATATATTACCAAAATAAAACTAAAAAAAGGTCGCTAAATAAGCGACAAATATATACCATATGATATAATAGTTCATGAAAAGGATGATATATATGAAAGAAGAACTTAAACAATATTTAAAAGAAAATTTAGAAAAAAGCAATAACAGAAAAAAATTTTTTAAAAACTTTATAACACGAATAAAAGATATATCTAAAAATGATGAATTTGAAGAAAACGAATACTACAATATTTCATCAATTGATACCACTAATGAAATAAATAATTCTAATATAGATAAATATATTGAAAACAACGAAAATAAATATAATGACTTTCAAACAACTCTTTTTAAAATGATAGATGATAGAAATTTAAAAGATAGTGATGTTTATAATAAAGTACATATGGATAGAAGATTATTTTCAAAAATAAGAAATGATAAAAAATATCATCCAAGTAAAGAAACTGTTATCCTTTTAGGATTATCACTTGAACTTAATGAACAAGAAATTGATATACTTTTAAATAGTGCATCGTATTCATTACCAAAGAATAATCGTTATGACTTGATAATTAGATTTTGTTTTATTAACAAAATTTATAAAATATCTAATATTAATGACTTATTATTCGACTATAATTGTAAATTGTTTGATTATTAAAATAAATATATAATTAAAAAATCATGATTAATAAATCGTAATTTAAATATGCAGGTCATCATTACATTTAGTAATATTGTTATACATAAATTTCTTATATATATATAAAATTTATGGTAGACAATTTAAATTGTACATACTTATAATATTTTTTCCAATTAAATATTCATAAATTTTACCAAATTGTCTTCCTGAACTACTACAACCACTAACTCCACCATGATGTGAACAACATCCCCTTGTTGCCTCAACCCTTACAGGAATAATTAATATAATGCATATTAAAATTAATCCTATTTTTTTATTCATTTTAACACCTCACAAAAAAACGCCAATACAAAATCTACACATATAGACCTGTACTAGCGTCCTATTTATTGTTTATATTATACTATAAAGCTTTATATTTCGACATTATTTTTAATACAAAAATTATTTTAGTTTAAATTGAGAATGGCATTAAAATAAATATTTTTTAAAATTTGTTCATTAGAATTAATTCTAAATTTACTTGATTCATCAAATGGTGGAATTAATAACTCCACATTAGGTATTGATAATTCAATCATATAATCATAATCACTAATTTTTGTTATATATAATTCATTTCCAACATAAAAATCATAACTAATGTTTTCTATTTTAATATTTTGGTCTTTATTAATCATATCAGATACATTAGTTCTTTCATTTAAAGTTAATGAATCAAAAATTTCTTTTTTTAAATCTAGATATAATATAATATTTTGATTTTTTATTTTTAACACAATATTATATTTACCAGCGATTTCTATTTTATCTATTTCAAATTTTATATCATTTATAATTAATGTATTATTTGCAGATTCTAGTTCATAATTTGATATATTTAGCATTTTATCACCTCAATACGATTCAATTATACCATATTATGTCAAATTATATCTGCTAAATATTATACTCAATTTGTTCAATTATTTTTTCTAAACAATCTATATTATAGAAATTTCATTTTTATTCTTAGAAACTAAATTAGAGTCTAAAATAAAACTATGGAATAATAATCCATAGTTTTACGTTTTTTTACATAAATCTTCTAGTAGAACTTTCTTCATATTCTGATTCTTCAATATTATTTATAGTTTCTTGTTCTTCGTTTAATTTCATATGTTCATTATCATATCTATCCTTAAATTTATAATATAATTGCTCTGCTTGTGAAAATGGCGGAACTTTAATATTACTCCCCTCTGTAAAAATCCAATCAGCATCAAGAAGTACTAAGTCTCCTTTTTTTAATTCAACTTCACCTACTTTTTCATTTAATTCCCTTGCTTTTGAAGAATCTGATAATTCAGAATTCCAATAATATTTATTATCCTTCAATAACCTTCCTATATTAGCTGATTTTATATCCGTCCAAATAAGTCCCATATCTCTCAAATTTGAATACATTTCATATAATTGATTTTCATCAACATGTATATTTGTATCAACTTTTTCAGTCACTTCTACTACAATTCCACCAAAACTTCTTCTTAATAAAGGCTTTACAATATATGGATTATCTGTAAATGTATAATTCATTCTTGTTCCAATTTTAATTACCTTATTTCCTACATTATAAACTGACGAAAAACCACCCATTGATATTCTATCAATATCTGAAAATCCAACGTTTTCATTTTTTCTTACTTCATCAATTATCATAAAAACAATATCAAAATAATCTTTCATCCAAAAGTTATAGTTATCATCTAATGTTGATACTATATAGTGTTCTAAATATTTTTTTGGTTCTTCATCTATTTTAGTTTTAATAACATCTATAATATCATTATATGATTCTAAACAATCTTTATAATAAATATCAATATTGCTTTTTAATTTAAATAAATTTATATACTTATCTACAATATTTTTTATTGTATTTTCATTAAACATTATGTTTGCTTGTTTTGAATTATATGAATCATCTAGCAAAAATTCATCATCAATTTGCTTGCTATATTTGCATAATAATTCTAAAAACATATCATAATTTTCAACTTTTCTTCTGCTTAAATATTTTAATTTTTGTTTAAGTTCAAATATTTCATCTTCACTTATATATCTTACTAAATTATCCGTTATAGTAAAAGAACAAGAACCATACATATTATGATTTATAAAATTCTTTATAAAAGATTTTTTTTCTTCCTCACTTGCATTATACTTATCAATATCAATTATTGCTTGATTTATCCTTTTTTCTTGATTTTCTTGTTGTTTTTTATTATCTTCTATTTGTTTTTCTATTTTTTCAAATTCACTTTTTAATTTTTCAATTTGCTTTTTTATTTTTCTCTTACCAAACATAAAATTATTTTTTACCGAATTCAAATAATCCTCTTCAAAATAAATCTTTAACGACAAGTTCCCTCTATTGATATTTAAGCTTTTTTCTTGTTCTAACAATGTATTATAAAATACAAATAATCCATTCAATTCATTTCCACTCATATTACACCTCTAAAAAGTATATTATCATTCTTTATACAATTATATAATTTATCAAATTTAAAATCAATATTTAGAACATCTGATTGACACAATTTTAAATCTTTCGTTAAATTAATAGATAATATCTCGTAAGAGATATTATCTGTTTTTTATTGGTAAAGTAACAGATTTAAAGTAAAAAAAGAATAAAAAACTAGCTTTTTTTATAAAAAAATGATAAGATATTATCGATTTAAGTTAAATTTAAGCATTCAAAAGGAACGAGAAGTTATAAATTTTTTTTGGATAGAGGTAACGTCTCGCTTATTGTTAAATTATGTTAGAAATGTATTTTGGCTTAATTTAAGATTATTTTCTTAATAATCTATAAGATAGATCTATGTCATCATAGTCTATCTTTTTAATTTTAAATTTATTTATATTATCATTACCTAGGAAAAGTAATGAAGCTTCATAAGGAGAATGGTTATTTAAAGATAACCTAGGAGTAGAATTAATGTGAGAAGCAATTAAATAACAATCATATTGAGTAAGAGAAGCAAAAGAAGTCCCTTTAGGAAGAATATATCTAATATATTCATGATTTTTTTCAATAGATCCTTTTTGCCACGAACAGTTAGGATCACAATAAAATACTGAACATATTTTTTCACCAGTATTCATATCAAATTCGATAGATTCAGGATCAGAGAATTCAGTACCATTATCAGTTAAAATGACTTCAAATAATCTTTTGAATTCGGTAATTCCAAGAAGTTGTTTTAACTAATTAAATATTTCTGAAACATATCTAGATTTTTTATATGGAAGTAAATAAATTAACATAAAATTATATTGTCTAAATAATAATGTTAAGAAACATTTACCACCTTTACCACCTTGAGTACCAATAACAGTATCCATTTCAACAATAGAATAATTAGGATTAAACTCCATATAATCTTTAAAATCTGTATAAAATCTACCAACTTTAATAGAGGTTTCAACTTTATCTTTGTGATAATCATATTCTTTTTTAACTTTCCATTTAACTTTTCTGTGTAAATCAATATTTTTAACATTTAAAATACCTAAATCAATGTATTTATAAAAAGTAGTTTTAGAAAAAGGTAAAAGTTCAGGATGAGAAATAAAAACTTGATTAACAGAATGATTTTTTTTAATCATTAAAGGAGCGATAATTTCATTGATAGAAGCAATTTGATCTTTAGTAATATTTAAATGATCTCTTTCAGATATTAAAGTTTGCTTATACTCATTATAAGCAATATGAGAACTATAAGAATATTTTTGCTTTTTACAATGATTAAAATTATCACAATAATTACAGACATAAGGAGGTTTAGATTCAAAACAACAAGGTCTTTCGGGACCAGCAGAACCACGTAAGAATCTGTGTTTTAAAACTTCTTTAGAGATAGCAGTTCTATGTTTACCTAATCTGTTTGATATTTGAGTAAAGGAATATCCATGATTAAGATATTCTTCAATAACACATCTATCTTCAAAAGATAAATGTTTGTATTTTTTAGCATTCATAATAAAATCCTTTCTATAAGCCAAAATACAAGTTGTTATTATACATCACCCCATTGAAAGTTAAAAGTTAAGTTCTCATATTGATTAAAACGAGACTTTAAGTAAATAATTTACATACAAAAGATTAAGGACATTAAAAGAAGTATACATTCTCAGCTAATAGAGGAAGCATATCATGTGGCTTATAAACTTAAAAGCGACGATAAAAGGAAATAGAATAAACTATTTCCTTTTTATTTCTACTATACCTATGTACTTATATATACTTGGATACGATAATTTAGATAATCGACTAAATTCTTTTTTATTAATCTGATTATTTTTATACATTGGATAATATTTATAAAATAAATCAGGAATATCTTCCTTAGTCGTCTTATGTCTTTCTAAAGTTTTACCTGACTTAATTGCATTTTTTAAACCAAGATTTATTTGATATACTTTCATTTTTCTATCTAATTCTGCAAATACAGCCATCATTTTTAACATACCTTCAACCATTGGTTCAATGTTATCACTTCTACAATCAACATCTAGGCTTCCAATGACTAACCTCATTTTATTGGTATTTATAAAATCTATAATGCTACATAATTGTTTCGTAGATCTAGATAATCTAGTAATATCTGTAACATATAATGAATCTCCTTTAGACATATCTTGCAAAATTCTATTAAGTATAGGTCTATCCTCCCTTGCACCTGATTCATATTCAAAATAGATATCTTCTTTTTTTACTCCCTTTTCCACTAATTCTTTTATCTGATAACTTACATCCTGCCTATCAGACGATGTCGAGCACCTACTGTAGCCGATTTTCCTACCATTTTCATTCATTATTTTAATTCCTCCCTATAAAAGAAATCATATTTTTAGTTTTATTTATACATTTCACACTAAAATCATACTTTTTGATACCAAAATAGTTATCATTCTACAAATAAACAAAAACAAATGATTTTGTTTAAATATATTTAACCATATATAATTAAATTGAAATTACTGATTCTGAACATAAAAAAATCGTTCTTTTGAACGACTTTTATAATTTAAACTCATCTTTAAAAAACGTAACTAACTTTTCAGTTCTAGTTTCGATATTATCTTTTGTCCATGCTGGCAAATCTACAACATCTTCATTTAATTTTAATCCATTTTTATAACCGACATAATTACCATCTTTATTAGTACGATTATTTTTCTTTTCGTAAGATAGATTGCTCAATGTTTGATTGTAACCAGTAATAGTTAAATTACCTAAAGTATGTGTATATTTAACTAAATACTCATTAGCTAAATCCCTATCACCATTAGCAATCATATCAACCCAATCTTGAGGAATATTTTCACCTTCTGGGAAAATATGTTCAATAGTCCAAACATATTTATTACTATTATCTCTTTCCCATAAATCAGTATATATTTCGTTAGTTTTAAACTTATTCTCATAATAACATAATAAGAATCTAGTGGCATCAGGGTTATCCAAATATACTGGACCATTAAGTTTCTTTTCAAATTCCTCATCAGATGATGAATTCTCTTTTAAATAATTAACTGTTACATCATATATTTCTCTACCAGATTTACCATCAATTAAAGCAACTATATCCATAAATATTTTTGTTAAGTTTCTTGTATTTGGATAGTCCGTAATATTTCTGCGTACAAAGAACTTTGTTAAATACTCAATGATATCTTTAATAATATCGTCATTTATATTTAATATACTTTTGTTAGATAATAAGTATAACAATAATATGTAAGAAGGTGCGCCTTGAATTCTATCTAAATCTAATAACGATTCGGCCAATGTTTCATTATAATTATCTTCTGTTGTATTATTAATCAATATGGCATAGTTTTTAGCCTCAGCTTCTAATCTATTTAAAAATGACATATAATCATCTTTTAGTAATTTTTCATAAATATCTAACAATGTAGTTCTTGTTGCTAAATAACCCAATGCATACTTTGTTTTTCCTTCTGTTTTATATGGTTTATTTAATTCATCTCTATATGCGTTATAAAATTGTCTAAAGAATCTTTCTTGTACTCCATAATCATCACTTAAATAAGAAATAATCTTTTTCCAAATCGTATAACATTCTTCAGCTTTCCCATCTCTATCTGAAATACTTATAAGAAGATTCTTAATCAAATCAATGGCAGATAAAGGAACACCTCTGTTATTAAGTGATTCAAATAGCATATAGGCATCTTTATTAGTTTCTACCTCTATTGAAACTAATACTGCTGAATTAAACCTTCTAACCAATTCAAATAACGCGTTAATCTTATCATTATCGTTTTGAGGATTTAATTCTTCAATATATTTATCTACAGCATTTGAAAAATATGCATAAGCTTTATATATTCTTCTTAAACCAGCATAGTTCTTTCTTTCCTTATCGGCAAGCAACCCTTTTTCACATAGCAAACTAAAGTAATCATTTCTATTATCATTTTGTATTTGTGGAGTCAAGCGGGCAATATTTTCACTATTAGGCCTTATAACAAGTTCCCTTTTAATATTATTTAAATCTGTTATTTGATCTTCATCCAACTTGTCCTTAAAAACATTTAATTTTTCGTATATTGAAATAAGTAATAATGATAATGAAGTAATTCTTTGTTGACCATCTATTACCTCCAGTTCAACATCTCCCATTGCACTTACGCTTTTATCAACGCAAATGATTGAACCTAAAAAATAACCATAATCATTTTCAATAATATCATTGAATAATAGTCCCCATTCTTTTTGACCCCAAGTATACTCTCTTTGATACTTTGGAATCTTATATATAATAGTTTTCTCATTTGAAAATATCTGAGAGACTTTATATGGGTCGGTATGTTTAATCATTCTATTTCCTCCTTAACAAAATGGTAATAATATATTACCATTTATTTCCTTTACTTTCATTATGCGATGCACATAACATTTGACAATTGTTTTCTTCAGTTTTACCACCTTTTGACCATGGTTGAATATGATCTGCATGCATTTCTCTATATGCATACTCTCTATTATTTCCTTCTTTAACACAATATGGACAATGATGTTTTTGTTTTTCATATACAGCTCTTGCTGTCTTTTCATCAAATTGTCTTATTTGTAGATACTTACCATCCCCATATATGATATATTGATAAATACCTTTCATTGAAGCAGTAACTTCATCATCAGAAGTTAATCTAATAATTTCATTGTTAATATCTGACGCATTTTTACTAATTAAGTTACCATTAAATAATCCATCATGGTACTCTTTATATATTTCACCCCAATTGAATGATTTTAATGCAGAATTATATGAAACAAATTTCCCTCTAACCCATTCAACAATTTTTGAAAATGTTTGCCATAACTCTGAAGCATCATCATCACCTCTGTGTTTTAACATATAATCCTCAATAGAAATATTCTCTTGTGTTGCAGCCCATAATAATGCTACTTCTAAATATTCCTGTCTATTCCAATTTCCATTTAACAATGGTTCCGGTTTATCATTATTAGGATTCTCATCAGCTAATTTTACACCCCTACCATTTGCAGAGGAAAAATATCCTTTTGCGCTTGATAGCCATTTACCAGTATAAGATGAATTTCTAAGTTCTTGTTCATTTAATGGTTCTCCAGATGTGTTAATAACATGAAACCATTTTAATTTTTCTGATGCTGACCCCTTACATACATATATATCTAATTCATAATCTAATATTTTATTAGCTAAATCTGTAAGATTAGTCTGTAAGTTAGGAAAATCTTGATGAGGAACAGATTGTGGAAACTTATCAGATGTAACAGCATAATGACCGGCTAAAAAATTGCAAATTGCCAAAGTTCTTTGCTGACCGTCTAACATTTCAAATGTTCCATCTTCTTTATCAACCCAATACATTACATTCAAAGGACAACTGTCTAAAATAGTTTGAATGACAGCATCTCTTTTTGCGTCATTATAAACGTTGTTTCTTTGATAAGCAGGTCTAATGTTTAATTTGCCATTATATCCAAAAATGCTATCTGTTGTAAAACCATCATCATTTCCAGTATAACCTTCACATAAATCTCTAATTGTAAATCCTTTTTCCTTATCATGAACCTTTATGATATCTTGATTTACTAGTTCACGTATTCTTTTAACTTCCATTGACATAATAATTCACTCCTTAAATTCCTGTATCATCCATTTTACTTATTGGATTCTTATTTACAATAATTATTCTAATAAATGGCGATTTTCCAGGTAATCCATGTTCATTTTTCACTCTTAAACCATTACCTAACTTTCTCTCACTAACCGTATATGGTGTTTCCCACGCTATAGTTCCATCTTCATTGACATAAGCTATTGTTTTTTTGTTTTCAGTAACAGTATGTATCATTTTCTTTTTTATATCTGATCCTGTACCTATTATTTCAAATTCATCAGGATTATATTTATCTAAAAATGAAATAGGCACACCCATAGGACCAGGATAATCAATTGGAATATTAGAAGCAGAATTAACATCAATTCCGTCATAATTAAAGTACTCAGGGTATTTGTCTTCATTACCATAATAATACTTGTGAGATATTGTTTTATCAAATTCGCCGTTTTTGTGCCATAACCCCTCATGACGATATTCAATATCTAAGTTTGTATACCATCTAATTCCAGCAAGGTTAATATATGGATGCCCATCTTTTTGAAATACATTATCACTATAGTAATCTATATCATCTGGCATTCTAAAATCAACTCCACCAGAATGAATACTTGCTCCATACCACAATTTATTATCTTTAATAAGAGGAAAAATATCCTTATTATTGGCTTTGTCCATACTACCAATTATTATAAAAGATTTTTTATATTCAACTAGTTGAGCTAAATATTCTCCGAACAAACTAAACGGTGGATTTGTACAAACAATATCAGACTGTTTCAGTAGGTCTATACAATCTTTACTTCTAAAATCACCAGCTGTATACTCTCCATCACCATATATAGTAGTAATCTTCCCAGCATCCATATTAAAATCATCACCACCAGTATATTCCATTTTATATGATGGCTCACTATCTTTAACATAGTGTGTAGATATTAGTTTTTTTAACCCAAGTGATGCAAAATTGTTATGGAAATATTTCCAAAAATTACTACTACTAGGATCATCACAATTAAGATAAATAACTTTACCTTTTAAATGATTTCTATAATGAGATAATTCGTCAGATACAGTTTTATATTCAGTATAAAATTCATCAAACTTTACTTCTTTAGCAATCATTAACTTCTCGTTATTAGCCATAAATTACCTCCATAAAATACTTTTACATAAAATCTTAAATACAATTTAATTATATCACAAAAATCAACATTTTTTGACATTTTGACCACAAAAAAAGGAAGAATTTAATTCTTCATATTTATTTAACATGTTTATCTCCCTCCAGAAATATCATAGCAAATAAAAAATCAGTGATATACTGACTCCGAATTAATCTTCTATTCGTTTAACTTCTTGAGTAATAATATCGCTAATTTTCACATTTAATACCATAGCTATTTTATATATTTCATCTAATCTTTCCCTTACCAGTAAGTATATTATTCAATCTTTTTGGTTTAATACCCGTTTTATCAACTAGATACTCTCCAGCAGTTATACCAGGACATTGTTTTTGAAACTCTTCATCCTTCTGTAATTTATCCATATAATACAAAATATTTATTGCTATCTTTTCATATATGTTCATAACTACCTCCCTAGACTATAGGAGGGGTATAGTACCCATAGACACATCTACGCCCCATCTAATACAGTCAAACGTATCATATAGTACTCCATCTTTTACACATGCAAGATGTTTACTAACACTTACAATTATTATACCACTAGGTAGTTCATTCTCGTTAAGATGTACCTGACACCCTCTCCCTATAAACATAGCAGGTACCCAGATCCATCCCATATCAGTTAATACTCTATAAGTAGTGCCTTTAGATACCCCGTTGCGAGAAGTAGACTTATTAGTCCTCTTCTCACTAGAAGCATAACTATTGATTAGATCATAGACCTCTTTATAATCCTTACCAGTAGCATTACATATAGCTCTAGTAACGCAGTCCCCAACTTTAATGGCATCATAGTATTTTGATCTACCACCATCAGAATAGACAAACTTCATATTAGTCCTCCTCTTTCTTACTAGATAGGAATGTAATCTTATCAGCAATAACTTCCATCTTCTTATAGTTATTACCATCTTCTTCTTCTATCATATGAGATTGAACTCTACCTTTAACTCCAACGATGTCTCCTTGTTTACAGTATTCAGAAGTACTTTCTGCAACTACTTCCAATAACACGCAATCAATAAAATCAGTATCATACTCACCATCAGCATTCTTAAATGTTCTCGGTATAGCAAGAGTAATGTAACTCATCTTTTTACCAGATTCAGTTTCAATAACTTCAGGTGTTTTAACTAGACGGCCTACTAAAATAATTTGATTCAACACACTAATCCTCCTTTCCTAAATCAACTAGGTAGATGTGTTTATCATCAAAAGCATTATTAGCAACTAATAAGTTATATTTGTCAGTTAAGATAGAATCGACTAAATTATATATTTCCCTCTCTTCATCTTTGTTGTAGATAAAAGAATCTTCACTACTGTTAAAGAAATATTTATAACTTTCTAATTCATTCTTCTTATAAATACGATGTTTTACTTCAATAGTTTTTGCAATATACTCAGCTAACCACAATTTATGGAACTCTCTTATTTCCTTTTCCATATTTTCAAACTTACTCATACATCCACCTCTACGTCGATGATACTATAAAAGTGAATTACTATTTACTGAAGCTGAATCAATTAAAAAGACATCAGTGCTATGCTGATGCCTCCGTCATACTAAATATAATTAAATTATCTATAGTTTAGTAAGTGATATTTTTCTTTTTTGTTTTTTGAAAAGTTTGATTGTAGTCTTAATGTAACATAAATTCAAAAAATATACAATAATATTCTTTTATTTTAGTAAATTATTAATATATAATTTACCGGAAAAACTTTCTTTCATATAAATATAAACATTTTTTTTAGCTCTTGTAATTGCTACAAATAATTTGTTTTTAAATTCTTCATTATTTATATTATATTGAGTTTCTAATATTATAACCACATTATTACTTTCCAAACCTTTTGATGAATGAATAGTCATTATTTTATTCATTTTATCAGAAATATAATAATAATATTTATATTTTTCATCATTCAACTTTTCATATATTTTTTCTACCGTTTCTCTTGAAATATCTATATCAATTAGTACAGAAGTATCCATAATAAAATCAATGAAAGATCTATTTTGCAATTTAAAATATTTTTTATTAATGTTTTTTATATAATTACTTAAATACATAAGTAATTCATCAATTGGATATTTATACCTATCATTTTCGTTATCATAATTTATATAATACTTTATTAATTCATCTATAACTTCTTTATTTTCAATGTAATCATCAGGAATACCATCCAGACCTTTGGAAAAGTATATATCGAAGTCATCTTTCAATTTTTCATAAATATTTATTGCTGTCTTATTATTTTCAACAAGAATAAAGATATTACCATTAAGTGATTTTAAAAATTCCAAATTAAAATTATTTATTATTTGCACATGAGAATCAGTAAAATTCTTCTGAACATTATTATTAAATATTTTATTTGCGTAATAAAGAATACTGGGATGGCATCTTACACTAACAGTTATTTCTTTATGATTATACCCCTGATTAAATAAGTTTCGAAAAAGTGAAGGTTTAGCTCCTCTAAACTGGTATATAGATTGATTAGGATCACCCAACAAAACAATATTTATATCTGTATTATCTTTTAATGTATTAAGCATCATATGTTGAAAATAATTCAAATCTTGTGCTTCATCTATATAAATTGTCGGATATCGTAATGAAAAATAGTCTTTAAAAACATCCATCTTTATTATTTCTGTTGCCAAAATATATGCTGGAAACGAAATACTATATGTCCCTTTTATTAAATTATCTAACCACTCTTTTGCATATGAATTAGCTTCGTTTTTGATAAAAATATTACTATCATAATACCTTACATAATTATTCAATCTTTTATCATTATCTATTATTATTTTTTTAACTTCTACGCGTTTACTAATTAAATTTTTAGAGAATAAATATCTATTTAAATATGGAAAAATAATTAACTTCATAATAAATGAATCAATAGTTCCAATATAAGAATTATCTAATTTTTCATTTTCATTAAGTCGTTGAATAATTTCCTTTGATGATTCTTTTGTAAAAGAACAGGCTATAATACCCTGAAATTCTTTTAAATCATCAAGCTCTTTTACAATTTTATTAACTAATGTGTAAGTCTTTCCAGCACCTGGACAGGCACTTACACAAATATATTTTGACTTATCGTTAATTATTAAGCCTTGCTGTCTATCTAATTCTTTTTTCAATATTTCGTCAATCATACAAAAAACTCACCAAAATATTATTTTTGTTATTATCATCTATTAACAATTTTATCTTTTCATCATTAATAAATAGATGTAAATTAATAAGCTTAGCCTCTTTCAAATAGTTTATTACTTCATCATAGTCTTTTTTACAATAGCCAATAAAATCAAGAAAGTCTTTTTCAAAGCCATCATTATGCATTTGTAAATAGATATTGTTTCTTTTAAATATTTCTAAAATATTAGATAAATTATTTTCTATAATTTCAAGACGATTATCATTCTGAAACCAAAAATTCTTAGTTTGCAAATCACTAAACTTTAAAATACTCATTATTTCTTTTTTAGATTCATCATTAAGATAACCAATAGCACGAGTTAATCCTGCATAATATTTTGTATCTTTATGTTTTCTGACAGAAAAAATATCATTATCAGTTTTTATAAATACTTTTATACCTAACCCTTCTAATAGTTCTTTTATTTCTCTAAAAGCAATACCATTAACACAAAAAATTCCTATTCTATTTTTAAATATATGCGTTCTAAAGTTTTCATCATTTGCCATCAACGTACTATAAAAATACTTTTCTGATACTCCTTCTATTAACAAAACTTTGTCATAATACATCATTTCAGCTATTTCAACATTTATTAAATATCCAAATTTTTTAAAATCAGAATTATTAACGTTATAGCAATATACTTTTCTAAAATATACTTTTGTTTCTTCATCATAATCTCTTTTTATTTTAATAATCTGGTTTGTTTTTTCAAAATCTACTACATGTGGAGAATGTGTAGTAATAAGCATTTGATCAGGTTCAAAAGATAATAAAGAATCTATATAATACTTTTGTAATAATACATATAGGTGATTTTCTGGTTCCTCAACTATAATAATTTTCCTTTTTTCATCATCATATGTTTTTTCTTTTAATAGCATAGAAAATATTTTATTTTTTCCATCACCTATATTTGAAACTATATTTCCTTTATCATCTATAGGATTGATTTCTAATGATTTATATACATTGTCTATTTTCATGTTTGGAGATAATTGAAAAGATAATCCATCAAAAATATCTTCAAACTTTCCTAAATCATTTATATCCTTCATAATATCAGCTAGAGCTTCTTCATTTTGAATATTTATATTAAGTTCTTTAATAGACTTTTCAAATTCTTCACTTAATCTCTTACTTGATTCTTTATTTTTGTTTTCAGCATGTTCAAAAAATCTTTTCGTCTCTTGTTTAGTATCATATGTAGGATTTATATATATTATAGACAATATTTTATCAATTGGATTTTGCCTAGTTGGGCTATAAGTTTTAGAATCAATAGAAGCGTCTCCAATGGTTATTTCATCTTCATAGGCAAGTATATCATCATTATATGTGGCATCTAATTGGACATATGTGTATTTTCTGTCTTTATCTTTATAAATAACATCATGTACTACAGCTAACTGTTCATTATTCAAGTCACTTAAATCTAAACCTATTTTTATAAAAATCTTTTCTCTATTATTATTAGTTGAATCTGATTCTAATAATGGAACTCTACGCTTTTCATAATCTAGAGTTCGCATAATTGCATAACAAATATTACTTTTTCCACTATCGTTTTGTCCGATAATTGTTGCAATTTTATCAATACTATCAATTTTTATATCAAGTCCTCTAAAGTTTTTAACTTCAAAATAAAATATTCTCATACTCCATACACCTACCTCATTTTACACCAACGAAAAAGATATCATAATTTTAATGATATCTGAACTACTATAATTATATCACAGATTTTTAATTTCTGTTCTAAATTTCAATTAAATTCTTAAAATTGAACCTATTTTCGAACATTTCTCAAAACTTTTTATCTAATGTTAATAGATTTTACTTATTAGACGCAAATAACCCTAGAAAACCATTTATCACATATATGATTTGCCACCTAAATGCCACCTAAAATAGATTTACTAAACTGTCTATCCAGCTCAATCCCTTTATTTTCAAGCAAACAAAATGAGGACACATTACTTCGTGTCCTCTTCAGGGGGTTTTGGTTACACTTTCACACATATCCGTAAAAGTGTGTGTTACGTAACATATTGTTACGCTATATTAATAATAAAAT
>JABLTL010144477.1_pt1 | contig 16097 bp, 14 predicted proteins | sample 7160151 | NCBI WGS metagenome assembly JABLTL01 (sample SAMN14651223, study PRJNA627086) | human gut metagenome | isolation source: feces | host: Homo sapiens
CTTCCTGACATGCAATTACCCCCTGATGTAGTTATTATCCTACATCAGGGGGCTTTTTGTCTATTGTCCTGTTTTACTGGTTCTGTTCAGTGCCCTGCGGGGCTTGTATTTCGCAAGCGTCTGCGTTTAGGAACAGAACCGATGTTTCCCGATGACGGTCAACAGCGGTCTTGACCAGATCCAAGCGCTGGTAGCGGTGACCGGGTTAAAATAATAGATCGCGCCCCCAGACGGATCTGCCCCGTTCAGCGCGTCTCGTGCCGCCTGGTAGGCGGAGGAGGCGATGGGCTGGTCGATCTGGCCGTCCACCATGCAGGTGAACGCACCCGGTTCGTAGACCACACCGGCCAAGGTGTTGGGGAAGGAGGGGTGGGCGATGCGGTTCAGGATGACTGCGCCCACGGCCACCTGGCCGTCGTAGGGTTCCCCGCGGGCCTCTGCCGAGATGACTTTGGCCAGCAGTGCCACGTCCCCGCTGGCGTTCCCGCCGCTGGAGCCGGTCTGGCTGCTGCCGCTGTTCTGGCTGGTCTGTTCCATCCCCAGGGCTTTCAAAGTGGCAGGGCCGGCCACGCCGTCTGCGGTCAAGCCGTTTTTCTGCTGGAAGGAACGCACGGCTTTGGTGGTCTTACTGCCGTACACGCCGTCCACCGGGCCGTCGAAGTAGCCCCACCGCTTCAACTTGGTCTGGATGGTGGTCACGGCACTGCCTGAGTCCCCCTGTCGATAGCTGGCCGCCAGGGCGGACTGGGCGAAGCCCAGGACCAGGGTGTTCAAAAGTAGTATGGTGCAAAGCAGGGCACACAGCCGTTTTTTCTGCCGTTTCATGCTCTCGCCGCCTTTCCAAAATGCAATTCAGCCTTAGTTTCTCTGGTTTTTGGGGGGATATTCCCGTGAAAAGCTGGAAAAGCGCCTGATTTTTTCCCGCTGATTTGTTACAATAGGATCAGCAAACCCAAAGGAGGCATCGTGATGCATGATGAACTGACCCGCTCCGACCTGGAGAAGATGCAGGAGGAACTGGACGACCGACGCATCAACCTGCGTCCCAAGCTGCTGGAAGCGGTGAAGGAGGCGCGGGCGTTCGGCGATCTGAGCGAAAATTTTGAATATAAAGCGGCCAAGCAGGAGAAGAATCACAACGAACGGCGCATTCGTTATCTGGAGAACATGATAAAGACTGCCGTAGTGATTGAAGACCAGTCCGAGGACAACCAAGTGGGGCTGTTCGACCAGGTGACGGTCTACTTTGAAGAGGACGACGAGGAGGAGACCTTCCAGCTGGTGACGACCCTGCGGCAGGACGCCTTACAGGGACGCATCAGCAAGGAGTCGCCGGTGGGACAGGCCCTGTTCGGGCACCGAGTGGGCGAGCGGGTGATGGTGAAGGTCAACGAGACCTGTTCCTATCCGCTGGTCATCCGGAAGATCGAAAAGTGCGCAGAGGACGAGTCGGTGCCCATCAATCCTTTCTGATGAGAAAAATCCATCTTGTCCCCATCCCGCACCTATGCTATAGTAAACAGAGGCATACACAACGCCATTTTTCCCATGAATAGGAGGAACACAACATGAAGTTTGAATGTGCATTTATCTATGTAGCACCCGGCTGCAACCCCGCCAAGGAACGCGCTGTGGTGGAAGGCGACTCCATCAACATGAACGTCGTCGGCTGCGCGACCTACGCAGAAGCAGAAGAGATCGCCAAGGAAATGGTCGCCAAGGGCTGCACCGCCATCGAGCTGTGCGCTGGCTTCGGCAATGAGGGCATCGCTCGCATCAAGCGTGCCGTCGGCCCTGGCATCGCGGTGGGCGCTGTGAAGTTCGACTTCCATCCCGCCTTTGGCTTTAAGAGCGGCGACGAGATGTTCGGCTGATCGCTGACCCAAGAGAAAGAGAAGAGAGAATGAAATTGACAAAGCAAGAAGGCAAGCCACGGAAGAAGTGGAAGCGACGGCTTTTGACCGTCGTGGCGTGCTTCCTGGTGCTGTTTGTGGCGGTGGCCATCTTTGCCCCGTCCAATCAGGACAAGTATGACCAGGCGGTGACGCTGGTGACAGAAGGGGAGTACGACAAGGCGACAGAGCTGCTGACCGAGCTGGCGGACTACGAGGACAGTCAAGCCATCCTGACCTACGTCCAATGCGCAGAGAGGGCCAAAACCTGTTCCGGCAGCGACTGGGCGGCGCTGAACGCTACCCTGGGTGACTTGAAGCTGGACGCCAAGGAGCTGCAAAAGCCCCTGGCAGAGCTGAAAGAGCAGGCAGAGGTGGAACAGACCGCCTACGAACAGGAGCAGGCGGAGCAGCAGGAAGCGGAGGACGTGATGGCGGAGATCGACGGATTGGCCGATCTGGACTATCAGGTCTCCGCCCTGGAGTCCTCTCAGAAGGCCATCCAAACCGCCCGCACCCACTACGACCAGTGCAGCCAGTCGGTACAGGCGCGTATCACCAACTATGATGCCCTGAAACAGGCGGAAAAACAGATCAAAAAGACGGCTAAGCTGGATGAAGAATACCAGAAGCAGGCGGAGCCGGTCATCAAGGGCATCCAAGTCCTGGGCACGGTGACGCTGAACAGCAAGAGCCAGCTGGATCAGCTGACCGCCCAGTACAAGGCGCTGCCCAAGGACTGCCAGGCCTATGTGACCAACTACGACACGCTGAAAGCCGGCAACGCAAGCTATGAAAAGCTGAAAAAGCAGTACGATGCGGATCAGAAGGCGGCGGCTGAGAAGGCAGCAGCACAGAAAGCCCAGCAGTCCAAGAAAAACAGCTCCAGCGGCTGGGAGAACTCCTCCGGCAACGGCAAGACCTCTTCCGTTGGCGGAACCGTCTACTGGACGCCTGGCGGCTCGGTGTACCACAAGCGCACCAGCTGCCCGTCTTTGGCTCGTTCCAAGACCATTTATTCCGGTTCTGTGGCCGAGTCTGGGAAATCCCGTGGCTGCAAGAATTGCTGTAAGTAATCGAATCCCAGCAGACCAAAAGGACACCTCTTTGGAGGTGTCCTTCTTTACGCTGCGGCGAACATTTGCTATACTAAGACCAATCCAAATGCAGACAGAGGAGGTACTGCTATGTTACAGGGAAAGACGGTGGTGCTGGGGGTCACCGGCGGGATCGCCGCGTATAAGATGCCCAACCTGGCTTCCGCGCTGGTGAAGCTGGGGTGCAATGTGCAGGTGCTCATGACCCAGAACGCCACGCAATTTATCACGGCGGTGACCTTTGAGACGCTGACCGGCAACAAGGCGCTGGTGGACACATTTGACCGGAATTTCTCCTTCCAGGTGGAGCACATCGCGGTAGCTGACCAGGCGGATCTGGTGATGATCGCTCCGGCTACGGCCAACGTCATCGCCAAGCTGGCGCACGGCCTGGCGGACGATATGCTGACCACCACCGTGCTGGCCTGCAACTGTCCCAAGATCGTGGTGCCGGCCATGAACACTAAGATGTACGAGAACCCAGTGACCCAGGACAACCTGAACATCCTGCGGCGCTATGGCTGGGAGGTGGTGGAGCCTGCCAGCGGGTATCTGGCCTGTGGCGCCGTGGGCAAGGGGAAGCTGCCGGAGCCGGAGGCGCTGCTGCAGGTCATCCTCCACGATCTGGCTCATGAGAAGGATATGGTGGGCAAAAAGGTGCTGGTCACTGCTGGCCCCACCCAGGAGGCGCTGGATCCGGTGCGCTGCCTCACCAACCACTCCAGCGGCAAGATGGGCTACGCCATCGCCCAGGCGGCGGCACGGCGTGGGGCGCAGGTGACGTTGGTGTCCGGGCCGGTGGCGTTGAAGCGACTGCCCTATGTGGAGACGGTGGACGTGGTGTCCGCTCAAGAGATGTTTGAGGCAGTGACGGCGCGTGCGGCAGAGCAGGACATCATCATCAAAGCGGCTGCCGTGGCGGATTATCGCCCGATGGTGGTAGCGGAGGACAAGATGAAGAAGTCCGACGATGCCCTGTCCATCCCGTTGGAGCGCACCCAGGACATTCTGGGCTGGCTGGGACAGCACCGGCAGCCGGGGCAGTTCTTGTGCGGGTTCTCCATGGAGACCCAGAACATGGTGGAAAACTCCCGCAAAAAGCTGGAGAAGAAGCGGGTAGACATGATCGCGGCCAACAATCTGAAGGTGGAAGGGGCGGGTTTCGGTGTGGACACCAACCTGCTGACCCTCATCACCAAGGACGGATTGGACGAGCTGCCCATGGTGACTAAAGAGGCAGCGGCCGACCTGCTGCTGGACAGCATTTTGAAGCGGATGGAGGAGTCGTGATGGAACAGCGGAAAGAGTTGCTGTGCGGCCTTCCGGCATTGGTGCTGGGAACGCCGTCGGAACGGGTATTCTTCTATGTCCACGGCAAGATGGGCAGCAAGGAGGAAGCGCTGGACTTTGCAGAAGTGGCGGATGCCCACGGCTGGCAGGTGGTGTCCATCGACCTGCCGGAGCACGGGGAGCGGAAGGGCTTGCCGGAGCTGTTCACGCCCGTCCAGATCATTCCGGAGTTGCAAAGGGTATATGAGACCCTGCGCAGCCGCTGGAAAACCGTGGGGCTGTATGCCACCAGCATGGGCGCTTGGTTCAGTATGCAGGCGCTGCCGGGGGAGGAGCTGGAACGGTGCCTGTTCGCCTCGCCGGTGGTGGATCTGTGCCAGCTCATCGAGAAGACCATGGCGTGGAGCGGCGTGACCCTGGAACAGTTAGAACGGGACGGGGAAGTGCTGGCGGAAAACGGCGAGCGGTTCGCCTGGCCGGTGTACGCCTACGCCAAAGCGCATCCGGTCACCCTCTGGGTGCCTCCTACCACCATCTGTTTTGGCGAGCTGGATCACCTGACCGACCTGGCCACGGTTGAGGACTTTGTAGAGCAGTTCCACTGCGAATTTTGCCTGCGGAAGGGCGGGCGGCACTGGTTCCACACGGAAGGAGATTACCAGCAGCTGCGGGCATGGGAGACACGCTTTTTGACCAATCAAGCATAAAGAAAACTGCCTCGGAAGCGGATTCCGAGGCAGTTTTTTATACTGTGTCGAGGTAGATTCTTGCGTGGAACGATCGCGCAGCGCCGTAAAGCTTTTTTGCTTCCTTTTTTCTCGAAAAAAGGAAGTTAGGCGAGAATGGCCTTATCGTTGGCAAATTCTTCGCCGCTGACCAGCTCGAACTGGTGCATCAGGTCGGGCACCGTCAGCTTCTGCTTGTCCTCGCCGGAGATGTCCAGGATGACCTTGCCTTCGTGCATCATGATGAGCCGGTTGCCGTGGGCGATGGCGTCCTTCATGTTGTGGGTGACCATCATGGCGGTCAGCTTCTGATCCCGGATAATGCGGTCGGTGGTGTGCAGCACCTTTTCCGCGGTCTTGGGGTCCAGTGCCGCCGTATGCTCGTCCAGCAGCAGCAGCTTGGGCTTGCGCAGAGTGGCCATGAGCAGGGTCAGCGCCTGACGCTGGCCGCCGGAGAGCAGGCCGACCTTGGCGGTCAGACGGTCTTCCAGACCCAGGTCCAGCTCCTTCAGCAGTTCCCGGTAGTGTTCCCGTTCCGCCTTGGTGACGCCCCACTTCAGGCCACGGCGGGAGCCGCGGCGAGCGGCCAGCGCCAGGTTTTCGTCGATGCCCAGGATGGCGGCGGTGCCGGTCATGGGGTCCTGGAACACACGACCCAGGTAAGCGGCGCGCTTGTGTTCGGGCACACCGGTGACGTTCTGACCGTCAATGAGGATGGTGCCCTCGTCCACCGGCCACACGCCGGCGACGGCGTTCAGGGTGGTGGATTTACCGGCGCCGTTGCCGCCGATGATGGTGCAGAAATCCCCATCGTCCAGGTGGAGGTTCACGCCGTCCAGCGCCACCTTCTCGTTGATGGTGCCGGGGTTGAATGTCTTATGAACATTGATGAGATCAAGCATTGTTCTGCGCTCCCTTCTTTGCCGCCTTCTTGAAGGAGGACTTGGATTGGCCTTTGAGGTAGGGGACTGCCAGGAAGATGGCCACGATGACTGCGGTGAACAGCTTCAGGTCGTTGGAGGGCAGCTTGAGCCAGAGGACGATGCCCACCACGATGTAGTAGATGATGCCGCCAATGACCACAAAGGACAGCTTGCCGAAGAAGTTCAGGTGCTTGCCCAGCAGGGCTTCTCCGATGACCTCGCCGATGATGACGGCGGCCAGGCCGATGACGATGGCGCCGCGGCCCATGTTGATGTCGGAAAAACCCTGATACTGTGCCATGAAGCCGCCGGACAGAGCGACGAGGGCGTTGGACAGGCTCAGTGCGATGACCTTGGTGACGCTGATGTTGATGCCCTGTGCCTTACTCATGGCCGGATTGCAGCCAGTGGCACGGATGGCACTGCCCTGTTCGGTGCCGAAGTACCAGTAGAGGGCAGAGATGACGATGGCGATGAGCACCAGAGCGATGAGGATGGAAGCGGTGATCTTCCGGGAGGAGAGGAGCAGGGGATACTGATCCACGCTGACGGCCAGGTTGGCCATGCCCATGATGTTCAGGTTGATGGAGTACAAGGCGATCTGGGTCAGGATGCCGGCCAGGATGGGCGGGATGCCCAGGAGGGTGTGGAGCAGGCCGGTGATGAGTCCGGCAGCCAGACCGGCCAGGATGGCGATGAGCAGGGCGGCGGGGACAGACCAGCCGTGGAGAATGAGCACCACGGTGACCGCGCCGCCGGTGGCGAAGCTGCCGTCTACGGTCAGGTCAGCGAAGTCCAGCAGACGGAAGGTGATATAAACCCCCAAGGCCATCAGACCCCAGATCAGGCCCTGCGCCACATTGCCAGGCATAGCGCCCAGCAAATTTAAGGGGTTGAGGGAAGCAAGATAAGACATAACGGTTCCTCCTCAATAGTTGTAGGATAACAGTGACAGGACTGGATAAAAATGCAAGAGAAAACCCAGGGTGTCAGAAAACAGGCATGGGGGTGCCATGGGAACATGGCACCCCGATCCTTTTGGTGTATAGGAAAGAGAAAAGATAGAAAACTGTAACTTAAATGGATGAAAGTATGCAGTTTTTTTGATTTGCGAAAGAGTTTGGATTACTTTTCCGCTTCAATCGCCACGTAGTCAGAGGGAACCTTGACGCCCAGCTTTTCACAGCGATCTGCCATGTACTGATAGGTGGTCTTGGGTGCGAACTGAATTTCGGTGGTAGCGGGGTCAGCGCCGTTGACCAGGACTTCGTATGCCATGTTGCCGGTGACGACACCCAGGTCATAGTAGTCGATGGAGAGGGTTGCTACGCCGCAGCCAGTGCAGATGCCGGATTCGCCAGCCACGATGGGCACCTTAGCAGGTTCGGCAATGTTGTTGATGGATTCGGCACAGGAAGCGGCGGTGTTGTCGGTGGGGACATACAGGACATCGCTCTCGTCACAAGCGGTCTTGGTGACGGCTGCTACGTCGTTGCTGTCGGCGAAGGTGTATTCCTTGCAGGTGTAGCCAGCGTCAGTCAGATACTTGGTGATCTCGGTGGACTGATACTTGGAGTTGGGTTCTGCGGAGCAGTACAGGATACCCACGTTCTTCTTGTCAGGGAACAGGGTCTTGATCATCTCAGCCTGCTTGTCCAGGGGAGCCAGGTCAGCGGTGCCGGTGACGTTGGTGCCAGTGGTGCCCTTCCAATCGGCGATGGACAGTGCAGTGCCGTAGTCGGTGACAGAGGTGCCCAGGATGGGAATGGAGTTGGTGGCAGCGGTGGCAGCCTGCAGAGCGGGGGTAGCGTTGGCCATAATCAGATCCACCTTGCTGGAAACAAACTGGTTGCAGATGGTGGCGCAGGTGGCAGAGTCGCCGGCGGCGTTCTGTTCGTCGAACTTGACCTTGTCGCCCAGCTTCTCGGTCAGAGCGTCCTTGAAGCCCTTAGTGGCGGCGTCCAGAGCGTTGTGCTGGACCAGCTGGCAGATGCCGATGGTATAGGTCTTGTCGCCAGTGGCAGCAGCGGAGCCGGAAGCGGCAGGTGCGGCGGAGCCGGCGGGGGTGCTGGTGGTGGCAGAGTTGCCGCCGCAGGCGGACAGTGCCAAGGTCATGGCACAAGCCAGAAGCAGAGCCAAGAGCTTAGATTGTTTTTTCATGGTAGTGATTCCTCCTATTTACTTTCTCGATATGATGCTTTTATGTAGCACCGCTTTTACGTACGAAAGTGATATTGTCATTATAGGCGCGCCTCATAGTAAAGTCAAGGGCAAAAGAGCTGTAAAAGCGAGAAAAGGACGGCCTGAAATTGTTCGATTCGACCAAACAGAATGGGGGAATAATGGGAATAATAGGAGAAGAAAGGAAAAGTGCCGGGCAAAATGCCCGGCGAAACTGGTCTTGCGGGCATCATTTACCCTTCCATGTGGCGTCCTAGGAAGCCGGAGATGGTCTCCAGCAGGGTCCGTTCGGTCTCGCTGGGGACCCAGCTCCCTTCGGTGTCCGCCAGCAAAAGGCAACCCAGCACATCGCCTTGGGCGATGATGGGTGCGGCCAGGGAGACGAAGAGGCCGGATTTGCTCTCCGTGACCAGGAAGGGGGCGGCACCGGCCTGGTGCTCGTAGAGCTGACGGGATTCCAGGATGTTCTCCAGAGTAGGGGAGATGGGTTTCTCCATCCATTCCCGCCGCACCAGACCAGCCAGGGCGATGATGCTGTCCCGGTCGGTGATGATGGCAGGCTGATGAACGGTCTTGTGGACAGTCTCGCAGATCTGGCTGGCAAATTCGCTCAGGCCGCCCATCATGGAATATTTTTTGAAGATCACTTCCCCGTCCTTGTCCGTGTAGATCTCCAACGGGTCGCCCTCCCGGATCCGCATGGTCCTGCGGATCTCCTTAGGGATGACCACCCGGCCGAGGTCGTCGATGCGGCGGACGATACCGGTAGCTTTCATATGGCACTCTCTCCTTATCTATATTGCGGATACGGATGTTATTGTTGCCCATGGGTGGGAAATTATCCACAAAGGAAAGAGGATGCGCAAAAAAGAACGATTTTGGTGGGGAAGTTATTATGCAAAGAGTATTTTAGCAGGGGTTGCGGGGATGTCAATGAGATTTTTCACGGGCTGCTATTTTTCTGCGATTCGCACGAAATTGGCATAGTTTTATGTGCCCGTTGTGCCAGCTGTTTGTTTATAGCAAGCTGGGACTGGGCAAATTGGAAGAGCCATATGATCAAACGCGAAGGGAACATCCGGATAAAAGCGTCTTCTCGTACCACGTAAGGGTTCCGCATTCATACCCGAAATGATGAAGAATGAAGGATGGCTCTTTAAACGGTTCTACGACATTCAAGACAAACAGCCTGCGTGGGAAAGCGCGCAGGAATCGGGAAAGGAGGAACATGATGGGTAACGGAAGCATGGTAGTTGTCATCGGCATCTGCGTCTATGCCGTATTCATCCTCGGGTTGGGCTTGCTCAAGAAAACAGATGGCAAGAACTTCGTCAACGTCGGCGGTGGGATCGGCTCCTTCGCTCTGGTCTGTTCCATGTTCATCTCCATCATCCTGGTCGTGTTCATCGTCCCCTACGCCGCCCTGCAAATGGTGGCCATCGGCAATGGCATCGCCCTGGGTACCAAAGGGATCATCTCTTTTGAGCTGGCGGTGGTCACCCTGTTCACCTTCTTTGTGACGCCGCCTCTGGGGCTGTCCGCTGTGGTGTGGGGCATCCTGGTGAATCTGGTGCTCTACATTGCAGTCAGCTTGATGACCAACGTGCCTCGGAAGATCGTGGACACCTACATTACCCCTGTGGAAAAACGCTGCTCTGCCGGTGAATGAGAAAGAAGGCGGAACGATGAAGTTGATCCATATCGGTATTTTGACCCCGTCCCTGGAGGATTCCATCCGCGGATTGCAGAGTTTTCCCGATTTTGCAGAGGCGAAGTGGCTCATCCGTGAAGTAGAATTTCCGCCGGAGGCGGTCCTGACCGGAAAAGGCAGTCCTATGCGCACTGCCATCGCCAACCTAGGCGGCATGACCTGTGAACTTATCCAGCCTCTCGCCCCGACCTCCTACCACGCCGAGGAGCTGCGCAAAAAGGGAGAATGCCTGCACCATACCGCCTTCATGTGCTTGGAAAACCAACAGGAAGTGGTGGAATCCCAGCTCAAACGAGGCGGAAAGATCGTCTGGGAAGCCCAGGCGGGGGAGAAGCACCCCATCTACGTGGAATCCCCGGACGGAAAACAGGTGTGGGAATTCATCAACTATCCCCGGTCAGCCGGAAGAAACCTGACGCCTACAAACGAAAACACGCGCTATTTACAAAAGTATCTTTGAATGACCTCCTAATGATGAGAACCCCGGACAACGCTGCACAACGGGGTTGTGCATTTGTTCAATATCGATGCGGCGGACGATACAAGTAGCCTTCGTAGTGGCACAATTTGTACTTTAGGAGGGCAGGAGGCAATCCGTGTTTTTCAAGAGCAGCTAAACACCCCCTACAGCAAGTTGATTTACCTGTGTAGGGGGTGCCCTTTTGTGTGATTGGAACTTATCTAGAGGCGAAAACCATTCAGCGTACGATCTTCACCTGTTTGCTCTTGCTCCAAGCGGAATAGTAGACCTTGCCGCCCACCTTCTTGTAGGTGCGGATGCGGACAGAATAAGTCTTGCCCTTGGTCAGCTTGGAACGGATGGCGCCGGTGCAGTTGGCGCCCTTCAGCGTGACCGTTTTTACGTTGGTGAACTGCTTGCTGGGGCTGTACTGGAGCTGATAACCACTGACGCGGCTGTTCTTCTTCCAATACGCTTTCAGCTTCTTGCCTTTGCCGTTGTACACCGAGCGGAAGGTGGTGCCAGCGGGGTTGACGGTGATGGTGATGCGCTTGATGGTCTTGGTATAGGTCTTGGTCGCGCCAGAGGTAATGGTGATGGTGGCCGAACCCGCAAAGTTCTTGGCGATGGTCACCTTGCCGCTCTGGCTCACTGTTACAGATTTGTTATTAGACTTGTAGGTCAGCTTTGCGCCGCCCTTGGCCTTCGCGCCGAGCTGGAAGAACTGGGCTTTGGTGGAAGCGACTTTGGTGGCAGATTTGGCGGTGATCACATTGGCCACCGGTTTGGTGGGCTCATCGGGCTTGTTCAGGTCTGCCCAAGCCTGTTCCGCAGCGGTGAGCTTGTCCACCGTGGCCTGGTCGATGAGGGACTTCTGGGCGTCAGTGAGCTGGTCATAAGCAGCCCGAGCGGACTGGATGGCGTCGCCGCTGTCCTTGGTCACGGTGCCGATGGCGTCGATGGCACGGGCGACGGTGGCGGGGGTGTTGGTGTGGTCAGTTTCTTTGGTGTTGTCCTTGGTGTAGAACAGTTCGATGGTGTCCCCGTTGGACGGGTTGGCGGAATTAGTCACCTTGCCGTTGATGCGGTAGCTCCAGCCGGAGTGGTCGCCGTCGTCGCCGGCGCTCCACTTGGTGCCATCGGGGGAGACGATGGCGGTGATGTAGTTGCCGCCGATGACCTGGTAGCCATTGTTTTCCAGCACGATCCGGGCCACTTCGACCGCAGTCATACCTTCCAGCTGGTCTTTCAGCAGGCAGTCGATGAGCTGGGTGCCGTCCGGTGCGTAGAGGGTGAAGGCATAGGTCTGGCGCTCGTCCGTGGGGGTCTCGCTGCCGTCGGTGCCGGGGACGATGACGGAGACAGAGACGACCTGATTATGGAGCTTCTGGAGCTGGACATTGTCCGGATGCTTTTCCGCGTATCTGCCCAAGGTCTCGCTGGAGAGCCAGCTGGTGATGGTGACCGTCCTGGCGGAAGTGGGCTGGGTGACCAACAGGTTTTCGTGGGTGATGATGGCGGGATTGCTGGAGCGGAAGGTTCTCCACTGTTCCGACTCATACCAGCCGTCCATATCTACCGGCACGATGCCGTGGTTGACCATGTTATCCACATGATAGACCCAGGTCAGTTCGCCCTGCTCATTCAGGTATGCTTCATGGAAGGCGTGGAGGTTGGTGGTAACGTGATCCTTGTCCGGGTTGTTGGCCTTGATGCCGTCGAAGTAGTGGGCCTTGACCTGTTTCATCAGGGCGATCTCCTGGTCCACCTCTTCCTGGGTCAGGGCGGGAACCTTGATCTGGAAATCACGGGACACGGAGACGCCGCTGGCCTTGTCGGTGATGGTGACGGTCATGGTGACCACCTTGGTCGTTCCGCCTGGCACATCCCGGTAGACCCAGATGCGGGCGGCGTTGTTCACGCCCGGTTCTTCCAGCACGTCGTTGTCGCTGGTGGTGACGGAGACGGGGCAGTATTTGCCGTCAATGCCGAAGTCACGGGTGCGGGGGATGCGGATGTCCTCGGTGGCGGTGTAAGCACCGTCGGCGTCCGGGGTCATCTGCTGGCCGGTGACCCAATTCCGCAGACCGGCCTTTGCAAAGCCAGCGTCCATCCGCTGCTTCAGGGTCGCTTCCACGGTGTCGTTGCCGGTGCCGGCGGCTACGACGATGTCGAAGGTTTTGGTGACGGATACGTCCTGAGCGCTGTTGCACTTCAAGGTGGCGGTGAGCGTCACCGGGGTGGGGACGGCGGTCTTGTAGATGGTCACCTTGTAGTCGCCGTAATAGCCGGAAGTGGTGCCGATCTTGACTACCTTGTCATTGCTGGAGGTCCAGGTGAGATTGCTCCAACCCAGGTTGTTCCCGTCCTCTTTCAGAACCTGAGGCAGGGACAGTTCGCTGACCTCCTCGGTGGGGATGGACACAGTTTCAATCTCCTGTTCCAGGTAGGCATGGAGCTTGCCCTTGTCCCAAGAAATGTTGGTGTACCACTCTTTTTCTACGGTGATCCCGTCCTTTTCCAGGACGAAGGGGACATAGAAATAAACACCGCTGCCGCTGAGGGTATTCTGAGGGAAGTAGTAGGTGATGGTGCCGTCCTGGCTGACGGCGGTGCCGCCGTTGCCGGTCGTGTCCTCTTTGATGGTCAGCTTGATGCCGTCCAGCTTGTCGCCCAGCTTCTTGGAGGCGAAGTCGATGAGGTTGGTGTCGGTGCCGTAGACGGGAGCCAGGCTGCCGGTCATGGCTTTGGCGGCTGCGTTCAGAGCGTTTTCGGTCTCCGTCTGACGCAGGGAATACAGGGTCAGGGTGTAGTCCTTGGTATCGGTCTCGCCGGTTGCCGTTTCCGTAACGGTGGCGGTCAGGGTCACGGTCACGTTGCCGGTCTCAGGCAGCGTGACTGCGCCATCGTTGGTGATATAGTCCGTGTTGCTGCTGCTCCAACTGATGGTGTAGCCATCTTCGCTAGAGGTGGTGGGAAGTTCCAGGGTGGTGTTTTCCCGAATGCCGCTGCCCGTAGGGAGCTTGGCGGCGATGGCTTTGTATGCTTTGCCGAAAACGGTTTCTGTCCAGATGGCGTACAGGTTGAAGGGCTCATTATCTTCGCTGCCCTCGTCCCAGTCGTCCTCTTCAAAGGGGCGGTTCAGGGTCGCACCATCAGTATAGGTGACGGTGCTGCCATAGCTGCTGGTGGCCCAGCCTGCGAAGCGATAGCCCTCACGGGTGAAGGTGCACTTGGGCAGGGTGACGTCCTTGTCAAAGGGAGCGGGGAAGTCTTCCATGGTGCCGGTCACAGTGGATTTGTCGCTAGACTTGATGTTGAACTTGACGATATACTGATAGTCTCTCCAATGGGCGTACAGGGTTACCTCGTCACCGGTAAATTTGGTGTCGGCAGTGACCTTCTCGCCGCCCTCTTTGGCGGTGTACCAGTCGTCAAATGACTTCTTGGTCGGATAGTAATAGGAATTCAGGGAGGGCAGGTTCCTGTATACCTCTTCTACCAGCACTGTCCTGGGGTTGTTGTAGATGGTGCTCTTGTAGCCATTGCCATCAAAGTGGACGGTGATGCCCTTCACCCAGTGGGCGTAGAGGGTCATGGGGGTGGTGTCGGTAAATTTGTACTGGTTGGTGATCTCGTTGCCGCCCTCGGCTGCATCATACCAACCGATAAACTTCCAACCGGTGCGGGTGGGGTCTTGGATGGCGGAGTATTTGGAGCCGCCAGTCTGGGTATTCCGGATATAGTTGTAGTTCTCACCTACGACGCAAGTTCTCTGAATGGGAGTAGACCCTTCATAGTTGAGGTCGATGGTGACCGGAACATCCTGACCCTTCCAGGTGGCGCGCAGGGTGAACGTTGCGCCTTGCTGATCGGTCAGGTTCTTTTTGGCGGTATTGTTCCAACCGGCAAAATCATAACCGGCACGGGTGAAAGCACACTCGGGCAGGGTGAACTCCTGGTCATAGATGGCGGAGATGGGGTCCATGGTGCCCTCGCCGCCGTTGGGGTCAAAGGCGATGGTATAGGTGATGGGCGTCCACTTGGCGGTGAAGGTGATGTCCTCCGTGATAACCGTCTCCGCTGTCAGCTGGGTGTCGTTGTGGAACCAGCCCCCAAACAGGTAGCCCTTCTTGGTGCCCTCGCTGGGGATCCGTGCGCTGCCGATGGCGTCGTTGGTAGGGATCTGGACAGTGCTGGTCTTGCCATTGTTGTCAAAGGTGACGGTGGAGGCGTCTGCCCAACGGGCGTACAGCTCCATTGCCTCGGTGACGTCGGTCACAGATGCCTGGTCGGCGTAGACCACATCGCCTTCAGCAGAGGTGGCCCAGCCGATGAAGACTTTTCCGTCACAGGTGAAGGTGTTGGCCTTCAGGGTGCCCTTGCCGCCGTAGATGTTCTGGGTATAATCCTCACCGGTGCCGCCGTTGGCGTGGAAGGTGATGGGGATGCCTGCACCGGCGGTGAAGCTGCGGAGGTAAACGCGGTCATCGTTCTGGTCGCCGCTGCCGTCTTTGGCGTATTTAAAGGTCAGGGTGTCGCCGGCCTTTACATCCAATTCTACCAGCGTCCAGTCTATGATACCGCTGACTCCGTTTACCACAGTGGTGGAACCGTGGGTGAGGGTGAATGTGTCATACTTTGGCTCGGTGGATACCTTGTACTGGAAGGTCAGATGGGTGTCTGCGGTGGCCTCTAAGGTTAGGGTCGATGTGCCACGGGGGCTGTGATAATTACAAGTGGTCAGGACGTTTTCGCCATTGAGCGTAGTTTTTTTCCACTGCGTGACGGTGCCCGAGCCGACAGTGGCGTTCAAAGGCAAGTCTGCGAAATAAGCGTCCAAATCAGACTGTACGGACTGTACCGAAACAGCTGCTTTCTTTGCCGCAGTCTTTTTTTCTTTGGAGTCCGTGTCTTTCTCTGTTTCCGAAGGAGCCGGAGTCTTCTCCGGCGTGGAGGTGGAAGCGTCCGGAGTCTCCTCCGGTGCGGGGGCGGAAGTATCCGCTGGGGTGTCAGCGTCGGTGGGAGCGGTTGGCTCCACAGTGCTGGCGGTAGGTTCTTCTGTCTGCTCTGTCTCTGTGACTGCCATAGCTGGCACAGCCAGCGAAATCGTCATGATAAGCGCCAACAGAAGGGAACCGATCCGTTTTGTCATGGGTTGTTCCTCCTTCTTTTTTGAAATCTACAACTGGGGAAACCAGGTGTATGCCTAGGGGATTGGAGGACGGCATGACAAAAATACCGTCCCTCCCTGCGATTTTGGGGAGAGACGGCTGCTCGGAGTCCAGCACAAATAGACCGATCTTCTGCTCAGAGAAAATCAGGAATGATATGCCATTGTTTGCTCACGGAGATGCCGCCCGCTGCCATGGCTCTGCCCCGTGTAAGTCTCCTGACTTGCGCTCTGAGGGGGAAGAAAAATCCCTCCTCGCGTACACATCCTCCCTTCTCACGGAACAAGTTCCGCAATGGTGGACTTTGGTCCCTGCCGGTGACGGTGCGTCACCTGCTTCGGTGTGTCCTTGCGCTCACAGTGCCGGTCGCGCGGGGCTTTGCACCCCATTCATTTCTAGCCGCCGCCTGACCCTCCTGAGAGGGCCGTTGCAGCAAAACGGCTACACGGTATCGATGAGCCAACTCAAACATTCGATTGTCGCCTTCATTGTACTGGAATGGCGCTGCAAAGTCAACGGCTTTGAGGGGGGAAGAGAAAAAAGAAGGCACACAGCGGTGAACAGAACCAGTAAAACAGGACAATAGACAAAAAGCCCCCTGATGTAGGATAATAACTACATCAGGGGGTAATTGCATGTCAGGA
>JABLTL010068832.1_pt1 | contig 16096 bp, 19 predicted proteins | sample 7160151 | NCBI WGS metagenome assembly JABLTL01 (sample SAMN14651223, study PRJNA627086) | human gut metagenome | isolation source: feces | host: Homo sapiens
AATTAATAAGCTTATTAGTAAAGGTCTAAGCGACAAAGATATTGGAAATTTGCTTGATATTAGTCCTAAACAACTTACTAAGTTTAAAAAAGTGGCATAAAGATTGGGCAGGCTATGTTCTATCTAATAACATAGAATAGAAAGCCCATTCCCCTTAGTAATAGTAATAAATAAAAGTATTAATTATACAATACATACCAGTTCGCATAGCGAAGAAAAGGAGGTGAAAATGAATAAAAAAAATAACACAGACTTTTTAACAGCTTACATAAGAGGCTTTTATGATAGTTATGAAAAGGCCGAAGAAATAGGTTTTGTCAAAGGAGAAACAGCCGGAAAAATAATAGAAAAAAGAAATATTTTACAAAATCTAGTTGAAAAAAAATTCACTGATGAAGAAATAATAAATATATTAGGTATAAGCACAAGACAACTAAAAACAATGAAAAAAGGCCTCTACGCATTCACAAGATAGATAAGAAGTATAATTTACGGGAAAATTTAACATTTGCTGTTGCATTAAATAAAATTAAATTGTATAATACTAATAGTGACAAAGAATAATATAATTAAAAAGAAAAAGAGGTGTAAAAATGCAGAAAGTAGTCGTAATAGGAGGAGGCACAGGACTAAGTACATTACTTAGAGGACTTAAGCTCTTTCCCTTAGATATAACTGCCATAGTATCAGTTGCCGATGACGGAAGTAGTACAGGAGTACTAAGAAAAGAATTCGATATCCCTGCTGTTGGAGATATCCGTAACGTGTTAGTAGCCCTAAGTGAAACAGAACCAATCGTATCAGAATTATTACAATATAGATTTAATACATCAAGTGATTTAAATAACCACGCAATGGGAAATCTACTCTTAACAGCCCTCTATAATATAACTGGAAATCTAACCCAGTCCCTAGAAGCCCTTAGCGGTATCTTTAAATTAAAAGGAAGAATACTCCCATTTAGTGAAGATAAACCCATATTAGTAGCACATCTTAGTGACGGTAGAGTAATCGAAGGAGAAAGCAACATCCCCGAAGCTCACGGTAAAATAAGTTACGTTTCCTATAAAAATAAAGTTAGTGCCACGGACGAAGTACTAAAAGCCCTTGAAGATGCTGATTTAATAATATTTGCTATAGGAAGTCTATATACATCTGTAATACCAAACCTAATAGATAAAAACGTTCGTAAAGTTCTTCAAAAATCAAATGCCAAAAAAATGTATGTATGTAACATAATGACTCAACCAGGCGAAACTGATGGCTATATGGTAAGTGACTTTGTAAAAGCTATAAATAAACATGTCGGCAAAGACTTTATTGATGTCGTTGTTGCCAACAATAAAAAAATACCCGAAAATATTCTCACTAGATATAAAAATGAAGGTAGTGAAGAAGTAATACTAGATAAAGAAAATCTAAAACAAATGAAAGTAAAATACATAAAAGAAGATTTAGCTTCCATAGAAAATGACAAAGTAAAACACGATTACTTAAAAACAGCCTTAGCAATATTCACATATCTAACAAAGGAAGGGTAGTATGAGTTTTTCTCTTGAAGTAAAGAATGAAGTAGCTCGCTTAGATAGTACAAGATTAGAACTAACATCAGAACTATCAGCAATAATAAGAAATAATATTGCAAGTATAGATAGCATCGTTATAAATACCGAAAGCAATGTCCTTGCCCGTCGTATATTTAAACTATTTAAAAGTATCTATGATGTAATACCAGTAATAACAGTAAGAAAAAAATACAATTTCAATAAAAACATAAGTTATATATTAGAAATAAAAGAAAAAACCAAAGAGATATTAGAAGATCTAAGTATTATTGATAAAAAAGGCAACTACTTAAATATTCCCAAAGACTACGTTTTAGCTGATGAAGAAATGATAAGAGCCTATTTACGAGGACTATTTCTAACCGTAGGAAGTATAAATGATCCAAAAACAAGTAGATATCATCTAGAATTAAGTTTGCCAAATAAAGAATACGCTCTCTTTATAGAAAAAAAATTAAATAACTTTTATTTAAACAGCAAAATGCTAAAAAGAGATAAAAACTATATGGTATATATAAAAGAAGCCGAAAAAATAAGTGACTTTCTTAGAATAATAAAAGCCTATAAAGCCGTACTATATTTTGAAGACATAAGAATATATAGAGATCACAAAAATATGACCAATAGACTAAATAACTGTGAACAAGCCAATATGGACAAGGTCTTTTTAACCTCTATGGAACAATTAAAAGATATCCAAAAACTAAAAGAGTACGATTTAGTAGAACTATTAGACGATAAAATAAAGGAAGCCATATATTATAGAGAAAAATACCCCGAAAATTCACTATCAGAATTAAGTGAAATAATAACAGAGGAAACAGGCAAGTCCATTACCAAATCAGGACTTAACCATAGATTTCGGAAAATAAAAGAAACACTAAAAAAATATGAGGATGATAAAAATGAGACACTTTGAGAAAATAAGCTATAACCAATATAAAAAAGATGTAGAAGAAAATCCCGATAACTATAAAGAGTACAAGTTACCCCAAAGAGCAACTGCAAACAGTGTTGGATATGACTTCTATTCCCTAAAAAAAATAACTATAAAACCCCAAGAAATCATTAAAATACCAACAGGATATAAAGCACATTTTCAAAAGAACGAAGCCCTATTATTAGTAGTGAGAAGTAGTATGGGCTTTAAATATAACGTAAGAATGTGTAATCAAATAGGCATTATAGATAGCGATTACTATAATAATGAAACCAACGAAGGACATATATGGGTAGCCCTCCAAAATCAAGGAACTAAAGATTACACCATCCAAAAAGGAGAGGCCTATTGTCAAGGAATATTCATAAATTATCTCATAACAGATGACGATGTATCCACCCAAAAAAGAGTAGGGGGTATCGGAAGTACAGAAAGGACAAACAAAAATGAAATTATATGACGAATTAGTATGGCGTGGACTTATAGATAATGTAAGTGACGATAAAGTAAAAGAAATGATAAATAATGGTGGTGTTACCTTTTATATAGGAACAGATCCTACGGGGGATAGTTTACATATAGGACACTATTCAACCTTTTCTATGGCCTTAAGATTAAAAAAAGCTGGCCATAATCCCATTCTCTTAGTAGGAGGAGCAACCGGATTAATCGGTGATCCCAAACCAACCGCAGAACGTCCAATGATAACCAGACAGCAACTAGATTATAACTATAAACACCTAAGAAAGCAAGTAGAAGAAATCTTTGGCTTTGAAGTAGTAAATAACTATGACTGGTCCAAAGATATAAACTTTATTGACTACTTAAGAGACTACGGAAAATACTTCAATTTAAACTATATGTTAAATAAAGAAACAGTAAAAAGCAGATTAGATATAGGAATAACCTATACAGAGTTTAGCTATATGATAATGCAAGCCCTTGATTTTATGCATCTATATCAAACCAAAGGCTGTACTCTTCAAATAGGAGGTTCTGACCAGTGGGGTAATATAACTTCCGGTATCGAATTAGTAAGAAAAAAATTAGGCAAAGAAATATACGGTCTAACTATGCCTCTCATAACCAAAGCCGACGGAACTAAGTTTGGCAAAAGCGAAGGAGGAGCAATTTGGCTCGATAAAACCAAAACAACCCCCTATGAAATGTATCAATTCTTTCTAAATTCTGAAGATAGCAAAGTAATAGAATACCTAAAAAAATTAACCTTTCTATCTATAGAAGAAATCCAAGAATTAGAACAAAAACACCAAATATCTCCCGAAAAACGTGAAGCCCATAAACGCCTTGCCGAAGAAGTAATAACATTCTTACACGGTAAAGAAGAATATAACAAAGCTGTAAAAATGAGTGAAGCCCTTTTCTCAGGAGATATAAAAAGCCTAACCAAAGAAGAAATAGAAATATGCTTTAAAGGTGTACCAGAAGTAACTATTACTTCATTAAATCTTTTAGATACCCTAATCCAAAGCAAAATATGCTCAAGTAAAAGAGAAGCAAGAGAGTTTATAACAAACGGAGCTATTAGTATTAATGGTGATAAAATAACAGATCCAAGTTATGAACTAACAGATAAAGATTTTATCGAAGACGCTATAATAATAAAAAGAGGCAAAAAAAACTATTATATAGGAAAAAGAAATAATTAAGACACAATCAATATAAAAAGAAAGTGTCTTTTTTACTACCAAAAAAGCAGACCAAAGTCTGCTCAAACTAAACTCTACTGTAAAATTCAACGATTAACGCTTCATTAATACCATCATTAAGTTCACTACGTTCAGGATATCTAACATAAGTAGCTTGTTTCTTCTTATCATCAAAATTAATAAAACCAAGTCTAGTCTTAGTATTATTTAAAGATTCAATAACACTAGGATGATTTTGAGATTTTTCTCTTAAAGAAATAACATCTCCAAGTTTAACTCTGTATGAAGGAATATCAACTTTCTTACCATTAACTAAAATATGTCCGTGGTTAACAAGTTGTCTTGAAGCTCTTCTTGTATTTGCAAATCCAGCTCTATAAACTAAATTATCTAATCTACTTTCAAGAAGTACAAGTAAATTTTCACCGTGTACACCTTTCATTTTACCAGATTCATTAACTAGTTTCTTAAATTGCTTTTCACTAATTCCATACATAAATCTAACCTTTTGTTTTTCAGTTAATTGAACAGAGTAGTTAGAAGGCTTTCTCTTTCTAGCATTACCATGTTGTCCAGGACCATAAGGTCTTTTACTAATATCCTTACCAGTCTCTAAAATAGAAAAACCAACTCTTCTAGCTTGTTTGTTATTAGGGCCTGTATATCTTGCCATTTTCTTTTCTCCTTTCCTTTTTGCTTTAGAGATATCATCTATTTATAGGGTGTTTTAATCATACTTTCACTTACGCAGCCGGTATAAATTACTTATATATAACACATTATAAATATTAGATATTGCTGCCAAATGCAATTAATATTATATAATAAAGCCCTAGTATTAGTCAAGCAAAAATAAACCAAATCCACTAAAAATAGCCAAATTTCATAAATATTCATAATATATTAACCATCTTAACCCAAAAATTACTAGGACCATTTCAATTCCTACCCCCTAGTAGGGCCCTTTACACAAAATTTAACAAATTATATAAAATATATTTAAAAATATCAAGATTTATGATAAAATAATAATATAGGTGTTGGAAGGTGATAAAATGAATAGCACAGCAATAACAGTTATATTAACATTTTTACTATCGTTTGTATGTGTTATAGTAACATTAATAATAATATCAAAAAAGAAAAATAATAAATATAAAGAACAAATAAGTAGACTAGACTATGAAAAAAATAAATTAGTAGGAGTACCAATTCTAAGCGAATTATCCAAAGTAAAAGAATTAGTTAAAACAGATAACTTAAAAAGTAAACTACAATATTGGGATGATGAGTTCAAAAATATCAAAGATAACGGCGTCCTAAAATTAACCGATATGATAACCGAAGCCGATTTCCTTATCGATAAAAAAGACTATACCCTAGCTGTAAAGAAAATAACATCCATCGAAATAGAAATATCATATTTACAGAAAAAAAGTGATGAACTACTTGACGAAATAAAAATAATAACCAAAAGTGAAGAAAGAAACAGAGCCATTATCACAAAGTTAAAAATGATATATCGAGAACTAAAAGATAAATTCGAAAGAACCAGTAAAGACTATGCTCCCATAGTAAATGTCATAAACGAAGAATTTAGTAAAATAGATCTAAAATTCAAAAACTTCGAATATGCAATGGATAATAACGACTATGTTAGTGTTGAAGCAATCGTCATAGATCTAGATAAACACATCAATCATACAAAAATGATACTAAACGATTCCCCAAGTATCGTTCTAATGGCTACAATCCTAATACCAAGTAGAATAGAAGAAATACAAACCCTATACTATAGAATGGGTCGTGACGGTTATCCCCTTGACTATCTAAATGTAGAATACAATATAGATTCCATAAAAAAGAAAATAAATGAAATCTTAACCAAACTAAAAAATCTCGACCTAGGAGATTCAGAATTAGAACTAAAAACCATTCTCGACTATTTCAATGCTCTATATAACGAGTTTGAAAAAGAAAAAGAAAGCAAGGAACTATTCAAAGACAAAGCCAAAGAACTAAAATATAAACTAGATAACGTAAATAAAGTAGTATATGACATCTATCTCCAAATAGATGATATCAAAAGCACTTATGATTTAACCGATGATGAAATAAACAAATTCAGTATTCTAAATAAAAACCTTGAAAAAATAAATGAAGACTATAAAGTACTAATGGATCACAGTAAAGGAAAAACATTTGCCTATTCCAAACTATTAGAAGAACTAGAAGGACTAAGCAAAAAACTAATCCGTCTTCAAGATGATTTAGATTTCCGTTTAAGAAGCATAACAAGTATGAAAGATGATGAATCCCGTGCCAAAGAACAATGCGAAATGATTGAAAACCTACTCAAAAAAGCCAAAGATAAATTAAAAGAATACAAAATTCCTGTAATTCCCAATCACTATTTCACTGAGTTAAAAGAAGCCGGAGATGCCATTAAAGAAATAAATAAAGAACTATGCAAAAAACCAATCGTTATAAAAATACTAAATATAAGAGTAGACACTGCCCGCGACCTCGTCTTTAAAATATATAATAACACTAACGATATGATAAAAACAGCTCTATACAGCGAAAACCTAATCATATATGCCAATAGGTACCGCAGTACATACCCCGAAGTAGGAAATATTCTTGACAAATCAGAAGATCTATTCAATAAAGGCAAATACAAAGAAAGTATGGATTTAACTCTAAATCTAATAAAAAAAGTCGATGAAGAATTTACATTAGATGTATAAAAAACATTGCATAAAAACTAAAAATATGATATATTAAAAAAGATAAAAGGGAGAATGATAAAAATGAGTTTTATAGATTTTTTAATTCAAAATTACGTATACATATTAGTGGTACTTATAATATTAATACTAATAGTTATCGGTTTCATAGTCGATAAAAGTGGCAAAAACAAAAAGAAAGAGCCTAAAGCCCCCAAAAATAAAAATATGGACCCCGCTAGCCCTGAACTTACTCCCGCGGCTCCAACTCCAGTTCCTAGTGTAAGTTTAAACCAAGGCCCTACGGGAGCAAATACCATAACTTCCCCTGTAAGAGAAGTAGGGGATACAAATAGAGTAAATATGAATCCAACTCCATTAAGAGAAGTACCAACTAACGAAACCATAGTTCCAAGACCAATAAATGTAACCGAGAACCTAGAAAGACCAAATATTGGAAATGTAAATAATGGCACTCCTACAGTAGGAACTCCAACCCCTGTAATGGGACAAAACTATGGAAACGGAATGAATGTAAATTCCCAAAATAATATAAATAGAGTAAATCAAGGCGTAAATTATAATCCCTCTAATCCAACTCCAACCCCTACAATAATGCCAAATAATATCCAAAATAATAATAATCAAATCCCTAATCAAATGCCCTATAATAATGAAAATAATATCGGTTTTAGTGCAATGAGACCACAAAATAATATTAATCAAAACCCAAGTCAAAATATATCGGCTCAAAGAATGCAAGGCTATCCCACTTTCCAAAATACAAATATCGGAATGCCAAATCAAACCCAATATCAACAAGGAGTATCTCCAAGTGTGACTAATAATACCCCACAGAATAATACTTATAATCCCCTAAATGATATGGGAATAAGATTTGTAACCGGAGAAAATAACGCTCCCAAAACTACTGCCGAAGACAATAACGAATGGAATGTATAAAAAAAGGAGGTTTTCATAATGAGTGAAGAAGAAATAATGAGAAAATTCAATGAGGCCATTAACGGTCCCAAAAATCCCGAACCAGCTGAGGCCTATAAAGTAACAAACAACACTAATCTAAATACAGCTAACTTCCAAACTTCAGACCCCCTAAACATCAATATAGTTCCCCAAAATCAAAATGCAAATATTGATACCACACCCTTAAAAAAAGATGAAACAACAAATAGTAATAATCTATATAATAATCCCAACCCCGTAAATAATATAAATAACATTATACCAAATGATACCATTCAAAATCAGTATATAAACAATCCCTCTCCTTCTCAAAATACAAATAATATTCCCAATAATACTCTTGCGAAAGCCCAACCTGAGCCCCAAATGATGCAAAGAACAACCGTAACAGGAAACCCCATAAATACTCCCGATTTTACCGAAACACCAGTAAACGCTGATAACAATATAAGCTATTCAAATGTAAATTACACAAAAAAAACTCCCAAGAAAAAAAACACCATTACCATAACATCCGAAATTAAACTTGCTATGATAATAGTGATAATACTCTTAGCATTTGTATTCTTTTTCCCAGAGATAGTAAAATTTTTTAGAAAAATATTCTTAGGAATTAGTAGATAACTCAATAATTAAATTATAATCATCATCATTTGCCATAATATTCCTATGAACTTCATTACATTTAGAACACTTATAAACAATCTTATAAGTGTTTTTATGTTTTTGAATACCAATTGGAACAAGCATTCCCAAACACTTATTCATTCTATCCCCAGGATTAATATCAACGTGCTTAGAATACAAACAATAAGGACAATGATCACGAGCCGTATACTCAAGCTTCGGCACTCTCTTATGACAATTCTCACAAATAAATTCTTCATCAACCATTGTAAATTTTTTCATAGTATTTCCTCCACTTCCTAGTATATCACAAAATTCCCCAAATTGCTTGTAAAAATACACAAAATATGCTATTATATAAAAGTAACAACATATAAATTATTAAGAAGTATCCAAGATACAAAGTATAGAAAGAGGTAAATATGAAGAAAACAATATGGGCACTTTTAGCCCTTGTAATTATTCCCATCGGTGTTTATGCCGATAACTTTGAAATAAATTGTCCAAGTAGTGTTGAAGCCAACAAAGAATTTAGCTGTACCATTAAAGCTACCAGCAGTGATTTCATATTCAGTTATTATGCCAGTCTAGCACTAAATAACGTAAGCTATGTAAGTGATACAAACAAAATATACTCCTCAGGTTCCATATCAGCTGACGGCTTAACTCTGACTTCTCCAGCTGAACTAACCAAAATGACCTTTAAAGCTACCCATTCAGGAAGTATAGTTTTACAAAACGCCAGTATAAATGGAAATAGCATAAACAATGCCAAAGCCACCATTAAAGTAAAAAGCTCTGTTTCAAATATCAAAGTAAACGGAGGAGATATCGGCTTCAGTTCAGATAAATACGAATACAACATAACCAAAGATAGCAGTAGTGGTGAATTCAAAGTAAGTGCTACTGGTGATGGTATTACCTATAAAAACAGTTCCGGAGGAAGCAGTAATGTTATAAAAATAGATTACGGCAAAACCGGCACCATTACCATAACCGGTAATGATGGAATAATATATAAAGTAAATATAACTAGAGAAGATACCAGAAAATCAGATACAACCCTAAAAAGTCTTAAAGTAGGGGATGAAAACATAGAACTAACAACCAAAAAAGAATACAAAGTAGAAGTTCCCAATAAAATCAAAGAGATAGAATTAAAGGCCGAAGCAACCGATAAAAATGCCAAGGTCGAAGGAAACGGAAAATACGATTTAGCCATAGGAGATAACAAATTAGAAATAGTTGTCAAATCCGAAAGCGGTGAAGAAGAAACCTACAAAATAACCGTAACCCGTAAAGAAGCCGTAGATCTAAAAGGAAAAGATAACCTAAAATCCCTTGAAATAAACGGTGTAAAAATAAAAAAAATAACAAATACAATTTATGCTGGTGTATCAAACGATGAAGAAAAACTAAAACTAGATTACACCCTTATAGACGATTCCGGTGAAGTAGAATACGACGAAGACTATACCCTCAAAAGCGGAATAAATAAAGTAACCATTAAAGTAACAGACGGAAGTGGTAAAGAAAAAAAATACACTCTAATAATTATCAAAGAAAAAGATAAAACAATCGTCAATAACAAAAAAGACAAAATAATAACTGCTCTCCAAAACGGAGATGTAACCGTTAGATTAACAAATAAAGACGATAAAATAGTAAGTAAAGAAATACTAAGTAAGTTAAATGGAAATAAACTAACTTATGAAATTCTTGGTGATAACGATGTCATAATGTATAGTGTAACCTTCTCTGGAAAAGAATTAGAAAACTACGGCAAAGACATAAACTTTGATATCGAATTCAATACCAAAAAACAAATGCTCATAAACGATAAATATTATAACATAAGATTTCTCAATGATACTGTCTTGCCAAGCAAAGTAAAAGTAAAAATCTTTATCAAAGATAAATTTCAAAATAACGACGGACTCTATCTATATAACTATAACGGTTCCAAAAAATTAGGCCTCATAAATGATAACGTAAAATACAAAGATTACTATGTAAACTTCGATATAAATCACTTAAGTGAATACGTCCTCACCAAAGATGAAATCATCTACAAAATGGGCTTACTACCAATACTATTAATAATACTAGCTGTACTTTTAGTTGGCGGACTAATAACATTTCTTATAATTAGAAATAAGAAAAATCCCAAACCAAAAACCAAGAAAAAGAGAACCAAAAAAGTAAAAGAAAAAGTAAATAAACCCGTCCAAAGAGAAATAGAAGAAGAAATTTATGAAGACGAAACTCCAAATGAAGAACCAAATATCTCCGAAGAACTAGAAGAAACTAAAGAAGAGCACAACAACTCTACTTCCGAAGAAGAGTTAGAACTCGATGACGATTTTGCTAGTCTTTTAAACGATAACTATAAAAAAGAAGAATAGGAAAAGAAAAAACTTTTCCTTTTTTCGACTTTTCTCTCACTTCTCATAAGATATAATACAATTGGTGAAGAAAATGAGAACATATTATATCTTTAAAATAAACAGTATCTATTCATACTCCTATCGAAATAGGCCCTATAGAATCTACAAACTCCTCGAAGAAGTATACAATATGAAAAGCACTAGCCTCGAAGAAGGTTATAAACTATTCGAAGAAATAGCCCTTTTCCTAAAACCCAGTGTCCTAAACGAATACATATATTATAATAGTAAAAACGAACAAGGATACCAAGATGAAGGAAATAACCATATATATAAAGAAGGTGAAGAATACACCAAAATGCAAATCAAAAAATCCACTATTAAATTAACTAGCAATATAAACTATCCCCATTTTTTTGATGAACTAGCCGGTTACGGAGAAAATCTCTTTGTCTGTGATTTTGAAAACAAGGACTACTTTTGGCTCTATAAAATTGCCTCAAAGGAACTTACCAGTGTATAAAACCCAAAATTATTCCCAAAAATATAGACAACTATCCCAATTTCTGATAAAATAATACTATGGAAGGAGTGGTATCTATGCTAAAAGATATCCTATATTTAGTAATAGGTTTAATTGTGGGAGGCATATTAGGCTTTTTCCTAGCTCGCAAATATATGAAAAAATACCTAAAACAAAATCCACCCATTAATGAACAAATGATAAAAGCAATGATGAGTTCAATGGGAAGAACACCAAGTCAAAAACAAGTAAACCAAATGATGAAACAAATGAATAAATATATGTAATTTATTCTTTTTTTCCAATAAATCTTTCCAAAAACAAAAAAATATACTATAATAAAAAACGAGGGATAAATATGAGTAGAATAAACAAAAAAAACAGTATCGGTGGTAGATACATAATATTAATAATACTAGTAGTACTAGTAATACTATTTGCAGTACTATCTTACGTAGTAAACCACAAAAAAAATCTAAATAAATTTGAAGCACTATTCAAAGATGGAACCGTGTATGTCGAAAAAATACTAATGAAACCATTCAAATACTTAGGCGATAAAGTAACGGACTATCAAAAATTAGAAAACGTCTTAGAAAAAAATGACATTCTTGAAGGAAGCACCAATAGAGTAGATACCCTAATGGCTGAAAATAAAGAACTAAGAAGACAACTAGACGCAATGAAAGAAGAACTAGGAATAACAAACGTCCTAAGCGAATACGACTATCTAAATGCAACCGTAACCAGTCGCAATGTTCTCTTATGGTATAATACCATAACAATAGATAAAGGAACTTCAAATGGTATCGAAGAAGGAATGGCTGTCGTAAATGCCAGTGGTCTCATTGGAAGAACTACCAACGTAACAGCCTTTACCAGTGATGTAAAACTAATAACAACCGGAGATACCAATAACAAAATATCCGTAACCATATCAAGTGGTGATAACAATCTAAACGGAGTAATGAATGGATATAACTATAAAGACAATTCCCTTATTGTTGAAGGAATAAGTAACACCGACACCGTAACCGTTGGGGACTTAGTATACACCTCCGGCTTAGGTGGTGTCTTCCCATCGGGTATTCTCATAGGAAAAGTAAAGAACATTAAAACAGACTCTTACGACCTAGCCAAAATAATAGAAGTGGAAATAAGTGCTAATTTTGACGATCTAAATTATGTAGCTGTGTTAAAAAGGAAGAATGACCAATGATAATATTAGTACTAATAAGTGTCATATTTTCCTTTCTAATGGAAGGCTTTGCCACAAACTATATACCAAGCACCCTTCCCAATTTATCCATATTTTGCACAGTCTACACTCTAATAAGTCTAACCCTAGTACAAACCGAATTCACAAGTCAAAAAAAATACCTCATAATATACCTAATATGTGCTATTCTCTTTGACTTAGTCTATACAAATATAATACTAGTAAATCTAATAATATACATAATACTATACTTCATCATAAAATATATAAATTACAATCTCCCCAATAACCTCTTAAATGCTAGCATTAAAGGCCTAATAGTAGTATTTTCCTATAATATACTATCGTTTCTTGCCCTAGGAATAGTAGATTACGATACATATCCCCTAGTATTACTATTTAAAGTCCTATATTCAAGCATCGTAATGACAGTAATATACAGTTCCATAACCTATCTATTTATAAATAAAATATCCCAAAAATTCTCCCTAAAAAAAATCAAATAAGAAAAGGTGGTAAAATGAAAGTAAAATACAATCTCCAAAAAAAGTGTGGAAAAGCAAGATATGGCATCTTAGATACCAACCACGGAAGCTATGAAACCCCAATGTTTATGCCTGTCGGTACCCAAGCCACCGTAAAAACACTCGATTATCGTGAATTAAAAGAAATACACAGTGCTATAATACTATCCAATACCTATCACCTTTGGCTTCGTCCTGGAGAAGATATTGTCGCCTCGTCTGGTGGACTACACAAATTTATGCACTATGATGGCCCCATTTTAACCGATAGTGGTGGTTTCCAAGTCTTTTCTCTTGCCAAAAAGAAAGACATAACCGAAGAAGGCGTAAAATTCAAAAGCCACATCGATGGAAGAAGCCTTTTGCTTACACCAGAAAAATCAATTCAAATCCAAAATAAACTAGATAGCGATATAGCAATGAGCTTCGATGAGTGCATACCATATCCCGCAACGTATGATTATGCTAAACAAAGTACGGAAAGAACACTAAGGTGGGCCAAGAGAGGCAAAGAAGCCTTTAATAATGAGAGACAATCCCTATTTGGCATCGTCCAAGGGGGCGAGTACGAAGATTTACGAAAATACAGTGCTGAGGAAACCGTAAAAATAAATTTTGATGGCTATGCAATAGGAGGAACATCAGTAGGAGAAAATAAAGAAACAATGTATAAAATGATAGATTACGCTATCAAATATCTTCCCGAAGATAAACCCCGTTATCTAATGGGAGTAGGGGATCCCCTAGATCTTTTCGAAGGCGTCGAAAGAGGAATAGATATGTTTGATTGTGTTCATCCCACTAGATTAGCCCGTCACGGTCACGCCTTTACCCTTGAAGGCAAAATAAATATGAAAAACGCCAAATACAAAGAAGACTTTACTCCTATAGATAGAACTTGTGACTGTGAATGCTGTAAAAACTATACCAAAGCCTATATAAGACACCTTCTTACTGCTTCTGAAACTCTCGGACAAAGACTACTATCAATTCATAATCTAAGATTCCTAATTAGAATAATGGAAGAAATAAAAATCAGCATTAAAGAAGACAAATTCTTAGATTACAAGGCCAAATTTATCGAAAAATATACCCAAAATAAAGAAAAAAGCAAAGAAATAGCCTAAAAACCTTGTCATTTAAAACAAATTATGATAAAATTACAAAGAAAGAGGTAATCCGCTTATTAAAATTAATTATGATTACTGGAAAGAAAAGGAGATGAATAGACGTGAATTTAATCGATAAGATTACACAAAAACAAATAAATCCTAACGTTCCAGAATTCCGTGTAGGAGACACTGTAATAGTAGGATGGAGAGTAAAAGAAGGAAAAAGAGAAAGAACCCAAGACTTTGAAGGAACTGTAATAGCACGTAAAGGTGCCGGAGTATCAGAAACATTTACCGTTAGAAGAATAGCATCAGGTGTTGGAGTAGAAAGAATTTTCCCCGTAAATAGTCCTAAAATAGATTATTTAAAAGTTGTTAAAAAGGGTAAAGTTAGAAGAGCTAAACTATACTTCTTAAGAAACAGAAAAAAATCTTATAAAATAAAAGAAAGAAGATAATAAACAGCTTGTTTATTATCTTTTATTTAAGGAGTCCAAATGAAAAAATTAATAAAAGAATTAATTCCTTATGTAGTAATACTAGTAATCGTAGTATTATTTCGAACATATATTGCAACACCAGTTATCGTAAGAGGAGACTCTATGCTTCCCAATCTAAAAGATAAAGAAATGCTTATATTAAGTAAAATAACATATAGATTATCAAGCATAAAAAGATTTGATGTTGTTGTCCTAGATGAATCCAAAATAGATTCTAGTGATAAACTAATCATTAAAAGAATAATAGGCTTACCTGGAGATTACATAGAATACAAAGATGACATACTATATATAAATGGAAAAGAAGTAAAGGAAAACTATGATAGAGATGTAACCGACGATTTCAAACTCGAAAATATATGTGCCTGTTCTAAAATTCCCAAAGACAAATATCTTGTCCTAGGCGATAATCGTAGCATCTCCAAAGATAGCAGATATATCGGTTTAATAGATAAAAAGTACATCAAAGGCAAGGCCATATTTAGACTATTTCCCCTAAATAAAATGAGCAAAGTAAAGTAGTGCTAGTTATTAGTACTCCTCTTTTTTTTATCTATACATAGAATATATAGAAAGGAGAGAAATATGGACAGAGATGAAAAAATTCAAAGAATAATCGAAGAAGGAAGAAGATGCCAGCCTAGAACTTGTATAGTTACAGGACCTACCGGTCCCACTGGCCCTACAGGACCCGCAACAATTACAGTCGGCACTACTACAACGTCTGCCCCAGGAACATCAGCTATAGTTACAAATACAGGTACTAATCAAAATGCTATTTTAAATTTCACTATACCAAGAGGTGAAACAGGTCCAACAGGCCCTACTGGTCCCACAGGCCCCCAAGGAATAGCCGGAACTACAGGAATTACTGGCCCCACTGGCCCAACAGGACCAACAGGACCATCAGGATTAAGAGGTGAAGTAGGACCAACCGGTCCTCAAGGATTACAAGGAATACAAGGAGAAATAGGCCCAACTGGTCCAACCGGCCCCACAGGACCACAAGGTATTCAAGGTATACAAGGTTTAACTGGTGCTGCCGGAGTTCAAGGAGAAATAGGACCAACCGGCCCCCCAGGCCCAACAGGACCAGCCGGCCCTCAAGGATTACAAGGAATACAAGGAGAAATAGGACCAACTGGTCCCACAGGCCCTCAAGGATTACAAGGTGTAGCTGGAGTTGCAGGAGCCACTGGTGAAACAGGACCCACAGGCCCAACAGGCCCAACTGCCCGATGTAATAAATCATCTATATATATTTTTAAATGGTAAAGTTCCATATTATTTTAATATCCCTTGAATTTGTTGTTTCA
>JABLTL010104507.1_pt1 | contig 16083 bp, 20 predicted proteins | sample 7160151 | NCBI WGS metagenome assembly JABLTL01 (sample SAMN14651223, study PRJNA627086) | human gut metagenome | isolation source: feces | host: Homo sapiens
CATCGACGCGCTGGGCGAGAACCGGGTGCAGGAGATGACCGCGAAGCTGGCGGAGGACGCCTACCGCGGCGCGCCGCTGCACTTCATCGGCCACCTGCAGCGCAACAAGGTGAAGCAGGTGGTGGGCAAGGCGGCGCTGATCCAGTCCATCGGCTCGCCGGAGCTGCTGGCGGAGGTGGACAGACAGGCGGAGAAGCTGGGCATCGTGCAGGACATCCTGCTGGAGGTCAACATCGGCGGCGAGGAGGCCAAGAGCGGCTTCGCCCCCGATGCGGTGGAGCAGGCGGCGGCGCAGGCCAAGACCCTTGCCCACGTCCGGGTGCGGGGACTGATGACCATCCCCCCTGCCGACGCCACGCGGGAGGAAAATATGGCGTATTTTGAAAAAGTCCGGGCACTGTATGTTGACATAAGCCGGAAAATGTACGATAATGGACTAGAATATCTCTCCATGGGCATGAGCGGCGACTTTGCCGATGCCATCCGCGCGGGCGCCAACATGGTGCGCGTGGGCTCCGCCATTTTCGGCGCCAGAGATTATTCCAAATAACACAGCGGGAGGTACTGCACATGGGACTTATGGACGAGCTGAAGAAGATCATTCATCCCTATGATGACGAGGACTATGACTACGAGGACGATTTCGAGGAACCGGCGAAGGAATCCCGCTCCCTGTTCGACGACCGCAAGGAGGAGCGCCGGGAGGAGCGCCGCAGCGAGGATCGCCACAACAAGGTGGTGAACATCCACGCCACCACCCAGCTGAAGGTGGTGTTGGTGAAGCCCGAGCGGTTCGAGAACGCCTCCGAGATCGCGGATCATCTCAAGGAGAAGCGCACCGTGGTGCTGAATCTGGAGTCCACCAACAAGGACGTGGCGCGCCGCCTTATCGACTTCCTGTCCGGCGTGGCCTACGCCGGCGAGGGCAAGATTAAGAAGGTCGCCGCCAACACCTACATCATCACCCCCTATTCCGTGGACATCATGGGTGATCTCATCGACGAGCTGGAAAACAACGGCTTGTATCTGTAAACTATAAATAACAACGGAGGGATCGGTATGTTTACACCGCAGGAAGTTTCCGAAAAAGTATTTCCCAAGGCGTCGTTCGGCAGCGGCGGATACAGTATGGCGTCCGTGGACGAGTTTCTGGACGCGCTGACCGAGGACTACACCGCGCTGTTCAAGGAGAACGTCACCCTGAAGGCCAAGCTGAAGGTGCTGGCCGAGAAGGTGGAGGAGTATCGCTCCACCGAGGAGGCCATGCGTCAGGCGCTGCTGACGGCGCAGAAGATGGCCGCCAAGCTGGTGCAGGACGCGCAGGTGGAGAAGGAGAAGATCCTCTCCGATGCCCGGGCGGAAGCCCAGCAGGAGATCCACCGTCTGGACGACGAGCGGCAGGCGGCGGAGCGGAAGCTGCAATATGCCCAGGAAAAGACCGCCGAGTTCATCCGCCGCAGCGAGGAGCTGTGTAAGGCACACAGCGCATTCCTGCTGTCCCTGCCGGAGCTGGACTTCGCGCCGGAAAAGCCCGCCGCCGCGCCTGCGGCTGCGCCCAAGGACGACGTGGTGTCCTCCATCGAGCAGGATATCCTCAGCCACTACACCGAGGCAGAGGCGGAGAAGCCCGCCCCGGCCGTCACCGACGAGCCGACCATCAAAATGCCGCCCATAGACGGCAGCGCCATCCCCAGCGATTTCCGCCTGAGTCTGGACGAGCTGAAGTTCGGCCGCAACTACGACGGGGACAAGTAACAACGGATACGAATAAAAGGCGGCCTTGCGCCGCCTTTTTCCTACGGAGGAGAAGCCATGACAAAGCCCATCATCGCCCTGCTGTACGATTTTGACAAGACCCTCTGCACCACCGACATGGAGGACTACGCCTTTATCCCCGCCCTGGGCTACACCCCCGCCCAGTTCTGGAACAAGGCCAACACCTTCGGCCGGGAGAACCGCATGGACGGCCTGCTGGCGTATATGTACACCATGATGGCCGAATGCCGCGCCCAGGGCAGGGTGCTCAAGCGGGACTTTCTGGTGCAGTGCGGCCGCAGCATGGAGCTGTTCCCCGGCGTGCGGGAGTGGTTCGCCCGCATCAATGCCTTCGGCGAGAGTCTGGGCGTGGAGGTGGAGCATTATGTGCTGTCCTCCGGCCTGAAGGAGATCATCGAGGGCAGCGGCATCGCCCACGAGTTCAAGCAGATCTACGCCTGCGAGTTCTATTATGACGAGAGCGGCGCCGCCTGCTGGCCGAAGCTGGACGTCAACTTCACCAACAAGACCCAGTTCGTCTACCGCATCAACAAGGGCGTGCTGGACGTGGCGGACGACAAGACGCTGAACGACTCCATGCCCGACGACAGCAAGCGGGTGCCCTTCACCAACATGATCTATGTGGGCGACGGCCTTTCCGACGTGCCCTGCATGAAGATGATGCGCGCCTACGGCGGGCAGGCCATCGCCGTGTACCAGAGCGGCAACCGCGCCGGCGTGGAGGATCTGCTGGCCAAGGGACGGGTGGACTTCATGTTCCCCGCCGACTACCGGGAGGGCACCGGCCTGGACGTAACGGTGCGGAACATCATCCGGAAAATGGCCATCAGCGACGCGCTGACGGCGGAGAACGTCCGCCAGCTGCAGGCCATCGGCCACGGCGAGGTGCCCGGTCAGGCGGGCTTGTTCGAGTGATGCAGAAAGGGCGCTATAACGCAGAAAGACCGGCGCAAGCCGGTCTTTCCGCGTCATAGAAAAGAGCCGTTTACAGATTCTTCTCGTAGGACTCGATCATCTTCTTGAACGTGTGACCCGTAGAAACTTCGGGATCACCAACCGGTGAAAACGCCGCAACTGATTGCGGTACAACAGCTTGCGCCGCTGCCTGACGCCGCAGGCTTTGCAGGTGCTTTTCACAGCTCTCACCGGTGAAAATCTTGATGTCCAGCCGCAGAGAGCCGTCCTCCTCCGGCGTGGCAAAGATCTTGTCGATATAGCGGGTGACAAATTCCTTGGTTATCACACCCTTGGCGGCATCCTTCTGGGCGTTACGCAGGACGGTGCGAATCGTATCCAGCTGCTGCTTTAGGCTGCCGGTGGATTCCTGCTGTGTAAGCGCCTCTGCCAACTGCGTTTGCAGTTCCTTTGCCTCAGCGGAGCATTTTTTGTTCATGGCAAGGAAATCTGAATCATCCAGCTTTCCCTGGGCGTTATAGGTCAGCAGCTTCATGCGCTTCTGCTCTACTGTTTCCAGCTGCTTTTGCAGCGAGGCAATCTGCTTATCCAGCTTACCGCCACGGTTCAGAGATTTATATAATTCTACATATTCTTCGATCAGCGCCTCTGCGCTGGCCTCCGTATCGCGGAACACGTCCAGCAGCAGGGGTTTGATCTCGTCCTCATGGATGGGGAAGGAGTCGCAGGAGTCTGCGCCGTTTTTGATCTTGCCGGAGCAGACCCACTTGCTGTTTTTATGGCCATGCTTGTCCTGAGACTCCCGACGGTAGTAGGCGGTGCCACAGCAGGTGCAATAGAGCTTTCCGGTCAGCAGATTGGCGTGGTTGCAGACGCCCTGCCGGTTCTTGACGTCATCGCTGCGGCGGCGCAGAACTGCATTGGCCTGTTCCCACAGCTCCTCGGAGACAATAGCGGGCACGATCTCACCCGTCTCGTCTTTGAACATCACCCATTCCTCCGGCGGGAGGAATTTCTGCTTTTTGGTGAACATATCCACCACCTTGACCTTGTTTCCTACATAGTAGCCCTTGTATTTAGGATTGGAGATCATATTGGACATGGTGGTGTGGGCGATTTTCTTGCCGTTGAGGTTGCGGTAGCCCTTCTCCCAAAAGAGGGTTTCGATCTGCTTCATGCTGTACTGATCGGTGGCGTACAGCTCGAACAGCTCCCGTACCATAGGTGCCTGTTCCTCGTCAATGACCAGCCTGCGGTCTTCCTTGCGATAGCCGAAAATGCGGCTGTTTCCCAGCACCACGTTATTCTTGATGGCCTGTTGATGGCCAAATTTTACGCGGCTGCTGAGCTTGCGCAGCTCGTCCTGGGCAATGGAAGACATGATGGACAGCCGCAGTTCGGAGTCCTCATCGAAGGTGTTGATGTTGTCATTCTGGAAGAACACGCCTACGCCGTAACCGAGGAGCTGTCGCGTGAATTGGATGGAGTCCAGCGTGTTACGGGCAAAACGGGAGATCTCCTTGGTGATGATCAGATCAAATTTGTCCTCCGCTGCATCCTCAACCATGCGGTTGAAGTTCTCACGGTGCTTGGTAGAGATGCCGGACAAGCCCTCGTCAATATAACCGGGTACAAATGTCCACGCGGTATTCCGGCGGATGAGGTCTTCGTAGTATTGAATCTGATTACCCAGCGAGTTCAGCTGCTCGTCAGACTCGGAGGACACGCGGGCGTAGTACGTCACCCGCAGGGGAACGTCATATATGCTCTTTGTCCGCAGCTGTTGGCGGATGTCGTGAATGTCCATGGTATGCCTCCGAACAAGTTCGTTGTATCATGTTCTTTATTGTAACAAATCGCAAAGTAGAAAACAACCACAAAAGAGAAACTACGCTTGAAAAATTTGCGTTATCATATTATTGTGTTTTTGTAAAATTTAAAAATAGAATATATAATAAAATTTTCTTGGAATTCCGCCTTTTCCCTCTCCGACCTTTTCTATGTTGAAAAGACATGTCATTCTTTTTTGAATAGACAAGGAACAGAATTAAAAGTACTTATAAGGAGGGTAGCTCTGTGAAAAGAAAGCAGAACAGCGCAGAGAAAGTTAAAAGAAAACTGACGGTTTGGCAGTATCAGTATGATAACGGCGAAGCCGGAATGCTGCATGAGCGCAAAGGTGTGTGGAGGGGCGAAAAGAGAATATGGTCGGACATTGCATATTTCCCGAACGAGAATGAGGCGCAGAAGCATGTAAAGGATCTATGCAGAAAGAATGGAATATCGGAAGAAAAGTGCATGCGGGATAGTCGAACCTATCCGGATTAACGGTAAGATATTGGCACGGGCGTGGCAGTCCGATGGATGGGACGCTATGGCCGTGCAGGGACTGATCCGAGACTTCCTGTTGCGGATGACGGCTGCTTTATTCTCCAAGGATAGGAAAGGCGTTTGCTCAAAAGAAATGGCGTTAAAAGATGCATGTGACCGGGCAAACCAAAGGATCAGTGAGAACAATCAAAAGCGCGGGACTTCCAAACACAAAGGCCTACGACGCCTTTGGCTGGAGACACAGATGATGGTACTACGGGAGCTTGAGTCCTACCTGTTTGACCTGGGATTTTGGACGAGGGAAGAAGGACGGAATACCTTAAACGGATGGTTACACGCACTGCTGCCTGCAGTGTACTCACCACCCGTAGATAACCTTCCGGTGGACGATCCGAAGCACCTTCTCAGCTATGAGGCCGATAGCCAGGGACTGTTCCAAAACCTGCTGACCGCGATGGTTACGCCAGGAAAGTATAAGCACTTTATGGCCGTTCCGGTCAAAGGAGAATTCCCGATGAAAAAAGCGGATGGCACTGACATTTGGGGCTATGTTCGGGGATTTCAAGTAACGGGAAAGAACGGGCATCGTTATCGTGTGCCGACACTGCAAATACGTAAGGACGTGCTGACTGAGGTTGCGGCGACGCTTATGCCAATTGAATGTGACTGGCTCACGGTCATCAAGACGGTGAGGGAACAACAGCCGGACTATTTGGTAGGTAAGAGCAGAAATGTTCGCCTGCCAGTCGATGGGAAAAGCAAACTCTGCGCAACACTGGTGCTATCAGTTGACAAGCTGTCATGGCTGCCAAAGGCCGCACAGAATATACTGCTGGAGCTGACCATGTTAATAGCGCCACAAAAGTGAATAAAAGATGATCCCTACGGAAAAGATTGCCGTGGGGGTCATTTCTTTTTTGAAGAATGGGAAAACAAAAATATACACATCGAGTTGCGAGGTGATGTGGAGTACATACAAATGAGGAGGCCGGACAATGACAGACCGGACACAGACGCGAGACAATGCCTACCGGTGGGGAATGCTGATGTGGTTCAATCAGCTGCTGCTGGATCAAGGGACGATAACCGAGGCCGAATTCAGGCAGATGCGGCTAAAAATCGAAGTTAGCGCAAAGCAAGCAAAAGACCGGCGGTGCTGAGAGACAGAGGACTCAATAAGCACCGCCTTTTTTGCGCTGGAGCCTATTGTTAAAAAGAAAATAATAACACTAAAACGCGATAAAACGCGCTTTAAGATGGGTTAACGGTAAAAAAGTAATACAGTTTTGGAGGTATAAGCAATGAAAAAGAAATCCGGGATGTTTAAGTTGGAGCCTGATAAATTCTCAATACATACCTTTGAAATAAGTAAAAAGTTGACAAATCAAGACTACAAACGAATGCGAGACCGACTGTATTGCCAACGCCCTAAGGGAGAGATATATCGAGACAGGGCTTGGCAGGGAGAGGGTGAGCGTCATCGATGCCGCTGGTTTCAGCGAAGTGGGCTGAGAATTAGTCTGGAAAAGGATGTGCACGGTCATATCTCAACGTGTTATCTACGGGTCGCGGTGAATCCGCGAAAGCTGATCAACCCGAACTCTTCGTACCTGGGCATCCTTCCACCGACTGAGGAGAGTGTACAAGATGTTTCTAAGATGCTCTTTGTGGTACTGAAAGGCTCAGGATTGCCATGTGTGCTGGATGCCTATCAGCTTTCCCGGGTAGACCTGTGCGTGAACATCCGATGTGACTCTACGGCGCTGTTCAAAGAATTGCTGCGTGTCACACGAAAGCTGCCGACACCGCCGAAGTATGAGCGAGCCGAATTTAAGAGCGAGGACAGGAGGGCTGCCAACAAATACAACAAGCACCACGTCACTTTAAAACACAAAACACGCGAGCTGGTGATTTATGACAAGACATACCAAATTATGGAAAACGGATTGCTGTTGGATGAGGAAAAACTGCCAAAAGGCGTCCTAAGATTTGAGGTACACGAACAGAGAGAGCGAATCTCAAAGGTGGAGAAAGAGCTGGGTACAAGCAGCGTGACGAGCCAGCTGTGTCATTATGTTGGGCAGAGCGAAAGAATCATCACGCGCTGCTTCGGACGGGCGTATCCGGATAAGAAGTTCATGCAGCCTGCCCGACTCAGAAGCCTGATCCATGCAGAAGCAGATACAGCGGTGGGGGATGGCATGGCGCGATTGGCTGAGGTAATGGTGCGAGTAAAAACGTTGAAGAAGGGAGTCAAGAAGATAGGAAAGGAAGGCTATGATGCGGAGGTAGTTTTGGCGCAGTTTGCGAGGCTCGGCGTCAGTCCAGTACCGCTGAGAAAAAATTTTTGCGCCGAGTCCATGCCGGGTGTTTCCGTTTTGCTGGAGAGAATCGCTCGCAGAAACGTACAAATTTGGTACAAGTAGGATTATATTTGACGAATTATAAAACGAATTAGCCAACAATAGTATAAGCGGGCGTGAGCTGCGCACGGAGAAAGATTCCAACAAGCGTAAAATCTATCTCACGTCAGAAGGAGGTAATTCACTATGATACCTTATATTTGCTATAACGATTTGGAAGAGTTCTACACCCTGAAAAGCGTTTGTAACTTGCTGAAAATGGACAAGGAAACTCTGAAGCAGAGTTGCAAGAGATATGACATTAACCCACAGCGTAATGAGATCGGAGACTGGGGATTGAGCCGCTATGACCTGCGCCGTCTGCATAATTTTTTATACAAGGAGGGCAAACATGGCTCTAATGGAAAGGATGACGATCCGTGGGCGTGACCGAATTGCTGACCGTGTCCGAAACCGCCGCACTGCTGAAAACCACCAAGCAGCAGGTACGAAAAATGATCGCACAGCAGTTGATCCCGGCGCTGAAGATCGGGAGAGAATGGCGAATTAGCAAAGTGTATCTGGAAGCGTTCCTGCGAAGTGAGATGGGGTGATGATCGGCGAAAAAGAGGCCGTAAACACGGCCTCTTTCCCCCTGTATTTAGTATTCCCCTTTTTCCGTATCAGATGGGTGCAATTCGCTTTGGATGGCCTCGGTTTTTCTCCCGGTGCGGCACGTTTTAAAATGTCGATATACGTAGCAGATAATGATTCCAAAGATACCCACTGGGCGGTTGAAAAACCAAGAAAGAAGCCGCGAATAGCATCTCCGCGAAAGAACTCGATACAAAAGCGGAAGATAGCATAGGTTACGAGATATATCTGCAAGGTGTCAGTTTTTGCTTGCTTTTTCTCGCAGAAAAGAAGAACAGCAAAAAGCAAGAACTCAAAACCCGCCTCTATCAGTTGTACCGGAAGCCTGTCTAGCGTAAAGATACCGAATAGCTCTGCGGGGGTGGCAAGTTTGACACCATAGCAGCACCCGGCCATAAAACAGCCGATACGTCCAAACCCATGAAACAGCGGGAATGCAGGGACGACCATGCGGTAGATCCGGCCTCGTAAATCGGGGCCTTTTTTTGCATACAGATAGATGGCCAAAATCACACCAAACAATCCGCCATAAAACACATAGCCACTATTTGGAATCAGCATCAACAGGTTCTTGGCGGAGAAATTTTCTATAAGCCAAGGGACTTGGGTTAATGCGTACATGAGCTTGCTCCCCAAAACGCAGCCGACAGCACACAGAGCAACCAGTTTCAAAAACTGGGTAAACGCGATATTGAAGCGGTCCAGACGGGAGTATAGAAATAATAGGGTTGCAAATGCGCCAATAAACGCCAATACGCCATAGGACGGGAGTGTGATCTGAATATACGGGCACATCAGTTTATACCTGAGAACACTTCTGCATCACGCAGGGAATCAAGAGGCCAGTTGCCTGATTTAACGCAGCCGTTATTGTCTCCGCCAATCGTCAGAATATGACTACCATCATCGGTATTCCCGTAAAATACAGAGGTTGAACTATTGTCGTCATCATCTGTGACCGTGATGCAGCCTGAATAACAGCTCTTTTGGTCATAGCCACAGCCAAGGCAACCAGAACCATAGTACTGTATATCACAACCGCTGCCGTTCATTTTTGTTTCTCCGGCTTCGATATATTTGAAGGAAACTTCTTTGCAGGATTGCGCCCACAGACAACTATCGCACCCTTTGCCGGAACCCAAGCATCCACCGCAGCCGGGAACGGATAAGCCACTGATCTGATAGGACTCGTCCTTTATGCTCCCGCATTGAACAGTTTCACAAGACTGGTTTCCGCCACAACCTGTGAGTACAAGAATTCCAAGACAGGCAACGGTCAGAAGCATTAAAACAAAGAGCTGTTCTGGTTTTGACTTTTTATCAATCTTTTTCATTTCTCTTTCTCCAATTCAAAATTTACCATTTTATGGCATACCCATTGCTTTCCATCCAAATGAATGCAATGCTTATGCCTATTGCCAGAAGTGAGAGCAAAACCCATTTTGCGATTTTGCCGGGGCGCAGCTCTTTGATCCGCGCAACATTCTCCTTGCGTTCATCTTCATCGAAGTTGAACCTTGAAACTGCAAAGGGAATCGGTGCTGAGATGAGGTAGCCCACATAATAACCCAACGTAGCCTTCTGGAAAAAAGCCAGCACCAGAGTCACGCAATATTGTGCTATGGCAAAAAGCATGTACTTGAGCAAGACCCAGAAAAGCCCAAGAAAAGCCCAAATAATGTCGCCAACGATTCCATAGTCAAACCCGCCTATGTATTCGTAAAATGCGCCGACAAAGATTTCCACGATCGCATGCCCAAAGATCAGAACGCCGTTCCGGAGTCCATCCACATAGCCGAGATCATTGGAAACTTCCTGTGTGGTCATTACTAAATTCTGACCTAAGAACGGCACGGTTTTAGAGGCCAGAGCGGGGGTGAATTTCAGGCCGAAGGCAATGGTACAGGCAACAATAATGAGAACGATGACCCCGCTTATGACAGATAGCTTTTTTGCCGCTTTTAACTCTTTTTCGTTTTCGTTCTCAAACAATGTGTCCCGTAGCTCTTCCTGCTGAGCATCCGGAAGGTCGCTTTGTGCTATGGCATTGCGAAGATCCTCGGCAGCATTTTTTGCTTCCGGTGCGGCAACCTGCTCCCGCAGCGTGTCATAGGCAGCCTTAGCCGCCGCTGCGCGTTCCTGCGTGGGGTATTCAGTGCCGAATACAGTTCGCTTTACGCGGTCGATGCCCGCCAATAGCTGATTGATCTCGGCTAAGTAGATGTCCTGTATCTGTGAGGGATAACTGATTCTTTTTATATCGTTCTTGAGAGTAACAAGAGCCGTTTCTGCCTCAATGTCATCTCCGCATTGCTTTAACCGGGCATAAAGGATGTTGTCATATCCCCGCAGAGATTCAGCTTCGTCTGCATTATCACAGATGATAGGTTCAACTCCTTCTAACCGAGGTTCGACAGTGCGCGCTGCAAGCTCGGCTGCCTGTCGGCGCTTACAAATTTCGTTTTGCGCATTAACTGCTATCGGAGAGTGATACTCTGCTAACGCGGCCTCCGCTTGCTTCAATGCCAACAGATTACCGCCATCGGCAGTACGCAGAATTCGGCGGACATCGGCAGACTCTTTTCTGGCTTGATCAGCCGCCTCACGGGTGCTGCAAACAATGCCATCAACGGTTCGGTATTCTTCATCAAATCTCTTTACAGCTTGTAATACTGTCTGCGTTTCCAGCAGCGGCTCAAAATATGCCAGCTTTTTGCGATAGGCGTCGATCTTCTCCTGGGCAGCCAAGGCTTGCTGTTCGGTGTCAATGGTGAACGACTCTGCGAATTTTGCCAGCAAGGATCGCTTTTCCTCATCGACTGTGAGAACACCGAAGTAGTGCGCTGTGTTGGAAAGCTGTCCGTCCTGATCTCCGTAGTGCTGTAAAACATAGCTGTACCAACGTGCCTGATAGGGATCAAGGTCAAACACGCGGAGCAGTGCAGCCTGTTTGTCGTCTTCTGTAGGCAGCTTGTCCACATTGGAGAGGATCGCTTCGCCCTGACGATGCTCCTCCGGGGTGACAAGTCCGCTGGCCGGGACATGATCAATGTCCAGTTCATCCAGGCAGCAGACCAGCGCAAAGTGCAGGTTAAACACAGAGAGCCGAAGACCCTTTAACAGTGTCTTGCAGGTGTTGGGATCATCGTAAATCTTGGATAATTTGAAGCTGGTAGCAATGGATGAGAAAGTTCTGCTAATGGCGTTGAATACCATGTGGCCAGCCCCCATTACCAAGTTCAGCGCACCGGCGGTTACAGCACCGGAGAGCGCACCGGCCAGGCCAAAGCCACCGCCCTGCCATCTGGCGCGGCCTTCCCTTCTCGCCTTGCGGTATTCATTCAATTCCTCTTCGTCCATGACTACTTCGGCATAACGGTCGTATACATCGTTGAATGCTTCGGCGCATGGTTCTGCAAAGGACTGATAGCGCTCCGCAAAGGTCTGCACATCTATGTCGATCACGCCGTGCTGAATCAATGTGGTGATGCAGTGATCCAATGTCGGAGCAAGGCAATCGTGCATTTGCTCACCCAAACCGTTAATGACCTTCTGAATAGAGCCATCCTGCTTATATAGCTTTTCATACTGCGCCGCCGCTTCGTTGGCCATCCTTATGAAGTCCATGCGGATGGCGTTGTAAGCGACACGATTTGGTGGGACTTGTACCGTTTGACCGAAAATGACTATTTTGTCGCATGAATCCATTTGTGCTTTCCTCCCCTTGACGTGCATGGAGTATTTCTGATACAGAAGTTCTATTGACAATTGATATTCAGACTTTGACGAGTCAAGCTCCCTTTTGAAGCAGAGAAAAATATGCACAGAAAAACACATAATTATATCTGATAAATATAATACTATAATTGAAAGCTCATGTCAATTGCTTTGCATTTCCGATACCATATTATCGGGAGTTGATGCTAATGAAAGAGCAGTACGCTGACAAATATTTACAGTTGGGATTGAAAATTGCCTATTATCGTAAACTGCGGGGGCTGACGCAAGAACAGCTTGCCGAGGAGCTTGGGCGAAGTCCGGCCTTTATCGGACATGTAGAAGCGCCCAATATCAACAAAGCGATCTCGCTGGATACGCTGTTTGGCATTGCGGAAGTGCTGGATGTGCAGCCGTATAAGTTCTTACTTTTTGATGAGTGATACTGGGAGAAGAACCCTACGTTTCCGTTTTGACAGGGAACTCCAAATATGTAATATATAAGTGAAGGCCTCTGGGTAATTCCTAGAGGCCTAATTTTACATTTTGGAGGAATTTTGCTATGACCGAACTCCGTACCTGTGCCCACTGCGGTACTGCCGAAGGAGAGCTTACCGAGTTCAACGGCAGGCTCTACTGCCCCGACTGTTTGGACGACCTGACCCTTGTCTGCACAGACTGTGGCAGCCGTTTCCTACGCACCCGCAACCGCAGTGAGAACGATGACTTCCCCATCTGCCCCGAATGCTACAACCGGGACTACACCCGCTGCGTCCGCTGCGGGCGCATCATCGACACCGACCACTGCTGGTATCCGCTGGACAACGACGATCCCTACTGTGCCGATTGCTGCTCTACCATCGAGAACAGCCCCATTCACGACTACTACTTCAAACCCTACCCCATCTTCTACGGCGACGGCCCGCGCTATTTCGGTGTGGAGTTGGAGATCGACGACGGCGGTGAATGCGACAGCAGTGCGGAGGCTCTGATGGACATCGCCAACCAGTCAAGGACGCTGGCCTACTGCAAGCACGATGGCTCACTGGACGACGGCTTCGAGATTGTCACACATCCCATGTCACTGGACTGCCAGCTGCACGATCTGTCCTGGAGCAGCTTCGTCAGCGCCATCAAGGAGCCGGAGCTGGTGCAGTACCTGAAGGAGCGCAATCTCTATGTCAATGAGCCTGTGGAAGTGGAGGGGGAAGTCTGATGTGCTGCCTGTTTGGAATTTACGACTACAGCCACAGCCTGACCGCCGCACAGAAGAAGCGTCTTGTCTCCGCGTTGGCCGTTGCCAGTGAGGACAGAGGGACGGATGCCGCCGGCATTGCCTATAACCACAACGGTCACCTGACTGTCTACAAGCGCCCCTATCCCGCGCACCTGATGCGGTTCAGGCTGCCTGATGATGCTGTCTGCATTATGGGGCATACGCGCATGACCACCCAGGGAGACGAGAAGCGCAACTACAACAATCACCCCTTTGAGGGCACAGCGGGTATCCCTTTTGCGCTGGCGCACAACGGTGTGCTGTATAACGACCTGACCCTGCGAAAGGACAAAAAGCTGCCCCATACCCGAATCGAGACAGACAGCTATGTGGCCGTACAGTTACTGGCACAGCAGGGCGAGCTGAGCTTTCGGAGCATCCGCAGCGCCGTAGAGCCCCTCAGAGGTACGCTGACGCTGTCTGTTTTGGACAGCAGGGACAATCTCCACATCATCAAGGATAACAATCCGCTGACACTGTACCACTTCCCGCGCATGGGTTTGTATGTCTACGCCAGCACGGAGCAGATACTCAAGAAGGGACTGAAGAAGGGCGTGCCACGCATGGAGCAGCCCTTTGAGGTGATGCTTCGGGAGGGAGATATATTGCGGATAGACCGGCAGGGGCAGTACACCGTTGAGCGCTTTGATACCCGCAACCTCTGGGACGGCACGGCGCGCTTCAGCTGGCCGTATTGGGACGTATACGCCGGACAGGACGAGTATATCAATGATCTGAAATCCGTGGCATCGGCCTACGGCTACACACCCCACGACATAGACGTGTTCCTTAGTTATGGTCTTTGCCCGGAGGAGATAGAGGAGATCATGTGCTGCGGGGAGGTATAAAGGTCGGGTAACAATTTGGGCGCGAAAGGAGGATGCCTCGTGAAGTGGAACTGGAAAATCGCATTAGAACTTTGCGGTATCGTATTGGCGGCATTGCTCAAGCTCTGCATTCCGCAGGACGATGACCCCTATTGGTGTGCCAATAGGGTGTACCCTAACGGCACACAGAAATAGAGTCCCAATAGGGCCACTTCCCGCATTCTGGCACGTGCCATCTGCGGGAAGGACTCTATTGGGACTACGTTATTGTTCGGCGGCAATGATTTGTTCGCAATATGCCTTTAGTTGAGGAATTTCATCCGTGATAATTTCCCATGTGATCTCGGGATCGACAGTGCCGTAGCTATGCGCGACAATATTCCGCATAGCTTTGATCTGACGCCAAGGCACGGCAGGGTGCTGTTCACGGAATTCGTCTGTCAGCTTACCCACCAACTCACCGATCTGCAAAATACAAAGTGCGGCGGCATTGCGGTAAATGGGATCGTTCTGAAATGTCTCAGCGCTGTTGCCGAAGCGTTCAACAGTCTGCTCGATTTGCTGGCAGTAGACAACGATATGCTCCAGAGCACCGATGTTGCGGTCAAGAGGCTTCATACAGCAGCACCTCATCTTTCCGTATGGAGTCAAGAAAATGTGAATCAAGGCTGGTGGTGGGGACAAGATCTACCGGCACGCCAAGAGAGTCCTCCAGGTCGAGCAGAAGCCCTGCCAACTGAAAACCGCGGATGCTGCCTTTGTCAATCCGCAAATCAATATCACTCCCGCTTGTCATATCTCCGCGGGCATAGGAGCCGAACAGGTAGATGCGCTCCGCGCCATATTGCCTGGCAAGACGTGACACAATAACCTTGATCTCATTCAGAGTATGTGTTTTCACCGAGGGCACCTCCCATCAAAACACTGTTTTACATACATAGTATAACAAAATAAATGTGAATTTACAAGGGAAGGAAGTATCGCGATTGAAAATCGGTTATATCCGCATATCCACCGCCGATCAGAATACGGCACGGCAAGAGCTGCTGATGGAGCAGTTGGGGGTGGACGAGGTCTACATCGACCGCATAAGCGGCAAGAATACCAACCGCCCAGAATTGCAGAAGATGATGGAATACGTCCGGCGGGGTGACACGGTCATTGTGGAGTCCATCAGCCGCTTTGCCCGCAACACCCGAGACCTATTGGAGTTAGTAGAACAACTATCCGTCAAAGGCGTGGAATTTGTCAGCAAGAAGGAGGCTATCGACACCACCACGCCTACCGGCAAGTTCATGCTGACAGTGTTCGGCGCGGTGGCAGAACTGGAACGGGAGTATATCCTCCAGCGCCAGCGGGAGGGCATTGCCATTGCCAAGGATAACGGCATTTACAAAGGGCGTAAGCCCATTCAACCGCCGGAACTTGAGAAAGTCATGGTTAAGTGGCGGCGTGGGGAAATCACCGCTGCCGAGGCCATGCGGCAGATGGGAATGAGCAAGAGTACGTTTTATCGAAAAGTAAAGAGGCTGCAGCTATCGTGAGTTTGACTTTTTGCCCCCCTGCGCGGATAAGATTCTACAAGACGCGCATATTGACTATTCGTACCGAATATGATATATTTCAAAGCACAAAGAGGTGATAACATGGAAAGACGATTGGCGCGGATCAACAGCAGTGCGGCTGGGGGAACGGCAGGTGCTGGCGCAAAAACACATAAGGTCACGCTCCCGTCCCGCTGGCTTCGAGCCATGGGCATTACCGATGAGGAGCGGGAGGTGGAGTTGGCCTTTGACCAAAACAGAATCGTAATCACAAAAGTCGTCACCATAGAGGAGTTTATCAACGAAAAAAAAGCGCAGTCCCACCGCGTGAAAAAGCTGAAATTCTGGAATAGTAAGACACTGTGTACTACCATCGCGGTGGATTTTACGGATCATACGCTTTGCGTGGAGAACCATACAAGGCAGCTGGTGAAAACCGCTTTCGGGAAAAACCGATTGCCTACATGGGAAGATTTGATGGCCTTTCTGGAAGAACGGTGCGTCCCCCGGCAGCGGGAGGGCATTCGAGAATATCTGGACGCCCTGGGATTGGATGAGTACGATCTGTGGGAGATCGTCAAACGCACACAAGGCCGCATGGCGGAAGACCAACAGTGGATCGAGGTGACAGAATGAGCATACATTTTGTGACAAACGAGAGGATCGCCGAAACATCTTCAAAGGGTAATCAGGAGAAGTGG
>JABLTL010053103.1_pt1 | contig 16071 bp, 17 predicted proteins | sample 7160151 | NCBI WGS metagenome assembly JABLTL01 (sample SAMN14651223, study PRJNA627086) | human gut metagenome | isolation source: feces | host: Homo sapiens
AAAATCCACTAAAGGGCACATCGTTGAAGTTTCTTGTTTGTGCGCGAAATGCCAGTTTTGTGTGTATTCAGGGAGTAAAGAGGTTAGGGTAATATATAATGGCATATATGTGATTCCCTAATTTCGCGGAGGCTTAAATAGATTTAAGTTAAACCTATGTTGAGTGCCAAGACACAAAATACATAGTGTAGCCTGTCTCGAGTGAGTGTATTGGGATTAGTTTATACGGAGTAAAAATTATTTTGGCCAAATGTTTTTTACTTTAACTTATGAAATTTCACTTGCAAAAAAGACTAGTAAACTTGTAAAAGTATGTTAAGGAAAACTTCTAGAATGTTTGCTTTGCCAAAAGCTTGAAAATCTAGGGATTAAGGTACGGATTTAAGTGGCGATCTGGTGACTAAAAATTAGTTATTTCCCTTAAACGGAAACGGCTATAACAGTAATGTTAAGCGGGAAATAGAGAAATTCAACCAGACCTAAACCGTAAAATTTACTTAGATTTTTACCATCTAAAACTTTAATTAAGAAATAGAAATTTAAGTTGAAGGCAAGCATAAAAGCTTGTCTTAATTTTATAAAGGAAGAGGAAAAAATGAAAAAAAATCAAGAAAACAAAAAAGAACACTCGAATACAAAATGGATAATACAATCATTTATAATGACATTTATTTTATCAATGATATTTGCATATATATCAACAAATGGAGTGTCAAATTTAAGTTTATTACCAGCTATATTAATATTAGTTTTGGTAGTTTTAATAGGAATATTCTTTGATATTATAGGTGTAGCTGTTACAGTTGCCAATGAAGAAGAATTCCATGCAAAAGCAACAAAAAAAGTAGTGGGTTCAAAAAATTCTATAAAGTTAATAAAAAATGCTCCTAAAGTTGCTAATATTTGTGCAGACGTTATAGGAGATATATGTGGAGTATTGAGTGGTTCTATCAGTGCAATGATAGCAATAAAAATAGGAAATGAATTAAATTTACCTTTTAATATGCAATTTATATTAAGTGCATTAGTATCAGCTTTTACTGTTAGTGGAAAGGCTTTTGGTAAAGATATTGCTAATAAAAAATCAACAGAAATTGTTCATAAAGTTGGTATTGTTTTAAATAAATTTAGTAAGAAATAGAAAAAGCATCAAATTTTATAGGAATTTGATGCTTTTTATTAATTCATTTCTTTCATATTATATATTTTTTCTTCATTATTTTTAAATTTTATATATAGTAAAAAAATTTCTAATACTTTCACCTTAATAGGTTGTTCTTCTATTGAATCATTCATTATATTACCTCCATTCTTTTAAAGGTAATTTATTATAACATTTTTAAATAATATTATCAACAATATAGAATATATTTACTTTAAAGTTTATCAAAAAGAAAAAAATTAATATATATACTTGATTTATAAGTAAAAGTTTAGTATACTTTTGATGAGATAAGCAAAACAGAGTGTGAAGTGTCGTTTCCTAATGAAAGGAGGCGGTGCATATGCTATTGGAACAAGTATATTTACTATTTATATACATACTATTTATTCAACTTGCAATAGTAACTGTTATCGCTATTGCTCTATTTGTAGCATTACATGTTACAATGAGGAAATTAGATAGCAAAAAAAAACACATCTCTGTCTGGACGTTAGAGATGCATTTTATTAATAATTCTTAATTAACGGCATGCCACACTTTGTGGCCACTTATCTTATTATAATTATTATATACATAAAAAGGGCAAAAGTCAATAATTTTTAAATTTTATGATAAAATAATAAAAAAGAGGAGGAACACAAATGAAAGCATTAATAACAGGAGCATCTTCTGGAATAGGAAGAGATATGGCTAGAATACTAGCAAAAAAGAACTACGATTTAGTATTGGTAGCAAGAGATGAGCAAAAACTAAAAGAATTAGAAAAAGAATTAAAAGAAAGCAACAATATAAAAATTGAAACAATATCAATGGATTTATCACAAGAAGAAAACTGTATAGATTTACACAAAAGTGTAAAAGATGTGGATATCTTAATTAACAATGCAGGATTTGGAGATTGTGGAAACTTCACACATACAGAATTAAACAAGGAATTGTCAATGATAAAAACAAACATAATAGCATATCATATTTTAACGAAATTATATTTAGTAGATATGAAAGCAAAAAATAGTGGGAAAATTTTGAATGTAGCATCAATTGCTGGATTTATGCCTGGGCCATTAATGGCAACATATTATTCAACAAAAGCATATGTAGTAAGACTTTCAGAATCAATAAGAGAAGAATTAAGAAAAGAAAAATCAAAAGTTCAAATTAGTATTTTATGTCCTGGACCAGTAAATACAAATTTTAATAATGTAGCAAATGTAAAATTTCATATGAGAGAGTCAAATAGCTATAATGTTGCAAAATTTGCTATAGATAAATTATTAAAAGGTAAATTCTATATTATTCCAGGACTAGATGTAAAAGTAGGAATATTTTTTAGTCATTTTGTGCCTAGTAGTTTTGTTGCAAAGATAACATATATGGTGCAAAAGAAGAAAATTCGGCCAAAACCCTTGACAAATGTAAAAAAATAGTGTAAAGTATATTAGCATTACAAAAAAGAAGGTAGTATTTATGGATAAAAAAGTAAAAATAAGTATATTGTGTGATTTATATGGAAAGTTATTAACTCCAAAACAACTTGAATTCTTAAATGACTACTATAATAACGACTTGTCACTATCAGAAATAGCTGAAAACAATGAGATCACTAGGCAAGCTGTTAGAGACATAATAAAGAAGGGAGAGAAAAAGCTTTTCGAATACGAGGAAAAGTTGTTATTTATGAAAAGGACGTTGAATCAAGAAAAGAAAATTGAACAAGTTTTATCAGAATTAACAAAAATTCAAAAGAATTCATCTGATAAACAAGTAGAAACTATCTTGGAAACAATAAAAAAAGAATTAAACTGTTTAGTTTAAGGGAGGTAAGTACATGGCTTTTGAAGGGTTATCTTCTAGATTACAAGAAATAACAAAAAAGCTTAGAGGTAAAGCAAGAATAACAGACTCAGACCTAAAAGAAATGCTTAGAGAAGTAAAGCTTGCATTACTAGAAGCAGATGTTAACTATAAAATAGTAAAAGAATTCATATCAAACATTCAAGAAAAAGCTTTAGGACAAGACGTTTTAAAATCATTAACACCAGGGCAACAAGTAATAAAAATAGTAAAAGACGAATTAGTTGAATTATTAGGAGGAACAGAAAGTAAAGTTAATTTTTCTTCGAATCCACCAACAATAATAATGCTAGTTGGACTTCAAGGTTCTGGTAAAACAACAACAGCTGGAAAACTTGCAAATCTATTTAGAAAACAAGGTAAAAAGCCATTATTAGTAGCTTGCGATGTATATAGACCAGCAGCTATTAAACAATTACAAGTTGTCGGAGCACAATTAAATATACCAGTATATGCAAATGAACAATCAAAAGATGTTGTACATATTGCAAAACAAGCAATGAATGTTGCAATGTCAAAATTAAATGATGTAATAATTCTAGATACAGCTGGACGTCTACAAATTGATGAACAATTAATGGAAGAATTACAAAATGTTAAGAAAAGTGTAAGACCACATGAAATACTATTAGTTGTAGATTCTATGACTGGTCAAGAAGCTGTAAATGTTGCTCAAACTTTTAATGAAAAAGTAGGAATTGATGGTATAGTTTTAACCAAATTAGATGGTGACACACGTGGTGGTGCAGCATTATCTGTTAAAAAAGTTACAGGAAAGCCTATAAAATTTGCAGCAACAGGAGAAAAATTAAGTGATATCGAAGTTTTTCATCCAGACAGAATGGCATCAAGAATTCTTGGAATGGGAGATATGTTAGCCGTAATAGAAAAAGCAGAAGAAGCTTTTGATATGGAAGAGGCAGAAAAACTAGAAAAGAAAATGAGAAAAAATGAACTTGACTTAGATGACTATTTAGCTCAAATAAGACAAGTAAAGAAAATGGGATCATTTTCTTCAATACTAAAACTAATTCCAGGAATGAATCAATTCAAAGACATCAAAGTAGATGACAAAGAATTTGCAAAAATAGAAGCAATTATATGTTCAATGACAAAAAAAGAAAAAAGAAACACAAAACTACTAAATGCAAGTAGAAGAATAAGAATTGCAAAAGGTAGTGGAACAACAGTACAAGACATAAACAAATTCATTAAATCATATGAAATGACACAAAAAATGATGAAACAAATGAAACAAAACAAAGGTGGAATGAAAAGATTAATGAATGGAATAGATGAAAACACATTGAAAAATTTTAAAATCTAAATAAGTTATTAACTTTTTGAAAAAGGGAGAGGGAAAAAGGGACGACCTTTTCTTACTTATCAAAAATTTCCCTATTTTAAAATGCTATATATATAAAGGAATAATCCTTTTAACCAATATTTGTAGGAGGTGAATTATAATGGTAAAAATCAGATTACAAAGAGAAGGAAAGAAAAAAGCTCCTTTCTATCACATAGTTGTTGCAGATTCTAAATGCCCAAGAGATGGTAAAATAATAGAAAAAATAGGAACATATGATCCAATGACAGAACCATCAACAGTAGTATTAGATCAAGAAAAAGTTGCACAATGGATTAAAAATGGTGCAAAACCAACAGATACAGTAAAAGCTTTAATAGAAAAAGCTACTAAATAATTTAAAGAAAGTAACACTTTAAATATTTTGATTAATAAAAAATAGGAAGGAAATCTAACTATGAAAGAAATTTTAGAAACAATTATACTAAGTCTAGTTGATAATAAAGATGCAGTTCAAATAAATGAATTGGATGGAGAAAAATCAGTAGTATTTGAAGTAAAAGTTGCTGAAGAAGATATGGGAAAAGTAATAGGAAGACAAGGTAGACTTGCTAAATCTATAAGAACACTTGTAAAATCTATAGAAGGAAAAGAACATAAGAAAGTTACAGTTGAATTTATTGGATAATTTTTTATATGGAGTAATAGAATGCAAGAATTTTTAGAAATAGGTCAAATAGTTAATACATTTGGAATAAAAGGAATGGTAAAAATAAAGCCATTTACAGATGATATTAACAGATTTGATGATTTAGAAAAAATATATATTGAAAAAAATAATACTAAAAAAGAATATGAAATCGAAGAAGTAAAATACCACAAAGGTATGGTACTTATGAAATTAAAAGGAGTTAACACTCCTGAGGAAGCAGAACTTCTTAGAAATTACTATTTAAAAGTAAAAAGAGAAGATGAACCTGAATTAGAAGAAGGTACTTATTATATTGTAGATTTAATAGGATTAGATGTTTACTCAGATGATGGAAAACTTCTTGGAAAATTAGATGATATATTCAATACAGGAAGTAATGACATATATGTTGTAAAAGATGAACTTGGAAAACAAATATTATTACCAGCCATATCAGATGTTGTAAAAGACATCAATTTAGAAGAAAAGAAAATAATTGTACATATTTTAAATGGATTAATTTAGAAATATAAGGAGAAAAAAATGCAATTTGATGTTTTAACACTTTTTCCAGAAATGTTTGAACCTTTAAACAAAAGCATTATTGGAAGAGCAAAAGAAAAGGGACTAATAAATATTAATTTAATAAATATTAGAGATTTTTCAAAAAATAAACATAAAAAAGTAGATGATACTCCTTATGGTGGTGGAGCAGGAATGGTTATGATGCCAGATGTTGTATATGATGCTTATAAATCTTTAGATTATAAAGATGCAAAAGTTATATATATGTCTCCACAAGGACAAAAATTAAACCAAAAGAAAGTAGTAGAATTATCTAAGGAAAAACATATAATACTTCTTTGTGGTCATTATGAAGGAATAGACCAAAGAGTAATAGATGAGATTGTTGATGAAGAAATTTCTATAGGAGATTATGTTTTAACTGGAGGAGAACTTCCAGCAATGATAGTAATCGATAGTGTAAGCAGATATATAGAGGGAGTTTTAAAAGATGATTCAACAAAAGAAGAATCATTTTCAGAAGGACTTTTAGAATATCCGCAATACACAAGACCAGAAGTTTTTAACGGAAAACAAGTACCAGAAGTATTACTTTCAGGTCATCACGAAAATATTGACAAATGGAGAAGAGAACAAAGTTTAATAAACACAAGGAAAAAAAGGCCAGACCTTTTAGAAAATATTGAATTATCTGAAAAAGATAAAAGAATTTTAGAAAAATAGAAATGACGTGCCCAAAAAAGAGGCACCGCTCAAAATAAAGAAGGAGGTAAATTCTAAAATGGATATTATTAAATCAATAGAACATGAACAACTAAAGAATAAAATACCAGAATTAAAAGTTGGTAACACAGTAAAAGTTCACGTTAGAATTAAAGAAGGAAACAAAGAAAGAATCCAAGTATTCGAAGGAATTGTAATCAAAGTACAAGGTGGAGGAGTTAACCAAACATTTACAGTAAGAAAAACATCTTATGGTGTTGGTGTTGAAAAAACATTCTTAGTACATTCACCATTAGTTGAAAAAGTAGAATTAGTAAGAGTTGGTAAAGCTAGAAGAGCTAGATTATTCTACTTAAGAGACAGAGTTGGTAAAGCTGCTAAAACTAAAGAAATGGTTGGAGCTAGAATCGAAAATAGAGAAATTACTATTAAAGAAGATTTAGTAGAAGAACCAGTTGCTGAAGTTAAAGAAGAAGCTGTAGAAGCTCCAGCAGAAACAGTAGAAAACAAAGCTGAATAATTTATATAAAAGTTGAGATAATGTGAGTATGAAGTTATCTCAATTTTTTTTGCTTTTAACCGAATTATTTGACAAAATCGCTTTTTAGAAGTACAATATAATAGGTAGAAAAGGAGAGTTTTATGCAAAACAATAATAATAAAAAGTTCTTAGATAATTTAGTATCAAGAACAAAAATATATTTAATAATAATATTATTACTATTAATCGCAATATCAATACAAAACACAAAATTTATAATACCATCAATATTTATATTTGTATTAGTTTCAGCATACACATATTTTGCAAATAATAAAAGAAAAAGTGAAATATCAGAAACATTACAAGACTTAACGTTAACAGTTGATTCAGCAGCCAAAACAAGTTTAATAAATTCACCATTTCCACTTATAATAATGGAAACAGATGGAAATGTAGTATGGAAAAGTTCAAAATTTGTATCAGAATTTGCTAATATTGATATGAATAGTCTAATAAATGATTTAATGTTTGAATTAAAAGCAGAAATAGGAAATAAAGAACAACAAAAAGATACAAACATATTAAAAACAGTAAATATCAATAAAAAAACATACAAAATGATTGGGAAATTTGTTAAGTCAAAAAAATATAATAAAAACCAAAAAGAATATATGGCAATATTATATTTTATAAATGAAACAGAAAAAATAAAACTTCAAAAAGAATATAATGATTCAAAATCATGTGTTGGAATTATTATGATAGACAATTATGAAGAAAATATGCAAATGCTTGAAAGTGAAGAAAAAGCACAATATGTTGCTGAAATAGATAAAAATATATATGAATGGACAAATGATACAAATGGTGTATTAATAAAATCAGATAGAGACAGATATATATACATTTTCGAGCAAAGATACTTAGAAAAAATAAAAGAAGATAAATTTAGTATATTAGATAAAATCAAAGAAATAGACCCAAAACAAAAAGTTCAATTTACATTAAGCATAGCAATATCTAATGAAGGAAAAAATGACAAAGATAAATATAAATCAGCACAAACAGCTATGGACATAGTACTTGGAAGAGGTGGAGACCAAGCTGTTATTAGACAAAATGATATATATAAATTCTTTGGAGGAAGAGCTCAAGAAGTTGAAAAAAGGACAAAGGTAAAAGCAAGAGTTGTTGCACATGCCTTAGAAAATCTTATAAAAGAATCAAGCAAAGTAATGATAATGGGACATATGAATCCAGACATAGATGCAATGGGTTCAAGTATAGGTGTATATAGAATAGCAAAAAGTTTAGACAAAAATGCTTATATAATAACAAGTAATACACCAACACTACAAAGTTTTAAAGAAAGCTTATTAGCAGAAGAACCAGAGTATGAAGATGTCTTGATAAGCAAAGAAGTTGCAGAAGAAAATATAGATGAAGATACTTTGCTAGTTATAGTAGATACTCATAAAAACACATATGTAGAATCAGAAGAAGTTGTAAAAAAAGCAAAGAAAATAGTTGTAATAGACCATCATAGAAGAAGTGCAGATTATATAGAAGATGCTACATTAACATTCCAAGAAGTATATGCTTCTTCAGCAGCAGAATTAGTTACAGAATTATTACAATATACAGATGTAAATGTTGAATTAAAGAAAATAGAAGCAGAAAGCTTATATGCAGGAATTATGATGGACACAAAGAGTTTTACATTTAAAACAGGTGTAAGAACCTTTGAAGCAGCCGCATATTTACGTAGATGTGGTGTTGATATAATAAAAGTAAAAAAATGGTTTCAAAGTGATTTACAATCATTTAACATTATAGCAGATATAGTAAAAAGTGCTGAAATAGTAAACGAAAGCATTGCAATTGCTATATATGATAAAGAAAAAGCTAAAGATGTAAGCTTAATTTGTGCAAAAGCAGCAGATGAATTACTTACAATAAATGATGTAACAGCATCATTTGTATTAGGAAATACAGGAGATAAAATCTGTATAAGTGGACGTTCAATTGGAGATATAAATGTACAAGTCATATTAGAAAAACTTGGAGGCGGAGGCCATATAACACTTGCAGGAGCTCAAGTAGAAGGAATGACAATGGAAGAAGCTAAACAAGAATTAATAATAAGAATTAATGAATATTTTACAGAAATAGAAAATTAAAGAATAAAATTAAGGAATTGGAGTAAAATTCAATTCCTTTTTAAATTTAGTGTGTTTTGGTTGAAAAAACTTAAAAAATGTTGTAAACTATATAAAGCTAAATAAAATGAAGGGTAGTGATTTTAATGAAAGTAATACTAAAAGCAGATATTAAAGGAGTAGGAAAAAAAGACCAAGTAATTAATGCATCAGATGGATATGCAAGAAATTTTTTGTTTCCAAAAAATTTAGCAGTAGAGGCAAATGCAGAAAATATGAGTAAATTAAAAGCAAAACAAGATTCAAATGCATTTAAAAAATCTCAAGAAAAAGAAGAAGCACAAAAAATAGCAGATAAATTATCAAAAATATTAATGAAAGTTCAAGTAAAAGCAGGAGAAAACGGAAAAATCTTTGGAGGAGTTTCTTCAAAAGAAATAGCTGAAAACCTAGAAAAACAATATAACATAAAAGTTGATAAGAAAAAAATTGATTTAAAAGAAACAATAAAAACTTTAGGAATGTTTACAATAGAAATTAAACTATATGAAGGAGTAGTTGGAAAACTAAAAATAGATGTAATATCAAAAGCATAAGAGGGGGAAAAGGCAATGGAACTAGGGAAAATACCACCACACGATATAGAAGCAGAGCAAGCTGTTATAGGAAGCATGTTAACAGACAAAGAAGCTGTTTCAAGTAGTATAGAGGTTTTAAAAGAAGAAGACTTTTATAGAGAAGATAATAGATTAATATATTCAGCAATGCTTAATTTATATAATAGAGCAGAGCCAATAGATTTAATTACTGTAAAATCAGAATTAGAAACTATGGGAAAATTTGAACAAGTTGGTGGATTTGAATATTTAGCCGATTTACCAGAAAAAGTTCCAACAACAGCAAATGCTGAAAAATACATAAAAATAGTAGAAGAAAAATCTACTTTAAGAAATCTAATAAGAACAGCAAATGAAATAATAGATTTAGGCTATGACCCATCTGAAAATGTTGAAGATATTATGGAAGGTGCAGAAAAAAAGATTTTCAATATATTACAAGATAAAAATCAAAAAGGTTATGTACCAATAAAAGACATTTTAGTAGATAGTTTTACACAATTAGAAGAACTGTATAATAGAAAACAGCACATAACAGGTGTTCCTACAGGATTTGCAGATTTAGACTATAAAACAGCAGGTCTACACGGTTCAGAACTAATATTAATAGCGGCAAGACCAGCAATGGGAAAATCTGCATTTGCCTTAAATATAGCAGCAAATGCAGCATTAAATGCAAATACACCAGTTGCGATATTCAGTTTGGAAATGTCAAAAGAACAAATGGTAAACAGAATTCTATGTAGTGAAGCAATGGTAGATAGTAACAAAGTAAGAACAGGAAAACTAGAAGATGAAGACTGGGCAAAACTTGCAAGTAAAATAGGGCCACTTTCAGAAACAGGAATTTTTATAGATGACACACCAGGAATTTCAATCACAGAAATAAGAGCAAAATGTAGAAAACTAAAACTAGAAAAAAATATAGGATTAGTAGTAATAGACTATTTGCAATTAATACAAGGAAGTAATAGAAGAAACGGTAGTCGTGAGCAAGAAATAGCAGAAATTAGTAGATCTTTAAAAATCTTAGCAAAAGAATTAAACGTTCCAGTAATTGCACTATCACAGCTATCAAGAGCTGTAGAACAAAGACCAGACCACAAACCAATGATGTCAGACTTGCGTGAATCTGGTTCAATAGAGCAAGATGCTGATATAGTAATGTTCTTATACAGAGAAGATTACTATAATCCAGACACAGAAAGAAAAAACATAGCAGAAGTAATCATAGGAAAAAACAGAAGTGGTTCAACAGGTAGTGTAGATTTAGGATGGCTTGGAAGTTATACAAAATTTGTTAATCTTGAAAAAAGATTTGATGATTAAAAATGAGGGAAAAAGGTTAGCCCTTTTTCTCTTTTTGATTTTAGGAGTTGATTTTATTGAAACAAAAAGTTTTAGAAACAATAAAAAAATATAATTTAATACAAAACGGAGATAAGATAGTTCTAGGAGTTTCTGGAGGACCAGATTCTATTTCTATGTTAGATATTTTAAATGAAATAAGAATAGATAAAACAAACAATCTAGATTTTAATATAGTAGTTGCCCATGTTAATCATATGATTAGAGAAGAAGCGGGAGAAGATTTAGAATTTGTAAAAAATTTTTGTAATAAAATTGGTGTTGAATTTTATTCAAAAAGTATAGATATTCAAAAAATTGCAAATACTAATAAAATAGGAACAGAGGAAGCAGGAAGAAATGCAAGATATGAATTTTTTGATGAAATTTTAGAAAAAACAAATTCAAATAAAATAGCTATAGCACATAACAAAAATGATAAAGTAGAAACAATTATAATGAATATGCTAAGAGGTAGCGGAATAGCTGGTTTAAAAGGAATAGAACCTATAAAAAACAACAAATATATAAGACCATTAATAGAATGTGAAAGATATGAAATAGAAAATTACTGTAAAGAAAAAAATATAGAAGCAAGAATAGATAGAACAAATTTTGAGAATGTATATACCAGAAACAAAATAAGAAATATAATCATTCCATACATTAAAAATGAATTTAATCCAAACATAATTCAAACAATGGACAGACTATCAGAACTTGTAAAAGAAGAAGATGAATATCTAGAAAAATTAGTTGAACAAAAATACCAAGAAATGTTATTAGAAGAAAAAACAAAAGAAATAGTTATGGATTTAAAAAAATTTAATAAGGAAGAAAAAGTTATAAAATCTAGGATTTTGTTATATACTATAGCGAGGCTTTTAGGTTCAACAAAGGGAATAGAAAAAATACATATAGAAGATGTAATAAAAATGTGTAGTAACAATATAGGTAATAAATATTTAACTCCTAATAAAAATATAAAAATTTTACTAAAAAATCACAAAATATACTTTATAAGTCAAAAATGAGCCTCCGTAGTACTTTAGGAGGCTATATTATTTTGTAATCAAAAAGTAATAAAAAAACTATTGAAAAACAAAAATTTCTATGGTATAAAACTTAATATCAAAAAGGCGAAGAGGAGGAATTATTTTGAAAAACGGAATTAAAACATTAGCAATGTGGCTAATAATAGGAGTAATATTTATTGTATTATTGTCATCAATAATGACAAACACAAATACAAAATTAAAATATTCAGATTTAATTACGAAAATAAATGAGGGAAAAGTAGAAGCAATTGTAATAGATGCAGATGGAAGTTCTGCAACAGTTACACTTTCTGATGATAAAATAAAAAAACAAGTTAATATTCCAAACATGGAAAGCTTTATGAATTACACAGAAGACTTCATTAAAAATGGTTCATTCACATTAGAGGAAAATTCAGAATCTGTATTTTCAATAATATTAAGCTTATTAACACCATTTGGAATTTTAATAATATTCTTTATATTCTGGTTCTTTATGATGGGTGGTCTTAATGGTTCACAAAACGGTGGAAAAACAATGACATTTGGAAAAAGCAAAGCTAGAATGATGACACCAGCAGACAGAAACAAAATAACATTTGATGATGTAGCAGGTGTTGATGAGGAAAAAGAAGAATTAGAAGAAATAGTACAATTCTTAAAAAATCCAAAGAAATTTACAGATATGGGAGCAAGAATACCAAAAGGAGTTCTACTTGTAGGTCAACCAGGTACAGGTAAAACACTACTTGCAAAAGCAGTTGCAGGAGAAGCAGGAGTACCATTCTTTATAATAAGTGGTTCAGACTTTGTAGAAATGTTCGTAGGTGTTGGAGCTTCAAGAGTTAGAGATTTATTTGAACAAGCAAAGAAAAATGCACCATGTATTATATTTATAGATGAAATCGATGCAGTAGGTCGTCAAAGAGGAGCAGGACTTGGTGGTGGACATGATGAAAGAGAACAAACACTTAACCAATTATTAGTTGAAATGGACGGTTTCTCAGACAATGAAGGAGTTATAGTCTTAGCAGCAACAAATAGACCAGATGTATTAGACAAAGCATTATTAAGAGCTGGAAGATTTGATAGACAAATAGTAGTAGGAGCACCAGATGTTAAAGCAAGAGAGCATATATTAGAAGTACACTCTAAAAAGAAAAGATTAGCAGAAGATGTAGACCTAAAAGTAATTGCAAAAAACACATCAGGATTTGTAGGAGCTGACCTAGAAAACGTATTAAACGAAGCAGCATTATTAGCAGCAAGAAGAAACCTACAAGAAATTGGAATGAAAGAAATAGAAGATGCAATGGTAAAAGTAACAATGGGACCTGAAAAGAAAACAAGAGTAAGAAGTGAAAAAGAAAATAGATTAGTATCTTATCACGAAGCAGGTCATGCAGTTGTAAGCCATTATTTAACAACACAAGACCCAGTACACCAAATATCAATAGTACCAAGAGGAATGGCTGGAGGTTACACAATGTATCGTCCAACAGAAGACAAAAACTTTATGTCTAAAACAGAAATGGAAGAAAATATAGTTTCTCTATTAGGTGGTAGAGTTGCAGAAGCACTTATATTAAATGACATTTCTACAGGAGCAAGTAATGATATAGAAAGAGCTACAAAAATAGCTAGAAGTATGGTTACAAAATACGGTATGAGTGAAAGAATAGGAACATTAATGTTAGGTTCTGACCAAAGTGAAGTATTCTTAGGAAGAGATTTAGCACAAGCTAGAGAATACTCAGAAGAAACAGCTGGAGTAATTGATGAAGAAACTAAGAGAATAGTTGATGAAGCTTACAATAGAGCTAAACAAATATTAACAGACCATGTTGATAAATTACATGCTGTTGCAAAAGTATTACTTGAAAAAGAAAAAATTGAGGCAGAGGAATTTGAGGAGATTTTTGCAGGAGAGTAAAAATTATAAAAATTCAATATGTAATTTTAATTTAATATAAATGTAATAAATAATCTAAAAACAGCTTCCGTAAAGCAAAGCGGAGGCTGTTTTTTTAAAGGGAAAAAAGGTTATTTACAAGTAATAATAAATATGGCAAGATATAATTAAATAATAGTATGAAAAAATAGGGGGAACTTATGAAAAAAATCAAGCTAATATCATTTACAACAATATGTATAATAATCATTCAAATTTTAATGCCAATACTAATAGATATAGACTGGAACATAGTATTTGCAGAAGACAATACAAATACATGGGACATTTCAGCTAATGGAGATGGAAGTGTAATTGCAGAACTTTCAGAAGATGGAACTTTGACTATATCTGGAAGTGGCAATATGAAAAGTTGGGCTTATGATGCAACGACAGATTGGCATAGTAGTGAAAATAAGGAAAAAGTAAAAAATGTGATAATAAATGAGGGGGTAACAAGTATAGGTGATTATGCATTTGATGGCTGTAGTAATCTAACAAGCATAATAATCCATGAAGGAGTAAAAAGTATAGGAAATAAAGCCTTTTATGGATGTAGTAGCCTAATAATGTATTGTACAAGTAATTCATATTCAGAAAAATATGCGATAGAAAATAATATAAGATATGTATCAGACAAATATTATATAAACTCATCTCAAGAGTTATGGGAATTTGCAGAAAAAGTAAATAATGGAAATACTTTTAAAGGAACGATAGTATATTTAACTAAAAATATAAATGTTGAAGCTTCAAAAGAAAAACAATGGATACCAATAGGAAACTGTAATGAAGATTCAGGAAATAAAGCAGAAACTACAAATGATAAAAATCCATTTTGTGGAATATTTGATGGAAATAATCATTCAATAAGTGGTGTATACATAGATAATGATAAAAATTATATGGGACTTTTTGGTTATAACCAAGGAATAATTAAAAACTTAAATTTAATAGATTCTTATATAAGTTCATCAGGAGGTTACATTGGAGGAATAACAGCATTTAATAATAATAGTAGTATAATAGAAAATTGTCATAACTATGCACATATAGTTACAAATACAAGTAGTGGGGCGTGTGGCGGAATTGTAGGATATTCTACAGGTTCCAAAATTCTAAAGAGTAGTAATCATGGGTTGATAGAAGGAAAAAATGGCGGAATTGGAGGAATATCAGGTTATTCATGGGGAACCCAAATAGATGAATGTTATAACCAAGGAAATATAAACTCAAAAGCATATGCTGTAGGTGGAATTAGTGGATTTTTTCAAACATCTTGGGTTGAAAACAGTTATAATAAAGGAGAAATTTCAGGAAGTAGCTATATTGGAGGAATAACAGCACAACTATATAAATATGCAAGTATAATTGATTGTTATAATGTTGGAAATCTTTATAATTCAGATGAAAATCCAGACAGAAATGTTTGTATTGGAGGAATAACAGGATGGGTATCATTGTCAAATTATGATGAATATAAAATGCAAAATTGTTATAATGCTGGTACGGTAACAGAAAATAATGTATTAAATGAAAAATTAGTTTATGCAGGAAATATAATAGGAAAATATGAAAATGGATTAATTAATAATTGCTATTATTTAAATAATGAGATTAATCCAATAGGAGAAGGAAATTATGAAAATTCAGAAAGCCTTATAAAACTAAACAAGGAAGAATTAAAATCTAAAGATATAATACAAAAACTTAATATGGAAAATGATGCGTATTGTGTTGATAATATTGAAAGCAATAATGGATATCCAATATTAAAGTTTCAAGATATTTTTAAAAATTTTAATGTTACCAAGGTTGAAAATATAAAATATTTAAATCAAATAACACAAAACACAACAATATCACAACTAAAAGAAAAAATAGAAACAAATGCTCCAATAAAAATAACAAAAGGAGAACAAGAAATAACAGACGAGAATACATTAGTCGGAACAGGAATGAGCTTACAAATAGGAGATGAAACATATATATTAGTAGTAACAGGAGACTTAAATGGAGATGGAAAAATAGGACTAACGGACTTAGCAAACTTAAAATTATCAATGGTAGGAAAAAGAAAATTAAATACAGCAAGTACATTAGCAGGAGATATAAACGGAGACGGAAAGACAAGTTTAAGTGATTTAGCAAAATTAAAAATGTATTTAGTTGGAAAAATTACTATATAAATTTTATTAAAATATAATGTAAC
>JABLTL010011309.1_pt1 | contig 16061 bp, 17 predicted proteins | sample 7160151 | NCBI WGS metagenome assembly JABLTL01 (sample SAMN14651223, study PRJNA627086) | human gut metagenome | isolation source: feces | host: Homo sapiens
AAAAGACTATAACAAACTAGAGTATTCCCATACTCTTACTGTTATAGTCTCCTATATTATCTATTATAGCTTCGCTATTTAATGTATCTGTCGATACAATCCCCCCCCCGAACAGTTGTTCACATTTATAGTTTCCTCTTATATATTTCATAGTGGGATTGCACCTCTCTTTCTATCTTATACCTAAATTTTACCAATTTTTTATATTTTTTACAATACTTTTATTGATATTTTATAAAAAAAATGATATATTATAAATGAAAGGAAAACTTAGTGTTCGCTAAGACTGCCTTTTAAAATGAGTATATTTTAAACAGTCCTAGTTACTAATGTAGCTAGGACTTCTATATTATCCGAAAATTATACGGACTATATAAGAGACTTTTATAAGTATTATATAAAGCTTGTAATAATAATATTTAAGTTTATTACTCATAAGCATCTCTCCCTTCTAGCTTGAAGACAAGCGGTGAAGGCAGTCATTAGCTACTAACTAAGTTTTCCTATTTACATATTACTACATAATATAAATATAGTCAATATATATTATTGATTTTTATACATAAATGTGATATAGTGTAAACAAAAGGAAAACTTAGTGTTCGCTAAGACTGCCTTTTGATACTATAATGACAGTTCCTAGTTACTAATATAGCTAGGAACTTTATATTATCTTACTATTGTAGATAATAATATATAGAATACAAAATAAAAGAATCCCCGTAAATACTCGGATTCCTTTACCTTATCCCAGTTACTATGTAACTAGGTCTTTTTTTATAATTAAGAAAAGTTCATTGAAGTAAGATTCTGTACAAAGTACTTATCATATACATTAATAGATACCAAATCAACCGGTTCATCCTCATTAAAGACAATACCACTTCTCTCAAATACTATATACACATCATCATCAATATTATCCCTATCATACCTAACCGACAACCCACCATTACTATTCATAGTAATGGAATTATATTCATCTAGTCCCCTATCCTTTAAAATATCCTTAAGCCTAATACCAACATACTCATTATAATAATTATCATAACCATCTGTCGTAACCGCCTTAATAAGGTACACATCCAAATCCTTAACATCCTCATTCGTAATAGTAGTATCATAGTTCCCCAAAGCAACTACTGTAAACTCTGGAAGATCATAATCAATCTTCTCTACTGACTTAACCCCAACTTCCTCTATACTCTTTTGATACCTATATTCACTAATATAAAATACCCCAAAAGTAAGAAGTGAAGAAAGAATAGCCACTAATATAACAAGTATAATATAAACCCTTTTATTAAATTTCATAACTACCTCCTACCCTTTAAAGAACTACTAATCTTACTAGCTAAACTCTTAGCTGCCTTAGTAGCTGCACTCTTAGCACTACTACTAGAACTCTTTGAACTACTACTTCTCCTATTACTAGAACTACTACTCTTACTGCTACTCCTATTGCTACTACTCCTATTACTATTACTGTTCTTACTAGCATTCTTTAAATCACTAGAATTATACAAATTCTTACCACCACTATCAGACCAAGTACCACTATTATTATTATAACTACAACTACCCTTACAATCAGAGTTACCCTTAGCAAGCTTCTCATTAGCCTTATGTAAAGCATCTTGCTGACTCTTCTTTTCACTCTGTGATAAACTATTATTATTATTAACCTCGTGCCATTTCTCACTATTCTTCTTCATCTGACAGGTAGCATTACAACTACTACCACTACTACCCCTGTGACTACCACTACTACTACTATGATATACATAAGTATACTCATTATTAAGCACTACATCACTCTCATTACCAGCACTATCCACTCCATAACTAAATAAATAATAGGTAGTACCACTCACATAACTCGGGTAAGTCGCGCTGTTGAAACAACTATCCCCCTTCGTAACCGACTTACTCGTCGTGATGCACTTCTTAACCGTCACCGTGCCCAAATTATCCGTGTAAACAGGGTCTATATTACTACTACCAATACTACCCTTACTACTAAGAATAGGTTTAGTTTTGTCAAGCCCTAAAGGTCCTATGCACATATCATCACCACTACTAACTCCAGCTCCATTAACAACCTTGCCACATATCCTAATAACCTTACCCTCTTTACTAATAGCAAAGTTACTATTACTAACAGTCGTATTATAAGTCTCTTTCTTACCATCAATATCAATATAATAATCTACACTCTTAATACCACTCTTACCAGCACTAGCAATAATATTACCATTAATATCACTATTGTACCAATTACCATTAGAAGCCTTGCTACTAATATCAATATTAAGACTAGGCTTACTAGTATCCCTCTTTAAAGGACCAACACACTCTTCACCACTACTAATACCAAGCCCATTAGTAATACTACCACATATCCTAATACTACTACCATCACTATCAATATTAAAACTATCCCCATTAATAGCAGTCTTAACCCCATCAACCTCATAAAAATAATTCTTCTCTTTAATACCACTCTTGCCCGTTGTAGCAGTAATATTACCACCAATATCACTAGTATACCAACCATTACTATTACTACTACTATTCAAGTTAATAACTACACTAGGCCTTTGATCATCATAGCTTTTACATTCACTCTCATTATTAATAATATAATCACCCAGTTTCTCATAACTCTTTGTATCCCTATTCCTTTTAAGAAGAAGAAGACTATCCATAGTAACATTATCAGGTAAACTAGCATCCCTATCAATATATCCCTTATCAATAAGATTCTTAACACTCATACAAATAAACTCATCACCAGTAGTCTTAACATTACTACCACTACTCTCAGCCCTATTAACATCAACTACCCAGTCATCAGCCTTCTTATATTCTTCAGTATACATAATAGCACTCTTATATACCGACTCTAAATTAACTTCCTTAGCCTTAGCACTATTCTTATTAAGTAGTCCCCTAGATACACTAATACCAATACCAGTGCAAATACCAAGTACTACAATTACAGCTAAGAGTTCAACCAAAGTAAAACCCCTTTTCCCTCTATTTTCTTTAATACACTTACTCATAATAACCTCTTATCTTCCTAATCATATTCCCATCAAATACCTTACTTTTTAACATCTCTATCTCCCATTTATAAGGAGCATATAACCTCTCCTTACTATTATCATCCCTAGTTACATAAGGAGTCTCAAGTATCTTAGGAATATCTCTTAACCTCTCATTAAATACAATATCCCTTAAAACATCATAACCAATATAACCAAAACCAATATTTTCGTGCCTATCCTTATGACTACCCATAACATTCTTGCTATCATTAATATGAATACACTTAAGCCTATCTATACCAATAACCCTATCAAAACAATCAAGAACCCCATCAAAGTCCCTAATATCATATCCAGCATCCCATAAATGACAAGTATCCATACAAACTCCTAACCTACTATTATCATTAACACTATCAATAATATCCCTAATCTCCTCAAAACACGTGCCCATCTCATTACCCTTACCAGCCATAGTTTCAAGAAGAATCATAACATTACTACTCTTCGTATTATCCAAAATATAAGAAAGACCCTTACTAATATTATAACTAGCTCTACTCCTTTCCATATTAACACTAGAACCAGGATGAAGTACCATATACCTAATACCAAGTTCATTACATCTCTCCACTTCTTGCGTAAGAAAAGATACACTAAAATCAAAGTTTGCCTCATTACAAAGGTTCACAATATAAGGCGAATGCACTATAACTTTGTCTAGTTCCATCCCCTTTTCTTTCATAAGTTGGTACGCTTTCAGCGTAAGTTCATCATTAATACTATTTCTTCTAGTATTCTGAGGTGCCCCTGTATAAAACATAAAACAATTACCACCATAACTAAGAGTCTCTTCTACACATCCAAGCAATTGCTTATCTTTATTAAAAGATACGTGTGACCCAATATAAAGTTTATCCATATATACCTCCTATAAGTATTAAAAGGCGATAATATCGCCTTATTATTCTTTAGTTCAACTTATGTTAATACATTGTCCTATGAACAAGCTGGACTTTTAGCCTGATGTGTTTTCTCATTGTCATAATCTCCACCTGCTGCTGCTGTTAATATAACACAAGCACGGCCATTAGGTAATATTTCAACACTAGCATCAGAATAATTATCAGGATTTACCCCCGCAGCTGTCAAAAACGCTTTTCTTTTAGCATCAGTATCAAAAACACAACTTCCTCCATTACCATTTAAAGGAATACTAGAACAAGCAGATTGAAAACTAGCATCAACTTTTTGAATAGAAGAGTTATTAACCAACATTGCTTGATATTCCCTTTCAGCCCAGTCAGCAACTGTTTTTGCCGTAGTCTTAAATGCCGAACTTCTAGCACTATTAATACTACTAAGTACAGCTGGTATAGTAATAGCAACAACAATAGCAAGTATTACGATAACAGCAAGTAACTCTATTAATGTAAATCCTTTATTATTCAGTTTCTTCATTTTTAAATTCCCTTTCATTATTTATCCTCCTTATGATAACTCAATAATAACATAAAATAGTATTAATTGTCAATAACTTTTTGTAAAATTGTTATAAACTTGTCCCCATATCTTTTATCCTTAATAACAACTAATCCCTCATAATCTATATACTCATAATTACCACTATGTTCTATAACAATAAGTCCCTCTTCATTTACCATATCATCCATAATAAGCGTATAAATAATATCATTAATAACCCTCTTATTATAAGGAGGATCTAAGAAAACAATATCATATTTACTACCCCTTAACTTAATTTTCTTAAGCATATCCCTATAATCCATTTTATAAATCTCACAGTTTCTTATCCCTAAACCATTAATATTATCCTTAACAACCTTTATAACCTCTCTATTATTATCACAAAAATCACACCACTTACCACCATTACTAAGAGCCTCTATTCCAAGAGCACCACTACCACAAAATAAATCCAAAATATTAGCATTATCAATATAACCACTAATACTAGCAAATAAACTCTCTTTAACCCTATCCATAGTAGGCCTAGTACCATCTATATTAAATCCCTTTAAATTCCTTCCCTTATAAATACCACTAATAACTTTCATTGCATCCCCCTACTTTCTCATCCGTAAGTTCTCTAAACATCTTATTAATACTACCTACTATCATAGATAGTTCATTATACCTAATCATATACTCCCTATAATCATCATAACTATATATCTTCTTACGATAATAAATAAGCATATTATCATCTTCCTCTTTATGAATTATCGAAAGAAGATCCATAATCTCTTTATTACTCTTAACCCTATCCCTATAATAAATAAGTTCCTCTATAAGTTTACTATCCTCAAGTTCCCTTATAAATACCTTAGCACCTTCTACCATTATTAACCTCCTTAGCAAAGAAAAGCAATATAATAGCCCCTATAACAACAAAACTATCAGCTAAATTAAATATAGGATACCCATAACCAAATATCTTAAAATCCAAGTAATCAATAACATAGCCATAAAATATCCTATCAAATAAGTTGCCCATTGCTCCCCCAATTAATAAACCAAACCCCATTAAACTAACCCTATTCCTAATATTATTCTTATATATATAAGTAAATATACCAAGTAATATAAGAAAAGATATAACAATAAGTAAAAAGGTACTTCCCGTAAAAATACTAAAAGCACCTCCCGTATTCTTAACTAAACTAATATAAAAGAAATTCCTAATAACCATAATACTATCATTAAAACTAAGAATATGTGTAATAATAAATTTACAAACAAAATCTAATATAAATGAAACAAAAGCTATAATATAAAGTCTTTTCATATCAGTTTCCTTTCTCTAACTTGGTCTTATCTCTAATTTCTTTTTTATCTTACTCTCCTTGTCACTATAAACTTTACCCTTATCATCAACATCAACCGTATAATAATATTTATTACTATCAGCATAATTATTATCAGGAGAAACAGCTATACTATCATTAAAAGGACAAGTATTAATAACACCATCATAAAAATTATCAGTTTCAGTTTCATCACTAGAATTAGTCTTTTGCTTACCTAAACAACCAAGTTTAACCATAAAACAATACACATAATCACTATCTCTATAAACCATAACCTCTGTACTATCATCATAACAAGAATTATCATTATTAGGATTAACAACTTCGTCCTTCTTTAAGTAACCACTATCTATAACCTTTTGAAAAGGAAAAGACCTCTTATATACATCTACATAACAGAAAGTAGTACTATTGTCACACTCATTATTATCAATATCATATTTTTCATATTCGCCAACTCTAGAAACTCCACCCCACCCCGAAGTCATATTCTCATCAATATAAGCCTCCACAGCCTTAGTAACATTATTAATAAATACCCTTTCACTTTTAACCTTAGCATTACTATAAGACCCATTAACAGCCATTATCGTAATAGAACTAACAATAGCAAGCACTATAATAACCGCAAGCAACTCAATTAAAGTAAAACCCTTATTATTCATAAATATCACCCCTAAAACAAATTAATAACATTATACTCATTCAAAAAGTATAAAGCACATCCAACTAATAATACAATAAGAATAATAACAAGTAAAGACTTAATAACATAATGCCCCTTCTTATCCATATCCCCATCAAAGAAGTTATCATCATTAAAGTCATCATTATTAAACTGATAATCCCCTTCATAGAAAGTATTATCTAAGTCATTACCCCTATCACCATTATCACTACTACTCTTATTATTATCCCCCGTAGGGCTTTTATCATCCCCAAAACCAGGCATAACTTCCGTATCCTTATCACTCTTTAAGTCCGATAAAAGTTCAAGCGATAAAGTCCCCGTACTAACATCACTCTTTTGGTCCATTTCCTCTTCCTTATCAAACTCCTCACTAATCTTATTATACATCTCCTTTACCTTCTCTAAATCCGTCTTAATCTCCTCATCTGTTTGCAAAGTATGCAAATAATTAGCCGAAGTACTAACCACTTTATCATCCATATTAGCACGATTTCCCTTAACACTAGCAAGCATCTCATTAATATTATAAACCCGATTATTAGATTCAATATTCGGCTTTACATCTTCCATTTTATCTTCCTTAACAATTCTCGCATTCTTATTAGTGATACTACCATATTCCTTCATCTTCCTGTACTCTTCTCTACTAGTAACACTCGTCCCAATATCCGTAATATCAATCTCATTATCAGATACCGGTAACTTCAAATTCTCAAATTCATCATAAGCACCATATATCTGTCTGTATAAAGGAGCATTCTTCTTTGTCCTTTGTGCATCCTCTTTAAGTTCCTCTGTATAATATTTTTTCATTCTACTTTCCATACTAAACACCTTTACCCGATTTTTTTCTTCTAAGTATATAATAACACACTTTTTAGATTAATAAAAGTATTTTGTATTGATTTTTTTCCATTTTACACTTATAATATCTGTAAAGGAAGGTGAAATAATGAAAGCAAAAGTAGTAAAAGATAAATGTATTGGATGTGGTAATTGTGTATCCCTTACTGATGCAGAAATTTTCGATTTTGACAAAAATGGACTTGCAGAGTGCCTAGAAAAAACAATACCCGAAGATAAAGAAGAAGTAACAAAAGAAGCAATAAAATATTGTCCTACTGGGGCGATTGAAGAAGAATAAAACTTCTTTTTTTATTTTTTTAAAGGCCCTATTGGAGCCTAGTATAGCGAAACAATTATAAGTTATAGATAATTTCCATTAATAATAACTAACGTGAAATAGCCAGTTATCGACATATTTTAACACCTTTATAGTGAATTAATGTCGATAACTTGGCTTTTCAATAAACAATATAATAAAAATCAAAGGCAAATAAGTAAGCACTTATGACCTTTGATTTTTTACATAACTAATTCTAAACTTATCTATCACACTTCAATATATCTGCTAAATATAATTCACTTTTATCAGGATGCTTTTTATAAGTCTTATACCGCTTAATATTACTAATTAACATTTTAACATTATTACCACCATAATACATTTCTAAAAACGACGAAGACTGATCATATTTTATTCCATTGTATCTTATATTTTCCTTTGAAAAAGATTTTGGAGACTGTGAACTCTTTACTTTTTCATATTTCTTCTCCAATCCCTCATTCAATATTAAAAGCATTTCTAATTCTGGTTTAGTACAATATTTATATATTTCATTGCTAGAAACAATATTTTTTATATCCCGAGGAATAACTAATTTATCATTTTGTTTATCACCAACTCTATACACCTTTACAGGCAAACCATAATGCTTTAATTCTGACTTAATAAAAGGATTATTAAGTTGTCGTATTGGATATGGTCTTCGACCTATCAAATCATCTCTTGAAAAACACAAAGCATCTGCATCAAGTAAGATATTTAAAATGGTCTCTTCATTTTGACCCTCACACATAAGTAATATTCTCAATTACATTAATTCCTTTTTAAAATTCATTAAAGCATCATAACTAACATTAGTGTTAAACTCATTATTATAAAACTTATTACTCTTGGAAAGTTCTGTCCTAAACTTATAATCAGTATGCATATTCTCTAACCTAATAGCATCTTCATATTTACTAATATAAATATTATCACTTCTACCAAACAAATCTAATATCTCACAGTAATGTGTTGTAAATATAAGTGTGGCATTCTTTTTATTAACCGATTTATCCTTATACAAATTAACCAAATTTTCCACTAATGTCTTATGGAAATGATTTTCTATTTCATCCACTATTAAATCAGAACCCGTTTTAAGTGAATATACTACGTAAGTAAAAAGTCCAAATCCCTTAGTCGTACCACTAGAAAGAATATCATACAATTCTTTACTAGTAACCTCCTTAGTTCTACCGTCCGTATATATTATCTTATACTTAGAATTATCTATCATTTTAATATTATCCAAATGTTCATCAAACATTTTTAATATAGAAGTAATTATAGATAAATAGTTATTAAATAATTTATACATATTAAATGTATTAGCGTAATTCATATATGTAATATCATTACTTGGTAAATATATTCCCCTTAACCCAATATCTTTTAAAACAGAATATATCATAGAAGTATCTTCTGGTAAAGGGTTATCAAATTTAACTTCCTCAAACTTATCATAATTGAATAACTCTCTAATATGAGCCTTTTTATACTCTCTTTTATATAACTTTTCATTCTTAAAAAATACCGAAGTATCATAAGCCGAATTAACATTCTTATATAAATCTGTTATATATCTATAAACTGTACCCTTATGATAAAAAGTTATATCTAAATTTAATGTTTTATCTATATACTTAAATATATTTTTAGAAGTATTAATTCTAAAAGTAGAAAGAACATCATACACTATTGATAATAATTCTACCGTTGTCGTTTTACCAGAAGCATTTTTACCTATAATACCCAAAGTACTAAATACAAACAATCCCTCATCTATCTCGCAAAGTTCAAATTCTTTATCACTTGCTGTCTTGTTAGCTGTTGGTACAAACGATATGGTAAAATCTTTTTCACATAGTTTAAAGTTATTAGCAACTACTCTTAATAGTTTCATATTTCTTCACCAACCTTTCATTTAATATTATAACACTTCTTTTGCAAAAAAAACAAAAAAAATGTTATTTTTAACAAAAAATTAAACATTTTTACCATATTTATTAAAATTATACGCAAAAATCCACTAATTATATCATTCCATATACTACACACTATCTCCCCCTAATTTAAAGCCCATAGGGCCACCCAAAGAAAAAAATATCACTTAACCTCGATATCCTTTTCCAAACAATGTATGTACTCAATAGTAAAATCTTTCGCATAATCCCGCTTGCTATCCGCCTTATACCGCCTATGTCTCTTACTATAACACCTATATTTCCCATATTTTTCCATAATCCGTTTTATCTCCTCCCACGGAATAATCCCCTCATCATTGTAGCTAAGAAGTATATAACGAAAATTAGCCTCCCTTATCAGCTCCTCAAATGCCTGTGAAGCCTCCCTTTTTAGACAGTATTTAGACCTCTTCCCCGCCTCACATCTAACCCCTGTCTTACCCCTAATCTCCGGATTATCATATAGAGCAATCGTTTCTAGCAAGTGATAATTCGTATCATATTTCCTACTATTATATGGTGGATCTAAGTACAAAATATCCCCACTTATCTCCCTAATAAGCACATTACTATCCATATTATAAACCCTATACCTCTTATTCTTCTCACTAATCAAAATATCAACCGGTTCCAAGATAAGTGGCTTCAAAGCCGATGCCTTTAACTTTTTCAAAAACGCCTCATACACCGATGCTGTATTCGCCACCTTATCGGCACTCTCAATCAAGCTAGCAATTAAAAAACATTCCTCTTCCTCAGACAAAAATACCTGCTCTTTCCATTCCTGTATCTTCATCCTAATAGCATCAATCTTTTTAGCATTTTCATCACTATAATACTGCCTCTCATACTCCTTACCCCTAGTCCCAGCCATAGAATAATTATTATAAATAAAACCCTCTTGCCCCTCCAACTCATTTAAGTACGCAAAAACATCCACAATCCCCCTATCACGGAGGCCCGCAAACTCCAAACTACCATTATTCCCAATAAAATGCTTAGCCGTTATATAACTATACACCTCTATATCATTAGATATTATATTATATCCCTTTTTTTTAAAATGTTTACCTACGGCACCTGTACCAGAAAATATATCACAAAAAGTTATATCCTCTTTATCTAATTTACAAAATTTCTTTACCGTATCATCTATAAAATTTAATATTGAAAATTTAGAACCTATATAATTCATTATCCTACCCCACTTCCACTAAAAACAATTATATCATAATAAGAACAATATTTACGAATAAATTATTCCTAAAATGAACATTTTTTTAAATACCATGTTATAATAAGCTTGTAGATGGCAATTAATAAGTATAAAATAGAATTAAAAAATTTAAAATAATAAGAAAGAAGGTAATTATGAATATAAATAAAACCATATCAACAGATGAAATAAAAAAGATATTTAGTAATAAGAGTGAAAAAACAGAATACATAACTGAACTATATAAGGAAACAAATATTACTAAAGATATTCCCAAAACCATAAAGGCAATAGATGAAGAGATAATTAATACTTGGAACTATGAAATATCAAATAAGATTATAAGAAAATTGTTCCAAAATACTGACAAATATAAAGTAGGCGAATTTAGTTCTCACGCTATTAAAGAAATGATAAATGAATGGGAAAAACTAAAACTAGGAGAAATAAAATGGCCTTTCAGTGCTAAGGGGTTTGACCAATATATACAGTCCGTAAATAAAAGAGATATTCCCGAAAAAGAAAAAGATACGATTGTTCAAAAAGATGCTATAAGATTTAGAAGAATTAAAAAAATCAATACCGCTCGAAATGATTTTATCGAGTATCTAATAGTTAAACATAATGACAATGTTACCCCAACCCTACGCCATAGTAGAGGAGTTGACTTCTATATTGATGGTATTCCTTTTGACCAAAAGGTTAGTAAAAGCGTAACCACAGAATTTCAAAACGATTATGGTGAAAACTGGAAAAATTATGCTATTGCTCATCCCGAAGAAGTTGGAAAATATTTATACAAATATCAAGACGAGAACCGTTTTGGAGCCGAAGCCAGATTACTCATAGTATATTTAGAAGATGACCTTAACGAAGAAGATATATATAAATGTATCACCAAAGCTAATTTAAAAGAACCATATCATATAAAATTCGATTATATACATTCTCATAATATAAGGAAAACTTACGAAACCAATTGCTATATAATATTGCTACATAAGTAAAAGATGAACCCCTCAAAGTTCATCTTTTTTAATATAACTTCTAATTTTTAAGAGCCGTTATAGGTACCACATAAACCCCATCCGGTCTCATATAAGCATATTTACTCATTCCACATATTACACACAAAACCTTAGGAGCTCTACCTCCACTCTCTTTAATTGAATTACTTATTTTAAGCAAATTTTTAGAGGCCTCTTCTATTGCATAAGTACCAAGTTTCACTTCAAAAGCACACCATTCTCCATCTTCAAGTTCTATTACAGAATCAATTTCTCTATTCAAATAATCCTGATAATGAAATACTTTTCCCCCAAAAGAATCAGCATAAATTTTGAGGTCTCTTTCTACAAGCGATTCAAATAAAAAACCAAATGTCTTCAAATCTCTAATAAGTTTTTCAACCGTTAAATTCATAAGGGCACAAGCAATAGAAGGATCTGCAAAATGCCTTTTTTCCGATTTCTTTACTCTTATACTTGACCTAATATCAATTGAAAAAGGTTCATCATTATCAAATAAATACAATCTATTCAAAGCATCTAAGTATGAAGCCAATGTATCTATATCCACATCCTCATAATCAATTTCCTTTATATCATTTTTGATAGTAGAATTAGAAACAGTCGTACTTTCATTTCTAGCAAGAGATTTAAGAAGTAATCTAACCTTATGTTTATCCCTTGTAACACCGTCTAATTTATATAGATCATCATCAATAATTAAATCAATATATTCCTTAACAACAGTCCTAGCATCATCAGAAGAATATGAAATACAACTAGGCCAACCTCCTCTTATAGTATAGTGAGCTAAATCTCTTATATTGACTTCTCCTGTTCCCTTAGAAACAAATTTACCATCACATATATCCTTTAAAGATATAAGCCCACTAGAATCACCCGATTCATATAACGACATAGTTCTAAGTTGAATTTTTCCAAATCTTCCAGCACCACTATGTGATATTCCATTTCTTTTTGGTGTTGAAGAACCAGTTAATATATATTGACCTTTTAATCCACTCTTATCAACATCATATCTAATACTATCCCATAAATTAGGGGCAACTTGCCATTCATCTATAAGTCTTGGTTTTTCCCCCTCTAAAACAACATCAGGAACAACCTTAGAAACTTGTACATCACTTGATTCATCTCCCGTATTATCAAACATAAGTGTCTCGCTTTTAGAATGATATCTCCCAACCCAAGTTTTACCACAATACTTTGGACCCTCAATACAAACAGCTCCAAAAAGTTTTAAATATTTTTCAACTTTATCATCCACTATTCTTTTTTTATAATTATTAATAAACATCTTCTCGCCTCCTCTTCATTAATATTATATAATATTTTTATATAATTTTCAACATTATTCCGTGAATTTAATTAATTTCAACCCGTATTTTTTTCACTTTTCAATCCGTGACATTTATCAAAAAATAAGTAAAATTCAGGAGTTATCGACCAATTTTCACCTTATACACCTCAAAAGTGGTCAATAACCTTTCCATTTTCCTACATCTCACTCACTACCCTATCCCACTCAGCCGTCTTCCTCTCAATATCACCTTGCACCAAATCAATCTCCACTTGCACCAGCCTCGCCCTACTTGCATCCATATAAACCTCTTCCTTAAGAAGCTCCTCATTAAGACTACCAAGCCTCTCCTCCAAGGCCACAATCTCCCTTTCAAGCCTAAGTGCCCGCCTCTCTGCACTCTCTTCTTTACCCTTACCATTTACGCTATTGCGAGCCTTACCACTCTTCTTCTCCTTACCCACATTCACATTACTACTCAAATTCCTCTCCTGTTCCCTTTTCTCCAAGTACTCATCATACCCACCCTCAAAAATCCGGCACTCTTCACCCTTACCATCCATAACCACAATCCTATCACACACATTCCTAATCAAATATCTATCGTGACTAACCAAAATAATCGTTCCCTCATAATTCCCTAATATCCTCTGGATATTCTCCCTATTAACAATATCAAGATGATTAGTAGGTTCATCCAAAATAAGCACATTCGGCCTCTTATAAAAAACCTTACACAAACTAACCCTAACCTTCTCACCACCCGATAAATCCCTAATCCTCTTAAAAACATCATCCCCACTAAACCCAAAACTACCAAGTAAATCCCTAATCTCTTGACTAGATAAATTAGACGCTTCCTCCTCAATCTCCTCATAAATACACTTATCAAAATCCAAATTACCCAAATCCTGCGAAAAATATCCCACATTAACCCGCTCACCAAAACTAAACTTCCCCGCTATCTGCGGTACCTCTCCCATAAGTGTCTTAATAAACGTACTCTTACCACAACCATTTACCCCCATAATAGCCACATTGTCCCCTCTTGTAACTACCATATTAACCCTTGCAAGTGGCTCTCCATAACCAATCACCAAATTCTTAACCCTAAGAACTTCCCTATAACTAGCCATATCCGCACTAAGATTAATCCTAAATCCCCTCTCACTCTCCCTCTCTGGCTTATCAATCTTAACCATTCTCTCTATCATTTTAAGTTTTGCCATTGCCATACTCGCCTTACTAGGCTTATATTTAAACCTATTAGCAATATCCATAAGCCTCTTAATCTCCCTTTGCTGCATCTCATAATCCCTAAGAGCCCTCTTATAATCCTCTTCCCTCTTCTTAATAAAGAAAGAATAATTACCACTATACCCCTTAAGTTCCCCATAACTAATCTCATATAACCTATTACAAACCCTATCCAAAAGCATCCTATCGTGACTAACCAAAACAAAAGCACCACCATATCCCCGCAAATACTCCTCTAACCATTCCATAGCCCCAATATCTAAATGATTAGTAGGTTCGTCTAGTAAAAGCAAATCCGGCTTAGACAAAAGAAGCCTAATCAAAGAAAGCTTTGTAACCTGTCCTCCCGAAAACTCTCCCATAACCCTATCCTTATCACTAGAACTAAACCCAAACCCATTAAGAGCAACCTCAATTTCCTTCTTATAAGTAGATCCACCCCTATATTCCCGTTCATTAAGAAGATCCGTATACCTATTAAACTCCTTCTCATTATACCTCTTAGAAATAAGAACCTCTAACTCCCTAGTCTCCTCTTCAATCCTAATAATATCCGGAAAAGCCTCTCTAATAAAATCCCCCATTAACATATCCCTATCATAAATATCATTCTGCTTAACATAACCAATTCTAAAATCCTTGCTACACTCTATCTTAACCCTATCATACCCATCTACTATATCATAAATACCACTAATAGCCTTAAGAAGTGTACTCTTTCCTGAACCATTATGCCCCACAATCCCAATACGGTCCTTATCCCGTACCACAAAATCAATATTAGCAAGAATATCCCTGCCCCCCAAATTAACACAACCATTCTCTATTTTATAATACATCTTCCTCACATCCTTAACACTATTGTACCACAAAAAAAGAAGGTAATGCTTATATTACCTTATAAAATGCCCTATTGGGGGTATATATATAATCTATCCTAACAGATAAGGATCAGTAAGGGTACCTGTACCCGATGTAATAGATGCACTAGGGGTTAGGTAGAAGACTGGGGTTGCCGCGAGAGTGCTACCGCTGTAGGTGCTACGGTAGACTCGACCGTCGAAGTTGACGTAAAGCACAAAGTCGGAGTAGCCCGAAAACGGCGACATTAACCACTGATAAGTATTTGAAATATAGAGCCAATCCTTATTCATACATCCTCCTTCATAATCAAATAATTTAGTACCACTTACACAACTGTTTCCTGCCGCATAACCATAATCACTTGGATACATAAGTCCAACCATTCCTTCCCAATAAAGTGGTCTATCCGTATTATATCTTAACGTACCCCTTTCATATCCATACATTTCATTAGTTAGTGAGAAACTATTACTCCCTCCTAAGTAATATCTACTAGTAGTTATATAACTTTTAGCCTTATCACTTAATTTATAATTAGTAAAGTTAACTGTTGTAGCCGTAGTACTACCATTATAATAACTACCACTTGTTCCATTCCACCATGCTCCACTATTTAAGAGTTTCATAAGCTGACTACCACTTGTTAAACTATTACTATAGTTACCACTAGTAATAGTAGCCCATATATTATC
>JABLTL010194379.1_pt1 | contig 16028 bp, 15 predicted proteins | sample 7160151 | NCBI WGS metagenome assembly JABLTL01 (sample SAMN14651223, study PRJNA627086) | human gut metagenome | isolation source: feces | host: Homo sapiens
AATCAAGCCTTAGTTGCGATTTTGATTATGTGCGGATCAAGTACAACCGTATCTGGTTTTGTGATGGCTAAAAGTATGGGGCATAAAGGTGTTTTGACATCGAGTGTTGTGATGCTTACAACACTACTGAGTGCTTTCAGTATTACATTCTGGTTAACGATATTAAAATCGTTTGGATTGATTTAGTTGACTAAAATATTTCAAACGAAGTTCTTTAATTGTTTTGTTGGTTTTAATATGTAATAAAAAATGATGCAATTTCGCATCATTTTTTTAGCTTATCTATTTCTTCATAGAATAGTGTTCCATTTAATTTGTTTACTTAAATTGTCTTTTCTATCCATAGTCTTAGTACGTCAGAAGCGGTTGAGATTTCGTCGAGTCTTGTACTAATTAGTGCAAAGTCAGGAATTTTGTCATCGGATATTTTTCCGTCCATTGTGGTTTGAATTAATCAATTTACTAATGGTTGGATTTCATTGAGTGTTGCAACTGTACTTAATACAATGCTAGGAAGGTCTTGTACGTCTACTTGTGGAATGTATTTTTGTCCAATTTCACATTTGTGTGTACAGTGATAGTTGCATAGTTCTGGTGCATGATATAAATCGGCTAGTTGTAGAACAATATCTGGTGCAGCCGTTTGTTTGCCTTTTTCAATTCTATATATTTTGTCTGGGGAAATACCATTTAGTTCTTCACTAGCGCTTTCTCGGGTGTATCCAGCCTTTATTCTATATTCTTCATAGGGAGTTTGAAACTCCTTTTTTGTTTGTTCACTCATTATTATGTCCTCATTTCATTATTTCGCAAAAAGTGCGAAAAAGTGTGTTTTTTTGCGCATTCTTTTGTCTGTAGGAAATGCTCTAATGAAATTATGATATAGATGCTTAAAGATATCAAGAAGCAAGTAAGAAATAGAAAGATTGGTGTTACTTATGATGAGCGTTGATAATCGAATTCGTATGATTCAACTGATAGAGAAGATTGAAAGGAATCGAAAGTTAGCGGATGAGATGCATGTGAGTAACAGATTAATCTTAAAGTCTATTGATAGAAAACAGTCAGAAAATACAAAAAGAGAAAAAGAATATGAAAGCATTAATTAGTATTTTAAAAGGAATTAAAAATGGTGCTTCTAAAGGGTTTAGAAAAGTAAAGGGCAGCAAGATGTTGCAGGGAGCTTTAGCTTTAGTTTGTGTTATGGCAATTGGATTTGGTGTTTGGTTTGTCGGATATTCTAAAGGATCAGAAGAAAATGTTACAATTCAAAAACCAGTTGTAAATTACCAGAATATTGAGAAGATTTCATTCCAAGAAGCAACAGTTTCTGGAGTTGGTGTAATAAATAAACCAACAGAGATTGGCAAGTTAAAAGTGGATACTCCTCTAACAACTAGTGATTGTATTTTTACATATAACATTACTGTTAAGGCTGGATATGATTTGAAAGATATTAAGGATGATGGTGGTAGTGAATTAACTCAGACTATTACAGTAACTTTACCTAAGGCTACAGTTTATGAACCATATGTTGATGAAGATTCGTTTACTAAATATTGGGATGATGAAAAGATCACTGCCAATGTTGGATTAGATGATATTCATGTTAAGAAACTTGAAATGATTGAACATGCCAAGGTAGTTATCACAGATTATATTCACTCGTTTAAGGGTTATGAAAACTACAATGTAGTATTTAATGAGGAGGCGTAATACTATGAACAAGGTAATGGTTGTTAAGAATTTTGCTTTACGGGGATTTAATGATGTGAGACAAAATCCTCAAAAGTATATATTCAAGCTTAAGAAGACTAAATCAGTTGCTATTATCGCATGTGATGCTGGTGAACGTATTATTAGCATAATGGCTCGTTGATAAGGCTTAGTGCCTTGTCATTCATCTAAGTATAAAACGTTTATATTTAGATGAATGATTCTAGTTGAGAAAAGAGAGATCTAACTAAAACCTCCAACATATAGCCTATTTCCATAGTTGGATTTCAAATTTCTTAACTTTGCAGAGAGTGCTTAAGGGCACTCTTTTTGTGTTTGAGTGTAAGAAAAAACATTTTTTCATTGACAGCGCTTACATATGATGGCATAATGTGAATGTATTGATAGAGATGTTATTATTTCTAAGGGATAAGCATAGTCTATTTACAACGATGAGGCTTTTGTGCATTGTTGTGAATAGACTTTTTTAATAGGAGGTTTGTATGGGAGAACAAGTATATAGCCCATTAAAAGGTAAATTGATAAATATTGAAGACGTTTCGGATGAAATGTTTTCACAAAGAATGTTGGGCGATGGTGTAGCTATAATTCCTTCAGACAAAAATATATATTCACCAGTGGATGGAGTTGTAACTATGGTATATGATACGCAACATGCCATTGGATTAAAAACAAATGATGGTAAAGATATTTTAATTCATATTGGAATTGAAACAGTTAATTTGAAGGGGAAACCTTTTAAAACAAAAGTAAAAGTTGGAGATGCTGTTAAACATGGTGATTTATTAACAGTTGTTGATTGGACTTATATTAAATTAAAAGGCTGCGATACTGTTGTACCAGTAATTTGTATTGGTAGTGATATCACTGTGAATGGTACATATGGAAAAGTTAATTCAGGAGATAATTTATTTACAATATAAAAAATAGGAGGTGTTATTCAAATGAAACAAATCGCAAAAAGAGTTTATAACAATAACGTTGTTTTGAGTGAAAATGCATCTGGAGAAGAAATTATATTAGTTGGTAAAGGATTAGCTTTTGGATTGAATAAAGGTGATTTAATTAATACAGATAAAATTGAAAAGAAATTTGAATTAAAAAAAGAAGTTAATCATAAATTTCAGGAATTAATTCAAGATGTTTCAATGGAAGAAATATTAATTTGTGATGATGTGATCAACTACATTAAGAAAATAAGCAATAAAGAAATTGATGATTCTATTTATGTAACGTTGACAGATCACATTGTAAATATGATTGATCGTTTACGACAGGGAATTGATTTTGATTCAGCTGCTTTATTGAATATAAAATCTTTATATAAAGATGAATATAAAATAGCTTTAGGTGTAATTGATATATTAAGAACAAGATTGGATATGAACATTGATGAATCGGAGGCAAATTTTATTGCTTTACATATAGTAAATGCCGAATTGAATTCAAATATGATGCAAATGTATGAAATTACAACAATTATGGAAGGAATTTTAGCTGTTGTTGAAAATGAATTCGATATAGTTAAAGAAGATAATCAATTCTATGATCGATTTATTACGCATTGTCGTTTCTTTGTTCAAAGAATAGTAAATCGAGAGTATTTAGAAAAGGATCCTTCAACATATGAGCCTATGTTCCAAGTGATGAAAAGCTTGTATATAGATCAATTAAACTGTGTAAATAAAATCGTAGAATATATTGAACGTAAATATGATTATACAGTTGAAGATGATGAAAAGATGTATTTATTGCTACATTTAGTAAAATTAACCAGTTAATAATTTCTGTTTAATGCAGGAATATTATATAAATAAATACATGTGAAAATAGAAGAGAGAGACATTGTATTTATTTCAAATGGAAAGTGAGGTATCAATTTTTTAGATATACAGAAGTGTATATCACAATGTACTGGATGGTGACAGGTTATGCTGGCCAAACCTCTGAGAAATATTAGATTTCGTTAAGGAGGAAAATTAATTATGGCGAAATATACTGAAATGGCCAAGGGAGTATTAAAAGATGTCGGTGGCCTAGAAAACATTAAGTTTGTTGAACACTGTGCAACACGTTTGAGAATTCACTATTATAGCAAGAGTAAAGTGGATTTTGAAGCAATCAAAAAAGAGGACAAGGTAGTTGGATTGGTTGAAAAAACTGGTCAAATTCAAATTATCATTGGTCCAGAAGTAAATGATGCTTACAATGAATTTTTAGATGTATCTGGTTTTAAGCCAACTGAAGATGGACAAGATAATACTGTTAATACAACAGATGAACCAGAAGAAAAGAACTTCATGTATTATCTAAATTTCTTTGGTGGAAAATGTGCTGCAATCTTTATGCCAATTATTCCAGCATTGATTACTGGTGGTTTAATTTTAGCAATCAAGAATTTATTAGTTAACTATTTTGGATTTAGTGCAGATGGTGGAACGGCTCAATTATTATTGAACATTTTCTCTGCTGGTTTCTCATTCTTCCCAATTTGGATTGGTTATTCATTTGCTAAATCATTAAAAATGGAACCAATCATGGGTGGTTTCTTAGGTGCTGTTCTATACGTTTGTAGTGAAGCAAAAGGATTAGATTTCTTAGGAATTCCTGTACCAAGTGTAGGCTATACAGGTAGTGTGTTACCAATTATTTTAGGTGTAGCTTTAATGTACTATGTTGACAAAGGATTAAAAAAAGTTATTCCAGAAATGTTTGTTTATTTCTTGAAACCTATTTTAACGATGATTATTGTTACTCCAATTACTTTGATTGTATTAGGACCTATCGGTACTGAATTAAGTAATGGTGTAGGTGCTATTATTCAAGCAATGATGGCTGCTGCAGGTTGGATTGCAATGCCTATTTTATCAGCGTTATATCCATATATGGTAATGCTTGGATTAGATAAAGCATTTACTCCAATTATGGCTCAATCTATTTCGACTTTAGGATATGATCCTTTTAATATGGTTATGGGATTGGTATCTAACTTATGTGTTGGTGGTTCAGCATTAGCTGTTTCACGCCACTTAAAAAATAAAGGACAAAAAGGTATGATTGCATCATTTGGTGTTACTGCATTATGTGGTGTAACTGAACCGGCGTTCTATGGATCATTGATCATGCGTCCAAAATGCTTACTTGGAACAGCTATTGGTGCAGTAAGTGCTGGTTTGATTGCAGGTATTTTTGGATTGAAAAACTATGTTGTAGGTGGATGTCCTGGTTTATTATCATTCTTCTATTTCTTATCTCCAGATGGTACTACTGGTAATATTATTTTATATTTTATCGTGTCTTTAGTTGCGATTGTAGTTTCTTTTGTAGCTACAACAATCGTTTTGAAAAAAACAGAACCAACTGGAGAAACAAAGTAGTATTGAATTGACTCCAGGTAAATTACTTGGAGTCCTTATTTTTGAAGAAAGTGAAGGTAAAGTATATGAAGGTAATGATTGGAGAATTCATAACAGAATCTAATGAACATATTCCGCACAAATGTAATATAAAAGATTATGACATAGCTTTTGGAAAAGCATGTATAGATAAAATGAGAATTAAAGAAGTATTTGATAAACATCAGATTGATATAATTCCATCTATTTATGCAAATGCTGGTTCAAATGGAGTTGTAGAAAAAACAGCATTTGAGTATATTGAGTCTACTATCATAAAAATTGTAAAAGAGAATATTCATGATATTGATGGAATCTTCTTAATGCTTCATGGTGCTAGTGAAGTAGAAACAATAGGTTCAGGAGATCACCATATTTTAAAAGAAATACGAAAGATTGTAGGCCCATATTTACCTATTGCAGTAGTTTGTGATCCACATGGTAATCTTGAAAAAGAGTACGTGGAAAGTACACAAATTATTAGATCTTATCGAGAAAGTCCACATACAGATGCAGATGAAACCATGGTAAAAGTTGCGGACATGCTTTGTGATCTTTTACAAAATAGACAGAATATACACTCTGTTTATAGAAAACTTCCATTAATTTTGGGTGGTGAACAAAGTGTTTCTGCTGATGAACCTGTATGCTCTATTAATAAATATCTGGATGAATTAGAAAAAGACGAGGCCATAAAAAGTGCTTCTTGGCATGTTGGCTACATTCGACATGATAGTGATGTAGCTGGTTGTGGTGTGGTTGTTGTTCCTGAAAAAGAGACGGATTTGGATTATGCAGAAAAAGTTGCAGATCAATTAGCCGATTATGTCTGGAATAAAAGACATGAATTCCATTATACAGGTTTGACCATGCAACCAGAAGAAGCATTAAAAGCAGCACTTGATTTTGAAGGAAAACCTGTTTTCATTACAGATTCAGGAGATAACGTAACTTCAGGAGCAGGTGGATGGAACACATTTGTATTGAAACAAGTATTAAATGTTTCAAATTTAAGTAAATCATTTTTATTTGCTACTATTTGTGATCCTAATACATATCATCTATTAGAGAATAAAGAAATTGGAGAACAAGTACATATAACTTTAGGGATTGGTTATGATGAATTATCTTCTCCAGTTGAATTAGATATTACGATTAAGTCAAAAGGCAAATTAGTTGGATTTATGATGCATGATCATAATGAAGTTTTTGGAGAAACTGTAAATGTAACTATCAATAACACAAAAATTGATATTATGATAGCTTCTACATCATGGGCAGTATGCGAAAAACAACAATTTATCAAAGCAGGAATTGATTGGGATGCATACGATGTTATTGTAGTCAAAGAAGGGTATATTTTCCCAGAATTAAAAGCTAAGGGGAAATTAAGTATTATGTCATTGACTCAAGGGGCTACTTTGCAAGATACTGCAGCGTTGCCGTTTAAACGTATTATGCGTCCAATGTATCCAAAAGACAATATTTAAGGGGGCATAAACCAATGATAAATATATTAGTTGGAAAATTTGTTTTAGAAGCAAATGAAAATGTTCCAAAGCTTTGTGATTTAGAAAATGTAGAATTAAAATTTGGAAAAGATATGTTTGATGTACTTCAATTGGGTGACTATATAAATGATAAGGCATTAAACTTAATTCCTTCTATTTCGGCAAATGCTAATAGTAGTGGTGTAATGAAAAAAAGTGCTTTCGAATATATTGAGAAAAGATTATTAGATACAATTGAACAAAACTTAAGTGATTTAGATGGTATTTATTTACATCTTCATGGGGCAAGTTATGTAGAAGATATTGGTTCAGGAGATCATCATATTTTAAGAAAAGTAAGGCAACTAGTTGGTCCGTATTTACCAATAGGTATTGCTTGTGATCCTCATGGAAATTTAACAAAAGAATATGTGGAAAACGCAACAATTATTCGAAGTTATAGAGAAAGTCCACATACAGATGTTGAGGAAACGAATAGATTTGTATTTTCAAAACTGATTGAATTAATTCAACATCCGAAAACTATTACACCTATTTACAAAAAGCTTCCATTGATACTGGGAGGAGAACAAAGTGTATCGGCTGATGAACCAGTTAAATCGTTCAATGTATTGTTAAACCAAGAAGAAGAGGATGAAAGAATATTGAGCTGTTCTTGGCATGTTGGATATATTAGACATGATTGTCCAGAAGCTGGTTGTGGAATTGTAGTTGTACCAAATGGTAATTCCAATTATGAATATGCAAATGAAGTAGCAGATAAATTAGCTACATATATTGTTTCAAAACGACATGAATTTCATTATACAGGCCTAACTTTACAACCAGAACAAGCTTTACAAAAAGCATTAAGTCAAGAAGACTCTCCTGTATTCTTAACTGATTCAGGGGATAATGTAACGTCTGGTTCAACAGGTAGTAATACATTTGTCCTTAGACAAGTATTAAATGAAAAAGTATCTGATAAGAAAATTTTATTTGCATCAATTCACGATGCGAAGACTTGTCATAAACTTTTAAATGTAAACATTGGTGAAACAGTATCGATAAATTTAGGTGCAGATTATGATGAATTATCTAAGCCGATAGATTTAGACGTAAAAGTACTTTATAAAGGACGTCAAGTTGGTACAAAAATGTTTGGCGAAAATGGGGATTACGGAGCATGTGTTACAGTGCAAATTGTGGATTCAAATATTGAAATCATTATTACAGATACGAATCATCCATTTGTTGAAATGGAGCAATATCAAGCGGCAGGATTAAGTTATAACGATTTTGATTTGATAGTTGTTAAGTTAGGATATGCATTCCCAGAATTAGTAAAATATGGAAAGTTGTGTATTATGTCGTTGACTCAAGGTGCAACATTGCAAGATACGTCAAAACTACCATTTAAATTGATTATGAGACCAATGTATCCAATTGATGAGATATAGGGGGATAAACATGAAGATTTTATTAGCAAAATTTCAATTAGAAGCAAATGAACACGTTCCAATGAAATGTGATATGGAAGATGTAGCGATTTCCTATGGTAAAGATGCCTTGGCACATATGCAGCTGGGGAATGTGTTTGATGAATCAGATATTCAATTAGTACCGGTTATATGTGCAGATGCGGCATGTAGTGGAGTTATGAAATATCAATGTTTCGAATATATTGAAAAAAGAATTTTAAATGCAATTAGAGAAAATCTGTCTGATTTGGATGGAATCTATTTACATCTTCATGGAGCAAGTTACGTTGAACAAATTGGTAGTGGAGAACACCATCTGTTAAGAGAAATTCGTAAAATAGTTGGACCTTATTTACCAATAGCGATTTCTTGTGATCCTCATGGTAATTTAACTAAAGAGTATGTAGAGAACGCAACATATATTCGTAGTTATAGACAAGCTCCACATACAGATATTGCAGAAACGGTTCAAAAGGTATGTAAAGAATTATTGAACCAAATTCGTTCGCCAAAAAATATTAAACCGGTATATCGTAAATTACCTTTAATTTTAGGTGGTGAACAAAGTGTTTCATTAGATGAACCAGTAAAAACAATCAATGAACACTTAGATGAGTTGGAAAAAGATGAAAAGATTTTAAGTTGTTCATGGCACGTTGGTTATTTAAGACATGATTGTCCAGAAGCTGGATGTGGAATTGTTGTTATTCCTAGTAGCCATGAATATCAGGATTATGCAAATCAAGTGGCAGATGAATTAGCAAAATATGTTTTTGATAAACGTCACGAATTTCATTATACAGGCACAACTGCAAGTGCGGATGATGCATTGAATATGGCTTTAGAATTTGAAGGCAAACCTGTATTTATTACGGATTCAGGGGATAATGTTACTTCAGGTGCAATGGGATCAAATACCTTCATTTTACATCAATTTCTTGGGGTAAAAGAATTGAAAAAGAAAGTTTTGTTTGCGGCTATTAATGATGCGAAAACTTGCCATGAACTTTTAAAGTTAGAAGTTGGTAGTGAAACAGAAATTAATTTAGGAATAGGTATAGATGAATTAACTACACCAGCAACACTTAAAGTACGTGTAAATTACAAAGGAAATCAAGAAGGTACACACATGTATGGAGAAGAAGGTGACTATGGTCCTTTAGTTACTGTACATGTATTACAAACGAATATTGATATAGCAATTACGGATAATAATCATTCATTTGTTGAAGAACATCAAATTGCAGCATGTGGTGTTGATTGGGATGATTATGACATTATTGTGGTCAAACAAGGATATATTCATCCTGAAGAAAAAGCCAAGGGTAAACTTTGTGTTATGTCATTAACTGATGGTGCCACACCACAGGATACACGTTTAATTAAGTTTAAAAGAATAATGAGACCAATGTATCCAATTGATGAAATATAGAAGGAGATTTTTATGATTGAATTAACTCGTGTAAAACATCCAAAAATTGAAGAAAATATTTATCCTGTTTTTTTGAGTGATGAAACAATGAAAGCTAGAAAAGATGCTATTTTGAATAGAATGAAGGAGAATGATTTAGATTCTATTGTTGTTTGGGCAGATTTAGAACATGGTAATAACTTTGAATATCTAGTTGGCTTTTTACCTAGATTTGAAGAAGCTATATTAGTGTTACATAAAGATGGAACAGCCGAAATTGTTTTAGGAAATGAAAATCTAAACAAGGCATCAAAATCAAGAATTCCAGTAACTCCTGTTCATATGCCGCATTTTTCTTTGCCAAATCAACCGATGAAAACAGATAAAAGTGTATCTGAAATTTTGGAACAGTGTAATTTGTCACAAGATAAAAAAATTGGATTAGTCGGATGGAAAAATTTTACTAGTAAGTATGATGAAAATTCAGAATTGTTTGATTTACCAGCTTTTATTGTTGAAGCATTAAAGAAAAATTTACCAGATACTCAATTCGTTAATGCAACATTTATTTTTATTGGAGAAAATGGTGCTCGTTGTACTAATAACGCAAATGAATTTGCTCATTATGAATTTGGCGCTGCATTAGCAGGTAATTGCATATTAAAAGCAATGGATAAATTAGATGTAGGTGTTTCTGAAATGGAAGTTGCTGATGAACTAGATGTTGGTGGTCAAACACATAGCGTAGTTACGATTATGGCTGCTGGAGCAAGATTTGAAAAAGCAAACATGTATCCAACAAATAAAAAAATTAAATTGGCAGATCCGTTATCTATTACAACTGGATTCAAGGGTGGACTACAAAGTCGTGGTGGATATGCTGTTCATGATGAAAGTGAATTACCAGAAAATTTAAAAGGGTATTTAGATGCAGTAGCAAAACCATACTTTAATGCTGTAGTTCATTGGTTGGAAAATATTCATATTGGAATGAAGGGTAGAGAATTATATGACTCTATCGAGAATGCTTTACCAAAAGAAAAATATGGTTGGACACTAAATCCTGGTCATTTATGCGCTGATGAAGAATGGCTTTCAAGCCCAGTTTATCCAGAGTCAGAAGAAGTATTAAAAAGCGGAATGCTATTCCAAATTGATATTATTCCATCAGTTTCTGGATTTGGAGGAATTAGTTGTGAAAGTGGCGTGATGATTGCTGATAAAGAATTGAGAGATTCAATTGCTAGTGAATATCCTGAAATTTGGAATCGAATTGTGAAACGACAAGAATATATGAGAAATGAACTAGGCATTCAAATTTCTGATGAAGTTTTACCTACAAGTATGGCAACTGCATATTGCAAACCGTGGCTATTGAATAAAGAAATGGCTTTTAAATCAGTAAAATAAGGAGAATCTATAGATGGCAAAGAAATTATATAAAGATTTTTTATGGGGTGGTGCTACTGCTTCTTACCAATGTGAAGGTGCTTGGGATGAAGATGGTAAAGGATTAGGAGAATGGGATGTTTTTAGTCATGGAAACCCATTAAATATTAATGGTTGTACAGGAGATGTTTCTTGTGACTTTTATCATCGTTATAAAGAAGATATTGATATGATGGCTGAAGGAAATCAAAATACGTTTAGATTTTCAATTAGCTGGGCAAGAATCATGCCTAATGGTAGAGGTGAAGTGAATCAAGGGGGAATTGATTTCTATAATCGTGTAATTGATTACTGTTTAGAAAAAAATATTGAACCGAATGTGACATTATTCCACTATGACTTACCAGAAACAATTGCTAAAGAAGATGGATTTGCGAATAGAGATACTATTGATGCGTTTGTTGAATATGCAAAAGTATGTTTTAAAGCATTTGGTGATCGAGTTAAATTATGGGTAACTATCAATGAACCAAAATATTATGCATATTGTTCGAATGTAGTAGGAAATTATCCTCCAAATCATAAACAAGATTTTCAACGTTACTTTAATGTTGTCTACAATGAAGCAGTTGCTAGTGCTAAAGCTATAGCAGCATATCGCGAGATGAATCTTGATGGAAAAATTGGTATTGTACATGATAGTAGTAATGTTGAAGTGGCTCCAGATTGTAAAGAACCAGAAAAAGTATACTTGAGAGCGGATATGTTCTATAACGGAATTATTCTAAATACGGCTTTAAAAGGTGAACTTCCAGGTGCATTTATTCCATTTTTATATGAAATGAATGTGGATCCTTCATTCATTAAATTTGAAGATGCATTAGTGTTTAAAAATGGTCTTGTAGACTTCATGGGAATGAATGTATACAACAGATTCTATGTAACTGATTATAGTGAAGGAGAAACTGAAGTGTTCCATAACAATAAAGGTGCTCGTTCAAAAATGAAAGAAGGCATCCGTATAAAAAATATGTATGAAACTACAGATGATCCAAATACAAAGAGAAATCTATGGGGTAGAGAAATTTATCCAAGATGTATGTATAATACTTTAATGGAAATTAAAAATAAATATAGAGATCTTCCAGTTTATATTACAGAAAATGGACATGGAATGTATGAAGAAGCCGATGAAAATGGATATGTTGTTGATGATGCTCGTATTGAAATGATGCAAGGCTATATTGATTTCATGTTCAAAGCTATGGAAGATGGTTGTGATGTTAGAGGATATTACGCTTGGAGTTCAATGGATCTTTATAGTTGGGTAAATGGATATGAAAAGCGTTATGGATTAGTACGTGTAGATTTTGACAATGATAATAAACGTATTCCTAAAAAGAGTTATTATTGGTTTAAAGATTTAATTGAAAAATATCAAAAAGAAAACAGCTAATTATTTATAAAATATAAAAGACTGTAACAGATAAAGAAGTTTCAGCTTAATAAAAAAGGACCGAATATTCAAGACTTAAAAAATCTGAATATCGGTCTTTCTTTTATTTGTGCAAAAATAGCTAGTTAATTGTAATGCATATCAGATATCGTTCCAATTCCTTTTGTGTTTATCTTATGACGATGTTTCAAAAACTGTGAAGGAAGTCGTAGAAGATGGTTAAATACACCATATATTTTGGTATTGCAGGATATAAAATATAGTGGGATGCGAAAACAAGCTAAAAAAAGATAGCCAAGAATCAATTCACATTGATAGACATGTGAATAGAAAGATGAGGCGTGCATGACACAACGAAGTATCTGGTGTAAAACTGGAGATACTACTGGTATGTATCGGTCATAATCTAAGAAGATATCACACTCGAAAACTAGAATTCCAGAAAAACATCAAAATAAACTAAGGTTCTAAGAGTAAAAAAAATAATGAAAATAGACATCTTTTTTTAGTGCGCCCAAAAAGGCAGTAAGGTTAGATGTGTATTTTCATTTTTTATTTATGTAAAAGCTAATCAAACAAAAAGAAAGGAGCTGAACTCCATAAGTAATAAAATTTACCTATTCGTTACAGCCCCTTTGATTTAAACATAAAAAAATAGAGTTGGCTTAAATAAATGTGAAATGGTGCCAACTCTCGGAGATGTTGATTAGTGAGTTAATCAACGTATTAAGTTTAACATGATGTCATCTATTTGTATATAAGTTTCTTTCTAAAATAAGTATTGATCTTATATGGTATCGATTTTAGTTGGATTAAAATACAGTAGAACAGCACCAATGAATTCAGATGCCATTTATTATAAAGATGTGTTTGATAATTCAAAAGAGTATGGTGATAAAACTGTTAGCTCGTCAGATATCAATAGTGAAACAATGATGGCTTCAGGAAAATTGCTTAATTATATTTATAGAATAGTAATGCTGAATGAAAACGTTAGAGGCTTGAATGATGAAGAGAAAATTACAAATGCATTTAAATCAGAAAATGATGAGCAACGACTAAAAGATAATATTGAACTTATGAATAGCTTTTCTAGGGGTGGACTTGAGATACTTTATGAAAGATTCCAAGGTTTATCTGGGAAAGACGATGAGATTAGAGAAACGCAATTAGAATTGTTTGACGATATGAGTGGCTATACAAACGAATCACTATGAAAAATTTAAGGTTGTAACATCATTATATGTGTTTCAACCTTTTTTAGTTTTTGACAAAATAAAAGGACCGGAATGGGCCCGGTCCAGAAATGGGAATGTTGAGAAAGTTAATTGAAAGGGTTAGAGTCTTAACTTAATCAACATACTCATAGTATAACATGCTTTTATGGGAAAAGAAAGCACCTTGTTATCGAATGTATACTTGAAATAATTAGTTTAAATTTACTATGTAAGTACTTACAAATTGTGGTATTATACCTTCAGGAAGAGTAGGTAAAAAAATGAAAGATCAAAATTGTGCTTATTGCATGGAAGGCGAGCTAGTAGCTGCTTTCGGAATTAAAATTTGTGAACTAGAAAGTTCAAAAGTGTATTTGTTTAAGGAACAGTCTCATCCGGGTCGTGTGATTGTGGCTCATAAGAAACATGTGAGTGAAATTACAGAGTTGACGGCCCAGGAAAGAGCTGCTTATATGGAGGATATCAATAGAGTAGCTTGTGCTATGCATGAAATCTTCAATCCAGATAAAGTTAACTATGGTGCTTATGGGGATACGGGTCATCATCTTCATTTCCATTTAGTTCCTAAATATAAGGATGGATATGAATGGGGCGGTGTATTCGCTATGAATCCTGGTGAAAAAACTTTGTCGGATGAGGAATATCAGGACATGGTTGAAAAATATCGTGCTGTATTATGTAAATAAAGGAGCGTGTGCTCCTTTTTCTATTGTTCACTATGATTTTTTCTAAATTGAATAGGTGAAATGCCCGTTGCTTTTTTGAAGGCTTGGGCAAAATAGGATTGGCTCGTAAATCCTATGATGATGGATATTTCTGAGATTTGAAGATTGGTTGTAGAAAGTAGAACTTTAGCTTCTTGAATACGCTTTTGAATCATATAGTTAATGGGGGAGATTCCCTTATATTGCTTAAAGGCATGTACAATGTGATATTTATTTAAGAAAGTGAGTTCACTTAATGTGTCTAGTGTGATATCTTCTTTAAAGTGAGCATCAATATATTTTTCAATATAGACACAGTCTTTGTTGGCTTTATTAACGGGTGAAGATTTTAAACTAATGTTGGCCCTACGCATCAGGTTGATCAGTAATACTTCTAATAGGTTTTGGCATAACGATTGATATTCAGCATCTCTTGCCTTAACTTCCATTAGAATGGTTTTTAGATAAAACAATACTTCGTGTTTGTATTCATAATAATTGGCAATACTACATCCCTGTTCTTCGTCCTCTTCTTTTGAAAAGAAGGTGACGCCTTCAATTCCCATAACAATGTATTCGAAGTTGACATTTTCAATACCACGCTCTGTATGGGATACCAATGGATTGACAATAACGAGATCGTCTTCTTTTACGGGATAGTTTTTGTTGTCTAAACTTAGAAGTCCATGGCCTTTTGTCACATAGAATATTTCTGTATATAAATGGGTATGTAGGGTGGAATTCCATTCGTGATCGAACTTGGATTCAGTTATATATAGTAGTTTTGGTCGGGCTTTATTGAAGTCGACTTGATCGATTTGAAAGCGTTGTGTACTCATAAAAACACCTCTTTTTGTATTATTATATATTGTTTTCTTTTGTTTATCAATTTTGTTGCCAAATTTACTAAATCGCAATATATCTAAAATATAGAGCTATATTTTTATGATAAAGCGCTTTCAAATAAGCTATACTAGGCTTGTCAAAAGAGGTTCATACGAATTTATGAGGTAAAGTATGAAAAAAGTTATAACTGCTGGGTTATCATTTGCGATGGCAGCATCTATGTTAGCAGGATGTTCTAGCAAACCAGCTGAAAATTCTGATTCTGGAGATAAGCGAGTATTAAAATTTGATTCTTTCTCTGGTGGTAATGGTGAAGAAGTATTCACAAAATTGGCTAAGGCTTTCGAAAAGGCAAATCCGGATGTAGACGTTCAATTGCGTTTTGAAAAAGAATTGCCAGATGTATTGAATAAAGAAAATGCGAAGGGTGAATATTCTGATGTTGTTTACTATAACTTAGGTCAGCCTTCTGGATATACTGAAACTCAATTAAATACTCATGAAGTATTGGATATTTCAGATGTAGTTGAAGAAGTTGGTATGGATGAAAACTACGCAAATAGTAGTATCGTACAATATTATGGTGATGGAAAATCTTATTTGATGCCACTTAAGACAACTCCAGCTGGATTCTTCTATAATACTGAATTGGTTGGAGAAGGAAAGAAATATGAACTTCCAACAACTTGGGAAGAATTCTGGGCTTTAGGTGATCAAGCTAAGAAAGATGGTATCGCATTATTTACTTATCCAACAAATGGTTATTTTGACAACACATTAAATGCATTGTTGAAAGAAACTGGTGGAGAAGAATTATTATCTAACGTATTAAATTATGATAAGGATGCTTGGAATACAGATGGTGCTAAACAAACTATCGA
>JABLTL010137399.1_pt1 | contig 16015 bp, 20 predicted proteins | sample 7160151 | NCBI WGS metagenome assembly JABLTL01 (sample SAMN14651223, study PRJNA627086) | human gut metagenome | isolation source: feces | host: Homo sapiens
CAACGGTCGTTCCTATGCGAGCGTTGAGGCCAATGCTGAGGTGGAATAATTGTAGGCTTCCACCTTCGCCTGGGCTTGACGCACCTCGACATTCTTCCAGATGGCGTCCGTGCTCTGATTCAGCTTGTCTTTTTCGGCGTCATACTGGAGATTTAAGTCAGGCAACTTGTCGTTCAAGATATCCACATACTGCGCCATCTTCGCCTTTTCATCGGCGCTCTTGTGCTCCTTCTTCGCCAGCTCCTCCAGCTTCCCGGCATACAGCTCCGCCGTTGCCGTCTCTGCCTCCGCAGTCTCGGCACTCTTGAGCCGTGCCTCGCGGTTCTGTTCATACTCCGCCGTGAGTTTCTCGCTCTCCTCCCGCAGTGCCCGTGTGGCTTCCATGCTGTCATAAGCGGCCTGATCTGCGTCATCCGACAGCACAACGTATTGGGCAATGGCCGCCACCAGGCCACTGATGGCCAGCACCGCCAACCCGATGGGGCCGGTGGAGAGGGTAAACGCTGCCCCCAGCGTTTGGATGGCTTTCGTAACGTTACCAATAAAGGTCAGGATCTTCAGCGCCGCCACAGCCGTGCCGATCCCGGCGATGGCTGCCACTACCAGGTCGATATTGTCCACCGCCGCCCCCAGGAAGTCCACTGCGCCGCCTGCCACCTTGGACACCACCGGCGCCAGCTTCTGCACCCCGTCACCGATCTTGGGGAGCATTTTCACCACGCCGTTGATACCGTCGGCGATCCCGGCGAAGAAACTGTCATACTTCCCCGCCTTGATGTTCTTGGCCAGCTTCTGCGCCATGTCTTGCAGCGCTTCCATGGCGTCCATCAGCGGGCCGCTGGTGATCTTACTGGCCGACGGGAGGAGCGCCCCCTCAATGGTGCGCTTCAATCCCTCCATCGCCGACCCCAGGTCATCATACTTGACCTGGTTGATCTGCCCCAATGCGTCATACGCCTGTTTGCTGCTGTCCTCCATGCTGGCCAGCACCGGTAAAACCGTTTGCTCCAAATCCTCATACTGTGTCCCAAAAAGAGCCACAGCGGTCTGATTTTTGGCCACAGGATCCTGCATGGACTCCAACGCCCGAACGACCTGGAAGAACGCCCGCTGAGCCGTGTCTCCACCGCTGGCAAACGCCTGCATGGTCTTGGCCGCATTCAGCTTTAAGGTGGCAAATGCATCGGTGGTGGACTTGCTCCCATCCTTTGCCCGGATGTTGAACTCCTTCACCGCATCGCCGACCTTATCAATGCTGAATACGCCCGCTTTCGCGCCGCTGATGAGGCCATTCACAAACTGGTCAGCGGACAAGCCCAACGCTGCATATTGCGCCGAATACTCATTTAAGGTGTCCAACAGATCACCATTTTGGTCTGCACCATTTTGAGCACCCACCGCAATGATGTTGTACGCCTTCTCGGCGTCTATCTGAAAGTTTTTCATCAGGGAACTGGCCGTTCTGGCGCTCTCCGCCAGGTCATACCCAAAGGTATCCCGCAGGGCAAACCCGGCCTCTGTGGCCGCCTGCAACTCCTTGCCCATCAGTTGGGTGGTCTGGCGTACAACCGAGATGCCGTCCGCCACATCCTCCAAACTATCACCGAAATTGTGGCTGTACACAGCCTGAGCGATCTGCCCCAGCTGCTTCAAGTCTTTCCCAGTAGCGCCCGTGGAGGCACCGATCTGATTCACCGCTTGGTTAAACCCATCCCCCAGCCGAGCCAGGAGACCCGTGGTGGCCGTGGCTGCGGCGGCGGCACCGGCGGTAATCCCTGTAAAGCCCTTCCCAACGGTGGCGGCAGCTTGCCCCATCGTGCCTTGCAGCGTATCGCTCAACTCCGCCACCTGCATCAGCGTCTCGCCCTTGCTCTTCTTGGCGGCACTATCCACATCATCCACCGCTTCCACCAGCGCTTGGAGTTCTTCCTTGCTGTTGGCCGCTGATTTTGCCACCTTGCCAAAAGCACTCTGCAACTGATCCGCACTGGCATACCCGCCTTTGATGGCGCTGGTGAGCCTGCTGCCCAGCACATCGGCATAGTCATCCACCGATTGCCCCGTGGCGGCAAAGAGCTTCTCCAGGCGCTGGGTGTTGCTCCCCAGCCGCTCTTGCTCGGTCTCCAGGCTGGCCAAGTCGGTCTCATACTTGCCCAGCTGACCCCGGGTAGCCTCCAATTCCCGCTGGAAGGCCAGATACTTGTCCTCGCCCAGCTCGCCCTTGTCAAACGCCTGCTGCACCTGCTCCTGGGCGGATTCCAATGCGTCCAGCTTTTCGCGGGTCTGCTCCACGGCGTCCGCCAGCAGCTTCTGCTTCTGCTCCACCAGCGCCGTGTTCTTGGGGTCTAATTTGAGCAGCTTGGTCACGTCGGACAACGCCGACCGGGTGTTGCGCAACGAGCTGTTGACCCCTTTCAGGGCATCCTGTAACCCGGTGGCGTCGCCATTGAGTTTGATCGTGATGCCATTGATCCTGTTTGCCATTGTGCTATGCCACCTCCTTAAAACTTATCAAAGTCCTCCTGCGTCGCCGTCCTGGCGTACTGTGCGCTGTCATTGCTCCGCTCTGTCCACATATCGTAAACCAGGCCGATGGTGAGCAGGTCCAGGTCAGCCAGCTGTACGCCGATGTCACAGCAGCGCAGGAGGTACAGGGGCGTGGTCATCTCCCGGCTGCTGCGGGGTTGTTTTTTTTTTTGCGTTTGCGCTGGTGAACAGGTTGTCCCCCCACAGCTGCACCAGCTCGCCCAGCACCTCATAGATGCTGAACATTTCGAACTGGTCAAGCCATTGGTCAATGGTGTCCGGAATGCTCCGGTCAGCCTGGAAGGCCATGATATAGGCCACGTTCTCGAAGATCTCCAGGCTCTCCACCGCCAGATCCGTGCCCGTGTTCCGCTCCTGAAAATCCTTGGTCAGCTTCTGCATATCCGCAAAGATGTCCCGCTTGAATTTCAGCCGATACAGCCGGGGCGTGGCCGCCGACGCGCAGAAGCGCACCGGCTGGCCACAGATCTCAATGGTCTTTGCTACCATAGCTCATCCCTCCTTAGGAACCGGCCGTAAAGTCCGGCTCATGCACCGTCGTATACCAGGCGCTGTAGACCGAAGAAGTGGTGGTGTCGCTGGTACGCGCCTTGACGATACCGTCAGAGCGGGGATCACAGGTCAGGGACAAAGTTTCAGTTTCCGGTTCCACACTCTCCTCCTTGGTCTTGCCAGACACGGAGGGACGGGAGGCGGTACAGTGATACATGATGTGCCGGATGGCCTTCTCATCCCCGTCAAACTCGAACAGCAGCGCAAAGGCAGGAGGCGCCGCTGTGCTGGTCTTTTCCACCAGCACCTTGTCCTTGTCCATGGTCTCGCCCAGCACGTCCGTCCGGAATTTCTCCGGCAGCAGCGCCACTTCCAGGTCACCGCTGTAGCCGTTGTTGGAGATGGCACGGAAGTACACGATGCCATCGGCGTAGAACGGGTCGTTGGAACTCTCCTCGTCCAGAGACAGATTCACCGCGCCGGGGATGGGCGCCGGCGCATCGTAGTTGTATGTGGTCGTGCCGCTGTCGCCCACCGTCTCGGTCAACAGCGAATAGTAGACATTCTTCAAGTTGTACTTCACTTTGTTCATGCTAACACCTCAAATTCATAGATCACTTCGTGCATTTTCTCACTCTCAATGTAGGTCTCATCCTTCTGCCAGAACACCCCAGCCTGATTCAGTACCGCTTCCACAGCGGCCTCCAGGCTGGGGTCTTTCTTGTCCGCGTACAGCTCCACCGCATACCCCTGGACGGGCACATAGACCCCGCCGTCGGCGGCAAAGTTGTCCGACTGGGTGGCGTAGTACACCGCCCAGGGCAGCGCCGGAGCGTTGCCCTCCTCAAATTGGCGATAAGCCACCGGAATACCGGCGGACAGCAGGATGTTCCGCAATTCCTTCGGGGTCATTTGCCCAGCGCCTCCTTCAGCTTCCGTTCCAGGTTCTGTTCCGCCTGATCTCTGGCGGCAGCGATGTGGGGCCGTGCCGCTACCCGACCGCCGTTGCGCTTGGCGTGGCCGAACTCCAGCAGATGGGTCAGCTGGTAGTGGTTCCGAGAGCGCACCGTAACGCGGACTGTGGTGGAGGTAGTCTCCGCCTTGGTCGCCGTCCAGCTCTTGGCATAAGCCCCCGTCCGGACGGGCGCAGTGGCCTGGATCTGGTTCCGGCACTCCTTGGCAGTGTCCTCCACGATCTCCTGCATATCCGCCACCGTCCTGTCGGCGTAGTCGTGCAGCGCCTGCATGATCTCCGCCGCAATGTCCTTAGCCATCTGCCTTCCCCCGTTTCTCCGTCGCGTACAGCTCCACCACATCACCCCGCCGGTAGGTGCGGTACACCTCCAACGTCAGCCCCTCCCACCGCAGCCGGGTCTGACCGCCATAGTCGCAGGCGTGTACCACCGCCATCAGGGAGGGCTTCAGGCCAGCCGCCCCGGCGGCGGCGAACTCGGCACGGGAGATAGAGCACACATCCGCCCACGCCTCCCGCTCCACTGGCTGGGCAGGCACTGTGTTGCCAATGTCGTCCCAGTCCAGCTTCTCCGCAATCAGGGTGACTCTATCGCTAAAGAACATATTCTTCCTTCTTTCGCAATTCGTCTCGCAGCTGCATATAATCCTCCCGATTGGCCGCCGCATCCTCGTTGCTCAGCCCGAACTTCCACCGGACGAAGCAGCGCACCGCCCCCAGCACCAGCGGGTCGGATTCATTCTCCGCACAGGCCGCCTGCACTCCCAAAGAGGTCAAATCCCTGCGGCACTCCTCGATCAGGTCGCATAATTCTGCGTCCACCTCATCGCTCCGGCTCCGCCGCACGGCGCGGCGGAGCTTAGCCAGGTAATCGCTGCCCACCGCCATCAGGCAGTGCCCTTGGCGATCTGGCAGACCAGGAAGCCGTTGTGCTTGATGAGGTTGCCCCCTGCCAGCACCTCGCCCATGACGGTCAGTAGACCTTCCGCGAATTTGTAGTCTTTGGAGACTTCGATGACATAATCGCCGAACAGACCCAGCTCGTAGTTCATGGGGTCGCCGTAGACCATGGTATTGGTGACAGCGGTGTTGCTCTGAGCAGTACCGGCCAGGGCGGTCAGGTTGCTGTTGATGGTATAGGGCACCGCCAGGCCGCCGTCCTTGATGATACCGGTGTTGGGGTTGCCCGCATCCGGGGTGATCTCGTAGACCGGCTTCTTGTCGCTGCCCCGGACGTCGCCGAAGGCGATCAGGTCGCTCTTGTTCAGGTACAGCCGGGCGGAAGCGCCTACGTTCTCATCGCCGCCGTAGGACAGGACGATCTTCCGCAGGGTCTTCTCGTCAATGACCCCCTTCTTGGAGCTGTCCAACGCCATGGTCAGGGTGTCGTAGATGGCCTCGCTCTTGGTGTTGGTGGCGGTCTTGATGCCATAGAAGTTGCTGCCGTCCCCGTTGACGATGAGGGCCCCCACCTTGGCACGGAGGGCCACCAGGGCGATCTCCTGCACCTTGGCCACATAGTTCACCGGGGTCAGCTTTTCGATGTTCTTGCTCACATAGCTGGTCACGTTGACCAGATTGGGCCTGATGGAAGCCACCCGGAAGGTGGGGTCACTGCCAGTAGCGGCAGTGCCATCGGTGCGGGCACCGGCGGCAGCATTGGCGCTCACATAAGGCTCCGACCACTCCCCGCAGCCCTCGCAGTCCATGACCCGCACCTCGTCCACGATGGAGGACACCACGTTGAAGGTGCCTTCCACGTTCTGACCCACGCCGGTGGGCTTGGCCAGGGAGTCAGTGGCAATGGTGGTGGCACGCTGGATGGGCGCCACCAGACCACGGCGCACCTCCTGGGCGGTCAAGGTGATCTTGCCGCTGTTTTTCATCTCCGCCGCACGGGCTTCCAGGTCTGCGTCCACCGGCTTGCCGCCGTCCGGCAGCGGCTTCACCTTACCAGCCACCGCCTGCTTCGCTCGCAGCATGGTCAGCTCCTGATTCAGACCGTCCACCTCGGCGTCCAGCTCCTGGGTGCGCGCCTCATCCGCCTGGGCGATCTCCTTAGCGATCTCCGCCTTCCGCGCTTCGATCTCTGCCATTCGTTTTTGATACATGATATTGCTCCTTTCGCTTACAGCTTGCATTTCAGCGCAATCTTGCGCTTGTCCAGCGCCAGCGCCGCCTGATGCGCCCGCTGGCTCTCCTCCACCGCGGCACGCCGTGCCGCAATGCTGGTGTCATCATAGGCCGGGATGTCCACGGCGCTGACGTCGTAGAGCCGTTTGACCTTCTGGATCGTCCACAGATGTTCCGCGTTGTCATAGGACTCCTCCTGGATTGTGAATGCAAAGGACATCCGGTCAACATATCCACCCGAAATCTCCTCGTACAGCTGGCGACCGGCCACCGTGCCATCCACTCTGGCACGCATACGCAGCCCTTCCTCGTCTGTCGTCAGCTCCAGTGTCCCATTTCGAGTCCGGGCGATCACATTGCCCGTGTGGTTGTAGTTGAAGATGACATCCTCCATATCGGCACCGTCAAACGCCCCCGGCGCAATGACCTCCCAATACTCTGTGCCATCCAATTCAAACAGCATCGTCGGACTGTTGAACCGTGCGGCATAGCCTTCCACATAGCACGCCGCACCGTCCGCCTCTTCCGCCCCACGGGTCTGGATTGGGAACGGTCTGACCACTCTAACCTGTCTGTTCTGACTGCTCATCCTCCTCACCTCCCTCCGTCGGCACCTGCCCCGTCTGATACTGGGACATATCACTGTTCTTGATGTAGTTCAGCGACAAAATCCGTTCGTCGCCATCCTCCACCGGCGGCAGCCCGAACAGCTCCCGCTGCTCGTTGGTGGTCATCAGCCCGATCTCTCGCGTGGCGTTGACCAGCTGCACCTTCTCCGCCGTGGAGGCGTAAATCAAAGCAGAGGCGTTGAACAAGATACGGTTGCCCAACTCCTGCTCCCGCTTGGTGAAACAGGCGTTGGTGAACGCCTGGGACATCTGGGTCAGGATGGGCTCCAGCACACTTTCGTAGAACGCCTGAAACTGCTGGCTGTTGTAGTTGGAGGTCAGGATGGATTCATTCATCCGCCAGAAGTAGAACAGGTTCGCCCGAATCTCCCGCATCTGCGCCGCGTTGGCCGACCAGGGCGTCACGTTCAGGGGCGTAAAATCCTCCATCGAGTCCACCCCCACGATACCGCCCTCCTTGGCCGCCCGGGCGAAGCGCTCCACAAAGTCGTCCGTGCTCTTCTGCACGTCATCCTTGGCCAGCATGGCCTTCTTCTGCCGCAACAGCCCCCGCACCTTGTTGGCCACCGTCAGCGCCTCCGTCAGCCCCTCGTCACTGGCCTTCACCATGGCCAGCGTGTTGTAGATGGGCTGGTTGCCGTCCCCGGCCAACGTACGTCGGTTGTAGAACTTGCGCAGGATGACCACATCCTCCACGTTCAGGGTATATTCCCGCCCGTCGGTGTCATCGGTGAACAGCACCGCATACCCGCCGCCTGCGATCTCCCCAAAGGTGAACTGCTGATAGGAGATAGGGATGATGGCCACCGGCGTGGTGCCCTCCCATTTGATGTAGGCCAGCGCCGTGGTCTTGTCCTCCAGCTGAGCCACCAGCTTGTACTTCAGGTCGTAGCCGCTCATCAGACTGTTGGGACGCTGGTTGAGCAGCTTGGCATAGGGGCTGTCCCGCTTGATCTTCTGCACCCGGCCATTGCGATCCATGACCACGTGCAGTGCCTCCGCCTTGGCCGCATGGCTGGCGATACAGTCGATGATGGCCCGCACCGTCTCCTGCTCGTACACATCCCGGTTCCAGCCCGGTGAACTGCCGCCCAGGCCGAAATAGAGCTTCATCTTGGGTCGGAATCGCCCGAACAGGGCGCTGAATACTCCCATCTCATCACCTCAAATACGCTAAAAATTCATCCTCATGGTTGTAGTAGCCGGTCATGGCGTTGAGCAGGGACACCGTGCCGTCAATGCGCCGGTTGGCGGTGATCTTCTCCGGCTGGATGGAGTCGATACCCCGCTGGTTGCTGGACTTGGCCGCCGTGTTGGACAGGCACCAGCGCAAAATGGGGTTGTTCTGATACACGATGCGGTGATCCTCAAACAATCCCTTCATCCGCTTCATGGGATAGGTCCAGGTCACGGGCCCCTGCCGGATGCGCTCCATCTCAAACCCCATGTCGGTCATCTGGGGCACCCAGTACCCGGACAGAGCCGCGTCATAGCACACCCACAGCGGTCGGATGTCCCGTTCCTGCACCATGGACACGAACCACTCGGTCACGTCGTTGTAATCCACCGTGGCCCCGTCGCACAACGTCAGCCACCCCTGCTGCGCCCACAGCCGATAGGGCGCTTCCTTGCGCCCCTGATGCTCCACCTGTTCCACTCTCGCTTTCGGTAAAAAATACTGTTGCAAGACGTAGAACTGCGGGTCCTCTGGCCGCCGGATGAGCAGCGTGGCACAGGTCAGGTCGGTGGTGGCGGACAGGTCACAGCCGCCGATGGCGTAGGTGTGGTTCAGGTAATCCGCCTCCGCCACCGTCTCATTCTTCAGCACCGCCCAGGGCAGCCAGCTGGCCGCGGAGTTCTCCTGGACGTTGAAGTCCTTCACCAGCAGCGACGGCAGACAGGACGGGTCATGCTTGGCACGCTCCACATCGTCCGCCAGCTGCTGGCGGCTCTTGATGGTGCCCAGACCGGGGTTGGCCTTCTGCCAGGCGTCCGGGTTCGTCCACTCCGCCCGGTCATCCAGGGTGTACAGCACCGGCAGCAGATGGGCGTCCGCCACCGTCCCCATAGCCACAGAGCGGGCGTACTCGAACATATCATCGTAGATGCCCTCCCGGGCGAACCCAGCAGTAGTGATGGTGCCAAAGATGGGCTGCTTGCGCGCCTTCATCCCCTGCTTGGTCACGTCGTACAGGTTGCGATCCTCCTGGGCGTGGAGCTCATCGCAGGAGCAGTAGTGCAGGTTCAGCCCGTCCAGAGTCTTGGACTTGGACGCCAGCGCCTTCATGGTGCTGTTGGTCAGCTTGAACTCCATCCCCCCGATGATAGGCACCACCAGGGCGGACAAGTCCGCATCCTGCTCGATGATCTTCCGTGCTGTCTTGTAGACGATGGCCGCCTGGTCATATTTCGTGGCGATGCTCACGCACTGAGCACCCGCCTCCCCGTCCGCCACCAGCATATAGACCATGATGCAGGCGGACAAAAAGCTCTTCCCGTTCTTCCGCGCCACCAGCAAAAAGAACTCCCGGAACCGCCGCAGCCGCGTCTTCTTGTCCACCCACCCGAAGAGGGTCTGGATGAACGCCTTCTCCCACAGCTCCAGCTTGACCAGCTGCCCGGCGTACTCCCCCTCGTAGTGGCGGCAGAAGGTCTCGATGAACCGGATGGCGTGATCGCCCAGCTTGGCGCTGAACCGGTAGGGGCAGGATTTGTCCGCCGCCTCCGCGTCCAACCGCTCATACACCTGCCGCACCGGCTCGGACACCGTCACCGTCCCCGCCCGGATGGCGCGCACATACTGGCGGACGTAGTTCACGGCCATGGGGTCACTTGCCCTGCGTCAAGAAGCTGGCCAGCTTTTCCCCGGCGGCGGAGCGTGCCATGTCCTTCTTGTCCGGCAGCAAGTCCGCTAATTTTTTGCCCATGTCGCCGTAGCGCTGGACCAGGGAGCAGTAGGCTTTCATGGCCGGACTTTCCCGCATCATGCTCTGTTTTCCCTGCTGAAATTCGTCCACAGCCCCCTCTTTTCGGATGGTTTGCTTGAGTTTTTTCAGCTGGGATTCCATGAATTTCAGCTCGGCGATGTACTTCTCCGCCACCGCCTGTCTGCTAGGGTCAACTTTGTTGAAGATCTCCTGATAGGCCCCGTACTTGCCCGTTTTCGTGCTTGCCATAGCGTCTTACCCCCCCTTATGGCGTGGTCTTGCGTGTTAACTTGAGAGCGCTTCTCGGTCCTCTTGCCCACCCCCGGGCGGCTACCCCTCCCGGGGGGTCAGCTGACCGTCAGCGTCGAAGAAAAACCCTTCCGCACAGTCCGCCCGCCCCAGCGTGATGGCCGCGTGGCAGTCGTGGCACAGACTGTGCAGCAGCGCCGGGTTCAGCGTCACCGTTGGGTCGTCGATGTTCTCCGGCGTCAGCGGGATGGCGTGATGCACCTCGGTCGCCCTGCCCCCGCACTCCTCGCAGCTGTACAGGTCCCGATGCAGCACCTCCGCCCGCAGCGTCCGCCATGCTTTGCTGCGATAAAACTTTCTCGCCCATTCTCTTGCCATGGGCGTCACCTTCTCCCAAAAATCCAAAGGCTTTTCGGGAACCCTCTTTGGATTTCACCTGCTCGGCGGAAGTGAATTCCGCCTGCGCCAAGATTTTGCTGCCGCAAAATGCTTGTGACGCCGGACTCCCGGCGGATGCGCCAGCCCATCCGTGCCCCTCTGCCCTCCTGGGCTATCACCTCCAGGCAAAACAAAAAGCGCCCAGCGGCTTCAACTTTCGTTGAAACTACTGGACGCTGGACGCTTGGTCGCGGGTCGCTACGATATGGACTTGGATTTTCTTGTGGCAGCGCTTGCAGGACAGCACCACGCCGTCCACGCTGCAACCTGGCGGATACTCCCCCGGCAGCTTGCCGCCGCAGATGGGACAGAGCGCCCGGCTGTTTTCTATTTTGATTGTATCACAGCTTGGGAACTTTTTCAATGCGTTTCTGCTCCTTTCTGTCTAATTCCCTTATGATTTCAAGATTTTTAATCCTAAGGTTTTATGAACTTGTCACCGCCGCCACGCCGCAGGCGTCAGCCAGGACAGAGCGGACACCGAGCCATAGACGTTCTCACACAGCGGCATCCGTTCGATCACCCGGCAGCCCCATGGCACCACCAGCTGGTAGTCATCCGGCACCCATTCCCGGGTGATGACCGGGTCAGCCAGCTGGTTCGGAGGCCTGCTGCGGGAGTAGCTCCGCTTGTTCACCAGGTCGGGGACTTCCTTCGAGAGATACTTGGCCAGCCCCGGCACATCCCAAGGTCGGAGCCGGGACACCACCGCATGGCCATAGGTGTTCCCCCACGCCGCCCGGATGACCGGAGCGGTCACGCCCACCCCACGCAGCACCACATGGAAGTGGAACCGAGCGTCCCCATGCTTGTGCTCCAGCACCTTTAAGTAATGTATATCACGGCACCCTCGCTCCCGCAGCAGCCGCAGGAAGTAGGCAAACCGAGCATCCGCCTTCACCTTTTCTGGCGGAAGCCTTTCCTCCGTGAAGGTCAGGGTACAATAGTAATCCTGCCGCGTGAAATTGTTCTGGATCAGCGCCTCCATACACCGCCGCTTGGATTTCAGATACCGAGAGACAGACACCTGGATGGCCCGCTTCTGCCGCTTGACCTCCAGGTTGTCCCCCTCATTGATACGCAGATTGGTGTACAGGATAGCCTGTACCTCGTTCCTGCTCTCAACCACCTTGAGGATCTGACTCATGGCAGCCCTCCAGGCAACGCTGATGTCTCCGGTTCAAAATGGCAGCTCACCATCCTCCCCCTCCAGCTCCGCCATCGCTGGCGGCTGGCTGGGCGCAGCGCTATTCCCACCAGGCAGTCCCGCCTGGGACAGGAGCACCACGCTGGCATTGATGCCCTTGTACGTCTGTCCGTTGTACTCCCGCTCATACATGGCTCCGCTGACCAGGACGCCTTCCCCACGCCTGGCATTGGCCAGGATGTCCGCCTGTTCTCGCCAGGCAGTGACATTGATCCAGATGGTCGCAGGGTTCCCCTTCTCGTCCACTTCGGTGGGGTGCTTCCCCGCCGCAATTCCCACGGAGCAGCGGGGCGTGGCGTCCTTCCCCACCCGCTGGTACTTTGGCTCGGAGCAGCGCCCCGTCACCAGCCACTCCCCGCCCTGCATCTTCAAGTATCCCAATGCTAACACATCCTTCCTATATTCTATCCATCGATGTTGCTTGCCAGCTGCCGGAAGAAGGCGCCCAAAGCATCCCGTGTCCTGCGCCGTGTCACATCATCCAGCCGATCGCACAGCGCCTGGAGCGCATTGGACTGCTCCTGCATCTGCCGGAACAGCACATTGACCTCCAGCAAGACCCGATCCGCCTGCGCCTGCTCCAGCTCCGTCCGCAGTGCTTCCTCGGCGGCAGCTCTGCCCTTTTCCTCCGCGGCCCTCAGCTGCTCCGGAGCCGCGTCGATCTGCTCCACCGCCACATCCACAGGGCGCTGACGGAGCTGCTCGTTCTCCTTGCGCAGGCTGTCCGCCTCTGATGCGCTGGCCTCCAGCCGTTGATTGGCAAGTTGGATGGCCTTCTCCTTTTCCCGCAGCGCTTCCTTCGCCAGCTCCCATTCCGCAGCTGCCTCCGCCGCCTGCTTCTGCGCCGCATCCCGCTCCTGGATGGCCGCCTTCAGCTGACGCACACTGATGTGCTCGGCGTCCACCTCCTGGGCAAACTGTTCCCGCTCCTCTGCCGGGACGGACAGCAGCGCCAGGGCTTTGGAGTATTCCAAATCGCCAAACGTTTGGCTATTTGCCTCCGGGCCAAACAGCCCCATCTGTGTGCTGCCATAGGCGTCAAAAATGCGCATCATGTTGTTGGCGCTGGACTTGCTATAATGAATTTCCTCCTTCAGCCACTTCCCCCACTCACCGTGGGAGAGCATCTGCTTCGCCTCCGTCAGCCGCCGCCCGATCTCAATGGCGTGGCCTAAGATCAGCCGCTGTGCCTGTGCGGTCAACTGATTGATCTCCTGGGTCACCATCCCAATGGTGCGGGGATTCATCTCATTCATGCCGTCCGTTCCTCCTTCCGTCCGGGCAGGCGTGGCCTGCCCTGGTCGTCTCGCCTGCTGCCATCAGCCACCCAGGCCAGCCACTTGTCCAAAAATACCCGATAGGTCTCCCGCGCCGGTGTCCGGCCTCTGTCGTTTTCAGGCCCTCGAATCTGCACCAGCCGATCCCCATTCATTTCGATGGTGGCAAGGGGTTCATCTGGATTGTCCACCCGCCGCAGGAACAGGATCGCCAGCTTGCCCTCCATATGCCGGACCGCATAGCCACCCACGCAGTGGTGCATCTCCCGGCCCTCCCGGCGGATGTCTGCGTCATCCAGCGGCACCAGGATGGTCAGGCCGTCAGCCGAAAAGGCATACTTCCGTTCCAGCGCCCGCCGGAGTCGCAGATAGCCCACCCGCTGTTTTTCGTTCTGGATCCACGCGATCTGCTCCGACACTGCATCGTGCCGCTGGTGTAACTCCTTGGGCATCAGCACATCCGCCTGCCCGAAGTCCAGCCCCAGCTGTGCGCCGATGTCCAGATAATCCAGCCACCAGTCTGCCCGGCGCTGATTTTGGATGTAGTGCAATAGATGCGCGATCCCGATGCCATATCGCTTCGCCGCCCTGGCCAGCTTTTTCAGGCTTGTCCCATTGACCGCCTGTACGGCGGGGATTTCCATAAATCTTGCCACGTCCATCCCCTCCGGAATGGCCTGGTACAGCTCCAGCTGTCCCAGATCTCCGCCCGCCGACCGCCAGGCACGATATTCCTGCTTGGTCAGCCGGAAGAACTGATGGGGTGACCGTGCCTTCCAATCATACCTCTGTCCGCCTACCCTGTCGTGTTCCAGGATGCTCCAAATCAGATCCTCGTGCCCCAGCTTCACCAGCATCTCTAATTGAGGCCGGATAGCATACCGTGCTAAATACGTTGTCACCCCACGGTAAAGCCGTCCGCTGCCGTCAAAAGCGTCCTGAAAAATCTGCTCTGCGGCACTATATTTCAGATTTGTCTGGTCAAGATTCTCCCAACCGAACACAAAGTAACGCCCTTCATCCGGCTGCGGCATTAAATAGCTGCCAGCCGGAACCGGTTCGCCAGCAGTTTTCCGATCACGCCAGTAAAAATAATACCCCAGACAGGAGAGCACAGACTGATGGCTCCAGCAGGCCAGCTCCCCCGGCTTCATCCAGGCGCGAAACCGTTCCTCGTAATGCAGCGTTGGAATGGGGAATGGCACACAATCGTCATCCGCCCAGCCCGGCAGCTGGCCAGGCACATAACTCGCCGCAATGCGTCCGCCGGACACCAGCAGCGCTCCATCTTCTCCCGCCCGTAGGAAGACAGCAAAATGCGCTTCCTCCAGAGAGGGATACTGATGAATGCCTTTCAATTTCCGGACAGCCTTCCAGGTGACCGGACGGCGGCACATGGGACAAGTCCCCCCATCGTTGTGGGATCGGTGGAAGGTCAGGCACCCGCCCGACCTGTCATCCTCGAACAACGAGCCGCAGTCGGTACACAAGCAGATCCGTTTGTTCCGCCCCATCGTGACATACATCAGGTACTGCGTAAAGCAGTGGATGGCCTGTTCTTCTTCCTCCGGCGTCAGCCAGTCCGGAAATTGCCGGAGCAATTCCGGCAATCGTTCTGCCGGTATATTGCATTTCTCTCCCATAGCGGTCACAACAGCGAGAAGAGATCCAGGACGACGCCGGGATGTCTCTCTGCATGGTCGCCCTCCTCCTGTGCCTGACACAGCCTTACGGTCATGCTGCACTGGATGTCCGCACCCGGAAAGTAAAACTGCACCGCCTTGCGGTATGCGTCCAGGTCGGATATATGACCGCCGACCCCCTTGGCCACCTGTTTCATGCAATCAACAAAGCTGCCGCCCTGATAGACCGCCTGGGCGAACTCTGGCTCCTGCCCGCAGAACTCCGACAGTGCCTGATAGACCGCTTCCGCCATGGCCTGTTCCTTCTGACCGGTCACCTTCGCCTTCTCCTGTTCCAGTTTCTTCAACGCCAGTTCTTTCACTCGGAATCACTCCAATCCAATTTCACTGTCCTTCAAACGGACACTCCTCATCCATGCTAACTTGACTAGCCTCCCACCGCAGCTCCTCCCCAGCTTCCTCCACCCGCTCCCGCAGCGGCTTGTGCTCCTGCCGCTGGGAAAACCGCTGGGTGCTGCCGTCAAAGTCCAGGGCGATGATCTTCAGAGACTCTCCCTCCTTGTTTTTCGCAATCTTGAGGTCTCTGTCAGGCTTGCTGCCGTCGTTGGGATACAACCGGTAGAGCAGCAGCACAATGTCTGCATCCTGTTCCAACTGCCCCGACTCCCGCAGGTCGGACATGGAGGGCGTCACCTGCGCCCGATCCTTGGCCGGTCGGGACAGCTGGGACAGCCCCACCACGGTGATGCCGTACTGATTGGCCAGGGTGTGCAGGGTCATGGAGGTCTGAGACACCTGCTCATAGCGGGTCGCCCTGGGGTTCTCGGCTTTCAGGAGCTGGATGTAGTCGATGTAGATAATCTGATAGTTTTTCGCCTTGGCCAGGTTCATGACCTCGGCGGCGGTTCGGCCTGCGGCGGGCAGAATATCCAGGTGCCGGTCATACACCGTCTGCCCGTTGTGGGCCATGGCCTGCCAGTCCTCATCGCTGAGCTGGTGCCGCTTGATGCGCTCCATGGGCAGACCGCACACCATGGACATCTGCCGGTCAAACAGCTTGTCCGGCCTGGTCTCCAGGCTGAAGAACCCCACCCGATACTGCTCACTCTGTGCCCAGGCGAAGGACAGTGCCAAGGCAGTCTTGCCATCACTGGGATAGCCGCCCAAAATCACGAAATCCCCCAGCTCCGCATACAAGCGCATATCCAGTTTTTTCAGCCCCCAAGGCAGGTACTTGACCGCCTTCTGTGCGTCATGCCGCTCATAGAACCGCCCCAGCAAATCCTGCTGGGTGAACGTCTCCTGGCTGCTCCGCACCGCCAACGCCTCGGAAATGCTGGCCGCTGCCTCCCTGGCGGCGTCACTGGTCTGGCACTCCGCCAGCGCCAACCCCAGCCCCCGCAGGCGGCTGAGCTGCGCCTGCTCCAGGAGAATGTCCATGTACGCCTTGCAGTTGGCCGCTGTAGGCGTCAAGTCCAGCAAGTCCAGCACCAGCTTCCG
>JABLTL010035920.1_pt1 | contig 16012 bp, 12 predicted proteins | sample 7160151 | NCBI WGS metagenome assembly JABLTL01 (sample SAMN14651223, study PRJNA627086) | human gut metagenome | isolation source: feces | host: Homo sapiens
CTTGAACTGGCCCATGTTCTTGCCGATGGGGGTACGGCATGCACTTACGATGACAACATCTCTCGGATTCATAGTGTAACCTCCTGAATGATTAAAATAAACTGTTGTTACGAAAAAATAAAATACTACACGCAGTTGGGAATCCGTTCACAACGAACTACCATGGTTATTATATACACTTTGTTACAAGTTTGTCAAGCGAAATACACGTAAATAGACAATGAATTTAGTGTTAAATTTGCAAAGTTCTAAAAAATTCACAAATGGAGGTGGGGAAGGCGGGATTTGAATGGACGGACAGGGCAAAATTCACAAAAGTGGGTGGAAAGTGGAAGAGAAAAAAGCGCAGTGTGACGGGACTGCGGAGGGGGGATGAGAGGAGTGGGAGAGGGGAAAGGACGGAGCGGAAGAGACTTGCGGTCGACACATACTATTTAACTTTATATAATATCCCACTTAACTTTATATAATATCCCACGCAGTGATCAAAACTGCTAAAAAGAGGGAGGATGACAGTACCGTTTTTCAGACCGGAGCTGGAGGATGGGACTGTCTTTCTCAGAAAAACAGACACATAAAACAACGGCGGATTCAGAATGAAAGATTTGTATGTTGTCAATTGCTGCCGTACCGCTATCGGTGCATTCGGCGGCTCCCTGAAGAATACCCCCGCTGCGGATCTGGGTGCCATCGTGGTCAAGGAAGCCCTGAACCGTGCCGGCGTGAAGCCGGAGCAGGTGGATGAGCTGATGTTCGGCTGCATCCTCACCTCTGGTCTGGGTCAGAACGTGGCACGTCAGGTGGGCATCAAGGCTGGCCTGCCCTATTCCGTCCCCGCTTACACCGTGGGCATGGTCTGCGGCTCCGGCATGAAGTCCGTCATCGAAGGCGCTCGCTCCATCTTGGCTGGCGACTCTGACATCGTTGTCTGCGGCGGCACTGAGAACATGAGCGCTGCTCCTTACACCATCCCTGACGCTCGCTGGGGTGCTCGCATGGGCGAGAAGAAGATGGTGGACAGCATGATCAAGGACGGCCTGTGGGACGCTTACAACAACTATCACATGGGCACCACTGCGGAAAACATCAACGACATCTGGGGCATCACCAGACAGGAACAGGACGAGTTCGCAGCTGCTTCCCAGCAGAAGACCGAAGCTGCTCAGGCAGCAGGCAAGTTTGACGCTGAGATCGTTGCTGTCCCTGTGAAGGTCAAGAAGAACATGGTGGACTTCAACAAGGACGAGTTCCCCAAGGCAGGCGTCACCGCTGAAGGTATCTCCAAGCTCCGCGGCGCATTCCCCGTCGGCCCCGAATCTCCCAACCCCCAGGTCGTCCACACCTTTGAAGTCACCGGCGCACAGGACGCTGCCGACAAGGGCACGCCCCGTGTCACCGCTGCCAACGCCTCCGGCATCAACGATGGCGCTGCCGCCATCGTGCTGGCATCCGGCGAAGCGGTGGAAAAGTACGGCCTGAAGCCCATGGCAAAGCTCATCGGCTGGGGCCAGGGCGGCGTTGACCCCAAGATCATGGGGGTCGGCCCTGTGCCCGCCTCCCGTCAGGCCATGGAAAAGGCTGGCGTGACCATCGACGACATCGACCTGGTGGAAGCCAACGAAGCATTCGCAGCACAGTCCATCGCTGTGGCTCGTGAGCTGGGCTTTGACATGAGCAAGGTCAACGTCAACGGCGGCGCCATCTCCCTGGGTCACCCCGTCGGCGCTTCCGGTGCTCGTATCATCGTCACCCTGCTGCACGAGATGCAGAAGCGTGCCGATGCCAAGAAGGGTCTGGCTACCCTGTGCATCGGCGGCGGCATGGGGGTTGCCACCGTCTTTGAAAAGTGCTGATTGAATCAACCTAACGAACAAAACCGTCCGGGGCTTGCCCCGGACGGTTTTTATATACTTGGTGAGCGACCGATGAAATAGCTCCCGATCATTCTGCAAATAAATTGATGTTATCAACCACTTTCTCATCTTCAGCATGAAAAGAAAGCTTTGTTTCGTCATCCATGACAAAGTACTTATAATAAGGTAAATTATCTTCGGTAGAGCGACAAGATTGGGTGGCCAGTTCTGTTGCGGTTTCAAAAGACATACCGTACTCAATGCCTTTGATCGAATAGTCGCAGTCCTTATCAATGGAAATAAAGCAGATAGAATTGGAATCGTAAGAAGCTGAAACGGTGATCGCTCCATTGCTATATTCTTCTGACCCGTCTGTCGTGTCAAGCTTCTTCATGCCATCTGTCATGTTAACAAAGCTGGAAATATCGGTACCCAAATATTCCGCCAAATCAGGTTTTGTGCTATGCTCGACTTTTTGCAAGGAGCCAATGCGATTCCAGTCCAACGACACTTTATCGGCAAAATAGGAGTCAAATTCCGCTTCACTTATTTTTTTCTCTACGTTTTTGGCATCAATGTAATAGAAAACATTGTCAGACATTTCAAGGGTAGAGACCGAGTCAAAGCTGATCCCATTCAGCCGATAAAAGGGCCAGTAACCGGTTCCGCCAAAAGGCTTCCATTCTGGTGAACCAATGACTGCGTTTTGGCTGGGGGAGTAGCAGTACTGCCCATATCCGTATTGCTCATTCACAAGTTGGATTGAATCCCCCTGCAGAGTAAATAACCAGGTGTTATAGAATGGGGTGTCTGAGGTGAACTGAATCAATAATTCAGGTACATCATCTGCGTTTACATCATAAATCGCATACTCCAGTTCATTGGTTTCAATCTCCCGCCCAATGGATTGCGCAAAATTGGATAAGTGTGTTTTGTATTCACCGGAAGTGAGAAATTTCTCCCAAATTTCACGGGAATGGTCGGAATCGGCCGTGGGCGTGGCGGCGGCAGTGCTTTGGACGCTTTCCTGCGGCGCAGCGGTTGAGGTTGCTTCCTCTGGCTGTCGTGTCTGGTTCGTGGTGGATGTTGTCGTGACCGTACTGCCTCCGTTAGCGCATCCGGAACTGATTCCCATCAACAAGAGCAGAAGCAACAGGGCGCAGATAAGGTGTGTTCGCTTTTTCATGATTGACCTCCTTGCTACTGTATTTACCAGTATTATACTTAAGAAATAAATGGGAGTCAATAACGCATCCCGGGATATTTGTATAAATTTGTAGAAATTGATTGATTTATGGGCGCCACACCACATATGTCTGAGGATGAGCGATTGCTTTGTGGCACAGCAAGAACGCAAGAAGGGACGCCTCACCAGGAGACGTCCCTTTGTTTTGCGGTATGAAATTTGAGATTCAGCTCAGCCCTTGACGATCTCGGCAGTATCCATTGCGATCATCAGCTCTTCGTTGGTGGGGATGACCAGGACCTTGACGGTAGCGCCTTCAGCGGTGACGTCGCGTTCTTCGCCGCGGAAGTCGTTCTTGGCCAGATCCATCTTGATGCCCATGTATTCCAGGCCTTCGACCATCTCAGCGCGCAGGGAAGCGGAGTTTTCGCCGACACCAGCGGTGAAGACGACTGCGTCCACGCCGCCCATAGCGGCTGCGTATGCGCCGATGTACTTCTTCACGTCATAGACGAACACGTCCTTGGCCAGCTGTGCCTGCTGGTTGCCTGCTTCGGAAGCCTTGTCCAGATCACGGAAGTCGGAGGAGACTTCGGAGATGCCCAGGACGCCGGACTTCTTGTTCAGAATGGTCATCATCTGGTTGATGTCCAGGTTGTACTTGTTCATGATAAATTCCATCACGCCTGCGTCCATATCGCCGGCGCGGGTGCCCATGGGCAGGCCAGCCAGGGGGGTCAGACCCATGGAGGTGTCGATGCACTTGCCGCCCTTGATGGCTGCCACGGAGGAGCCGTTGCCCAGGTGGCAGGTGATGATCTTCAGGTCAGCGATGTCCTTGCCCAGCATAGCGGCTGCACGGGCGGAGACGAAACGATGAGAGGTGCCGTGGAAGCCATAGCGGCGGATCTTATCGTTCTTGTAGTATTCGTAGGGGATGGGATAGGTGTATGCCACGGGAGGCATGGTCTGGTGGAACGCAGTGTCGAACACAGCGACCTGGGGAACGCTGTCGCCCAGAGCAGCCTTGCAGGCGTTGATGCCGATGATGTTGGCAGGGTTGTGCAGGGGAGCCAGGGGGTTGCAGCCTTCGATGGCCTTCATGACTTCGTCGGTGATGAGGACGGAGGAGGCGAACGCTTCGCCGCCATGGACCACGCGGTGGCCGACAGCGTCGATCTCGCTCATGGAGGCGATGACACCGTTTTCCGGATCGACCAGGGCGTTCAGAACCGCCTGGATGGCTTCGGAATGGGTGGGCATGGCCACGTCGATGGCGTCCAGCTTCTGCTTGCCGTCCACCTGGGGCTTGTAGGTGAACTTGCCGTCAATGCCGATCCGTTCGCACAGGCCCTTGGCCAGCAGGTCGCCAGTAGCGGGATCCAGCAGCTGATACTTCAGGGAGGAGCTGCCTGCGTTGATAACCAGAACATTCATAGTGAATATCTCCTTTTTCATCTTATGATCTTCTTACTGCTTGCAGCGCGGCGCGCTGTCATGTAGTATGTAGAATAGGCGTATAACCTTATTATAGTACGAACGGCAAGGAAGGACAATCATTTTTTTCGTAGAAATGTACGGGATTCCCTGTGAATTTTCAGGAAGAATGCTGATAGACCAGGAGGAAGCGGCCATGGAGGAGAGAAATTGCATCGGGATCATCGCGGAATTTGACCCATTCCACCGGGGGCATGCCCATCTCATTGCCCAAGCCAAGGCCGCCCTGCCCGGTGCGCCGGTGGTCTGCGCCATGAGCGGACCCTTCACCCAGCGGGGGGAGGCGGCCATCGTCAGCAAGTACGCCCGGGCGGAGATGGCCCTCCGGTGCGGGGCGGATCTGGTGGTGGAGCTGCCCGTCCAGTGGGCGGTGTCCTCCGCCGAGTCCTTTGCCCGGGGCGGCGTCCAAATCCTCCACGCGTTGGGGGTCACCCACCTGGCCTTTGGCAGTGAGAGCGGCGACCTGACTGTTTTGCAGGCCGTGGCGCAGGCGCTGGACAGCGATGCCTTTCCGAACGCCCTTCGGCCTTATTTGCAGCAGGGCTTGCCCTTCGCCAGCGCCCGTCAAAAGGCACTGGAGACGCTGGTGGGGGTGGAGACGGCGGCTTGCCTGACCCGTCCCAACAACCTGCTGGGGATTGAATATTTGCGTGCCATCCAGACCTTGGCGCCGGAGCTGGAGGCGCTGACCATTCCACGGGTGGGCGCGGCCCATAACGCCCCTGGCGTCACTGAAGGCTTTGCCTCCGCCTCCCAAATTCGTCAGTGGCTCCTTGCAGGGGAGATCGAAACCGCCTGCGCCCAGATGCCAGGCCCGGCGGCGGGTATTTTGCGTGGGCAGGCTCCGGCGGCGCTGACGTACAATGCCCGCGGCATCCTGACCATCCTCCGGCGGATGACGCCGGAGGATTGGCGGGCGCTGCCCGACTGCGGCGAGGGGTTGGAGCACCGGCTGTGCCGTGCTGCCGGAGAGAGCACCACCTTGGAACAGTTCTGGGATGCGGTGAAAAGTAAACGATATGCTCACGCGCGCATCCGCCGGCTGACCTTGTGGGCTTACCTGGGACTGACCCGGCAGGAGCGTTGGACGGAAGGAGTTCCCTACGTGCGGGTGCTGGGGCTGTGCGAAGGCGGTAAGGGTGTGCTGAAACAGGCCAAGGGGCTGGGACGGCTGCCGGTGCTGACCAAGCCTGCCCAGGTGAAGCGGTGGGACGAGCGGTGTCAGCGGCAATTTGACCTCGACGCCAGCGTGCAGATGCTGTGGGGGATGTGCCTGCCGGAGGTGGGGCAGGCGCTGAATGAGTGGGCGATGGGGCCGGTGGTCATTAGGTAGTTGGTGACAGAGGTCAAGCGCCGCAGGCCGCATTAGCTTCTTTTCGCTTCCTTTAGCTTCTCTGATAAGTGAGATTCCAAATCTACGATTTGGCTCAATCGAACTTACACAGAGTGAGAAAAGGAAGTGGGGTCCAGGGGCAAGGCCCCTGTTCGCTGTCCGCAGACGAAAAGAGGGAGAACCCTCGCCGGGGGTTCTCCCTTTGCTCTGCTCTATCGTTGCGCCAATATCACGCCGCCTGATCCCCCAACAGCTCCCGTGCGAAATTCAGCACCCGGTTCATCTTCTCCTCCCCGCGATGGATGTTCCGGCAGATGGTGGACACGTTGATATGCAGCGTTTGGCTGATCTGTTCATAGTTATACCCCTGCACAAAGTACAGCTCCAAGCACTCCGCCTCCCGCTGGGTCACGTCCAGGCGCATGGCGCGGATGATGACCCGCTGGACTCGGTGCATCAGGAACTCCCGCTGGGGGTCAGCCAGGGCTTCGATGTAGGTGGATAACTCCTTGACGTATACGGCGCTGCGGCGATAGCGGACGCCGGTCTTCTTTTTGGTGGTCTTTGTGGTTTCGGCTGCTTTGGTCATACAGCAATTCCTCCTTTGCATTCCTTCTCCTGCGGTTCGTTCAGTCCTCTTGCAAACGGCGCAGCTCCCCGGCGGTGGTCCGGCAGTGGGCGTACGTCTCCCGCGCCACGTCCGGCAGACAGCTGGGGCAGATCACTTCCTCGTCGATCAGGTAACAGACATCCCGCTCATACAGCTCGTCCCCGCAGCGGCAGCAGGCACAGACTGGTGGGATCTGCTGGGGATCTTGCGGGTGCAGATCGTAAGACATGGATGCTCCCTCCTTTCCAAAATGGGATGAAACGAAAAAATGTCCGAAAAAATGCAAAAAAGCCCTTGACAAGAGACGACCGGTTTGGTATTATAAACGAGCTGAATCGAGCGGCCGCCCAGTTGGGCACACGTGCTGGTGTAGCTCAGTTGGTAGAGCAGCTGATTTGTAATCAGCAGGTCGGGGGTTCGAGTCCGTCCACCAGCTCCATCTTGCTGGCGACCCGATTCCCAACACAACTTCATATGGAGGATTACCCAAGTGGCTAAAGGGGGCAGACTGTAAATCTGTTGGCGACCGCCTACTGTGGTTCGAATCCACAATCCTCCACCAAAGACGACATTGGAAACGATGTCGTCTTTTTTGTCGTTCTGCTATTTTTTCGCCCCTCCACACCGCCCGTTTCCGATCGTCCTCCTGGTGAAAAGATATGGGTCCAGTTTGGAAGGGAACGGGGCTCCCCAAATGGCGATGAATCTGCCTGATTATGCCGTAAATTGGAAGATTTCCCGTTGACGTGTGTATATTACCACCGGACAAGACAAACGTCAAGGGCTGGAATGGGTCATTCTTGCAGAAAATACCGTCCGATGATACAATGAGAACCGAATGGTTACAATAATGGGACTATGCGGGGGTGACGGTGTGGAAAAGATCACAGGATTAGGACAGCGGCTGCGCCAGTTGATGGAGGAGCGGAAGCTGAATTATGAGGAGCTGGGACAGCGTGTGGATATGCGTCCCCAGACCCTGAACCGATATGTGTTGGGACAGCGGGAGCCCAAGGGGCAGGTGGTGGCAGAGCTGGCCATGAAGCTGGGGGTGGACCCTCTGTGGCTCCAGGGCTACGACGTGCCCCGCCAGCGGGAGAGCGAGTCGGAAAAGGCGGGACAGGTGCCCGTCTACAGTCTGCTCTCCGGCGCAAACCCCTTCGATGCTCAGCCGCCGGAAGGCTACGCCCCTGCCGACCTGCCCAGCGGGGAGGGCTACGTCTACCTGCGGGTCACCGAGTCCGGCATGGAGGACGCGGGGATCTTGCCCGGCGATCAAGTGCTCATCCGCCGACAGACCAGCGTCCGCAGCGGACAGATCGCCCTGGTGGCCTTTTCCAGCCGTCCGGCTGTCCTGCGCTGGTACTACCAGCAGGGGGAATGGGTCATCCTCCAGCCTGCCAGAGCGGGACTGCCGCCGGAGCTGGTGGCAGCGGAGCAGTTTTACAGCGGCAGCGTCCAGGTGCTGGGGGTGGCTGTGGGGTTGACAAGGCGGTTTTGAGAGAAGAGCGTAACAGAGGTCAAGCCGCGCAGCGCGATTTAAGCTTTTTTTGCTTCGTTTTCTTCTCGATAAGTGAGATTCCAAATCTTCGATTTGGTTCAATCGAACTTACACAGAGTGAGAAAATGAAGTGGGGTCCAGGGGCAAGGCCCCTGGTCGCTGACCGCAGTCAGCGAAACTCTCTTAGCGTTCAAAAGCGCAGGAGAGGGTGAATTTCCGTCGTTAGACGGAAAGAGGGAGAACCCTCGCCGGGGGTTCTCCCTAAACGGCTTGAATTTCGTTTAGATGTAATGTCTTCGATGGTGATTTCTCCCCCGCACAATGCTATAATAGAACCAATATCAAACAAGGAGGACGAACGATGTCGATTCCCGAACGCAAAGATGTGAATTTCGCCGACACTTGGGCGCTGACCGATCTCTACGGCAGCGACGCCGAATGGCATGAGGATTTTCAGTGGAACCAGGATTATTTGAAATTTGTAAAGGGCTACCAGGGTCGTCTGGGGGAGAGCGCTCAGCTGCTCTGCAACTGGCTCCAGCTGGGGGATGAGATGAGCCTCATCTTCGAGCATCTGGCCGTCTACGCCTTCCGCCGGGCGGACGAGGACACCCGGGCCACCAAGCCACAGGAGATGTGCGCTCAGCTAACCAACTTCATGACCCAGCTCAACACCGCCACCGCCTTTGAGACCAATGAGATCTTGGCCATTCCGGATGAGAAGCTGGAGCAGTTCTACAAGGAGGTTCCGGCTCTGGAGGGCTATCGCCGGCATTTGGATGAAATTCGCCGCCGTCGTGCCCACATCCTCTCTCCGGCAGAGGAACGGCTGCTGGCCATGGCGGGGGAACTGTCCGAAAATCCCGACAATATTTTCTCCATGCTCAACGACGCCGACCTGACCTTCCCCGACGCCATCGACGCCCAGGGCGAGGCGCATCACGTGACTCACGGCTCCTATATCCCCATGATGTACGGCTCCGACCGCACCCTGCGCAAGTCCGCCTTTGAGTCCCTGTACGGGGTCTACGAGAGCCACAAGAACACCCTGGCCGCCACCCTGGCTGCTCAGGCAAAGCAGCTGTGGTTCTTCGCCCAGGCACGGAACTATCCCTCCGCCCTAGCTGCCGCGCTGGACCGGACGGAGGTGCCGGAGAGCGTCTATCACAGCCTCATCGACGCCGTGCGGGAGAACCTGCCCAAGCTGCACCGGTACACCAGCCTGCGGAAGAAGCTGCTGGGGGTGGAGGAGCTGCATTTCTACGACCTGTACGCCAACATGGTGGGGGATGTGGAGATGAAGTTCACCTTCCAGGAGGCCAAGGAGCTGGTGCTGAAGGCGCTGGCGCCTCTGAGCGAGAACTATCTCAACGGTCTGCGGGCTGGTTTTGAAGGTCGCTGGATTGACGTGTATGAGAACGTGGGCAAGCGTTCTGGTGCGTATAGTTCCGGCGCTCGTCCCCATCCCTTCGTGCTGCTCAACTTCCAGGGCACCCTCAACGACGTGTTCACCCTGGCCCATGAGATGGGCCATGCCATGCACTCCGAGATGTCCTACGTGAACCAGCCGGTGGTCTATTCCGACTACGTCATCTTCGTAGCCGAGGTGGCTTCCACCTGCAACGAAGCCCTGCTAATGGAATACCTGCTGAACAACACCACCGATAAGCGGGAGAAGGCGTATCTCATCAACTACTTCCTGGAGCAGTTCCGCACCACCCTGTATCGTCAGACCATGTTCGCCGAGTTCGAGCTGAAGATCAATGAGCTGGCTCAGCAGGGACAGGGCATCACCGCCGACCGGTGCTGTGAGATCTATCGGAAGCTCAACGAGGACTACTTTGGCAAGGACATCGTGGTGGACGACCAGATTGCCCTGGAGTGGGCGCGCATCCCTCACTTCTACTACAACTACTATGTCTACCAGTACGCCACCGGCTACGCCGCTGCCATCGCCATCAGCCGCCGCATCCTGAAGGAAGGCCAGCCGGCTGTGGACGACTACTTCAAGTTCCTGTCCGGCGGCTGCTCCATGCCGCCCATCGAGCTGCTGAAGCTGGCAGGTGTGGATCTGTCCACCCCGGCACCCATCCATCAGGCGCTGGAGCTGTTCGACCAGCTCATCGACCAGTTGGATGCGCTGTTGGCGGAATAAGAGGAGCATAACAGGAAACACCTGCTTCTCTCGCCTCCCTCAGTCGCCTTGCGGCGACAGCTCCCTCCATCAATGGAAGGAGCCTTTGGCGTGTGCGCTTTTTGGGTGCTTCCACGGTCTTGGATAGCGCTTGTTTTCCACAAAAAACTGCCTCGGAATTTTCCGAGGCAGTCTGCTTATCTCAAATGGTCAGGCCGCATCCGCGCCTTCGTCTTGGGCGGAATCCAACGCTTCCTGGGGCACGGTGATGGGTGCCACGGCGTTGTAGTCGCTGTACTCGACGGTCACGCGGGCCTTGCTGACTTGGAAGTCCACCGCTTCGCTGCTCAGGCTGCCCAAGGCGTCGATCATCTTGCCCATCAGTTGGTTGACCATGCCGGACAGGTCCATTTCACACTGCACCGGCAGGGCGGTCTTCTGGTCGATCCACACGGACATGGGGATGCCGTCCAGGTCGCTGAACAGATCGGCCATGGTGCTGGTGTCCGAAGTGGAGAACATGGTGGATACGTTGTCTCCCAGGGTGTCCAGCATCTTGCTGATGTCCTGGCCGGTGACCTTTCCGTCGTAGCGGATGGTGTTGTAGGAGCCGATGGCCTCCTTCCCGGCGGACTGGAAGCTGTTGAGCACATCCAGGTAGAGCTTGGCGCTGTCCATGGCGTTGTACTGTGCCAGGTCGGTCATGTCGATGGTGGACCGACTCCAGCCGACGTCCTCGTCGCCCAGGATGCCGCCGGACATCTTCATGTAGTTGACGTACTCGCCGTCCTCCTGCACCAGGTACATGGTGGTGTCCATCTTGCCCAGGCCGCCCATATCCATGGTCATGTTGACCTCGGCGCTGAGGGGGTCCTGAGTACAGGCTTCGTCCATCTTCATGGTCATGGAGGTGGTCTCGCCCTGGAGGTCAAAGGCCATGTCCATGGTCATGTGCAGACGGGCGCTCTTGGTCGTGACGATGTTCTCCTTGGCCGCTGCCCACAGCTCATCCGGATTGCGCTCGCCGCAGCCGACCAGCCAGACGCCAGCCAGCATGAGGGCGGCCAATAAAACCGCGATTCCTTTTTTCATGTTTTGTCTCCTTTTGTTCTATCGTTTTTCCTTCATCTCATTACTATACCATATGCGTTGGAAAAATGCTATCTCGCAATGGTCTTTTGGCAAAGCGCTTGACAAGCGCTGTCGGTTCGATATAATAAAGGTGTGGAAACCCAGAACAGTTGCCACATCCAACTTGAATCCGCAAAGTGTATCTAGGAACTATCTACACAATGCAGTAAGCCGTCTGTTTGCGCCAGACGGCTTACTTCTTTTTCCGAGCGCGTACTTCAAAGACGATCGTGAGGATGAGCCCCACGATGCTCGCGATACTGCCCAGGTCGTTAAGTAACGTAGTACCAGCCTCCTTTCGGGAGGGATTTCCCGCAGGGCTGCGTACACACCTCCAATCCGCCGGTGCGGGATTGCAGGCAACCGTCTGTGAACCGTTCCCGCCCAGGAGAGGCAGGGCGGTGGGTTTCCACAGTTCGTATGATAACAGATTTTGTTCGACGTTTCAATGAAAACCCTGAATAAACGACAAAAAAGACGCTGGCATGCCAGCGTCCTTTTTGTCTCATTGTCTCACAGAGTTCCGGCAGCTTTGATGCCGGAAAAAGATGAAATGCGAAAAAAGTGACGACATGCGCGTCACTTTTTTCACTTCTCAGCCCGCAAGTGCATTTCCGTAGGAAAGGCGCGCAGTCGGGCTGCAAGCTACTTCAAAATGCTTGCATTTTGAAGTAAGCATTACTTCTTGTTGGACTTTCTCCAGATCTTCATCTTTTCTGCTTCGGCAATCAGTTCATCCTGGAACTGGGGATGAGCGATGCTGATCAGACCTTCGGCTCTCTGCCAAGTGGTCAGACCCTTCAGGTTGATCATGCCGTTTTCGGTGACGATGTACTGACCCTGAGAACGGGTGCAGGTGGGAGCGGTGCCCAGTGCCAGGGTGGGACGAATCTTGCTCTTCAGGGTGCCGTCCTTGCCCTTCATGGCGGAGGTCATGCAGATGAAGCTCTTGCCGCCGGGGGACAGGTATGCGCCCATAACGAAGTCCATCTGGCCGCCTGCACCGGAGATCTGACGGATGCCGGAGGTCTCAGCGCTGATCTGGCCGTACAGGTCGATGTCAACGGCGCTGTTGATGGAGATAAAGTTGCTGATGGAGGAGATGGTGTAGATATCGTTGACGTAGTCAACGGGAGCACACATACATTCGGGGTTGTCGTCGATGAAATCATACAGCATCTGGGTGCCAGCGCCGAAGGCATAGACCTGACGGCCGGGATCCAGTTCCTTGTACTTGCCGGTGATCTTGCCGGCCTGGGTCAGCTTGACGAAAGCGTCAACGTACATTTCGGTATGAACACCCAGGTCCTTCAGGTCGGACTGAGCGATGACAGCGCCGATGGTGTTGGGCACACCGCCGATGCCCAGCTGCAAGCAGGCGTGGTCGGGGATCATGGGTACGACCAGGTTGGCCATTGCCAGTTCGTCTGCAGTGGGTTCGCCGCCGGCGGGGAGCTGTGCCATGGGAGGATTGTCGCCTTCCACGATCTTGGTGACCTGAGAGATATGGATGCCGGTGTGATAGCCACCCAGGCAGCGAGGCATATTCTCATTGACTTCGATGATGATCTCTTCTGCGCGGTTGCAGATCTCGATCAGGTGGGAAGCGTTGGGGCCGAAGTTGAAATAGCCGTGTTCATCCATGGGTGCGCACTGTGCGAAGAATACGCGGTCAGGATAGGGGGTCTCACGGCAGTACTTAGGCACTTCAGAGTAGCGGACGGGAGCATAGAAGCAGAAGCCGCGGTCGATCATCTTCCGTTCCACGCCGGACATATGCCAGCTGTTCCAGGTGAAGTGATCCTTGGCGTTCTCCATGTCGAACATTTCGGGCTTCCACATCAGGATGCCGCCCCGGAACTGCACGTCATGCAGGGTCTTCAGGTGCTCTGCCATAGCGTGGTCACAGGCCTTGGGGGTGTTGCTCACCCAGCCCCATGCGACCCAGTCGCCATCATGGACACACTTGACGGCTTCTTCGGGGGTCGTCAGCTTGCTCTGATACAATGCTTTGTAATCCATAAATTATAATCCTCCTATTTTGGTAAGTCGAAATTACCGGTTTGAAATGAGACAGCGATGGGGGATGGGAGACACCCTTGCTGCTGTCTGATGCATAACATAACCATATCCCAAATCATTATAATACATTTTGCGCAAATGGGAAAGAGGAATTGATACATTTTTCACAATTTTTCGCGGCAACCGGCTGGGATTTCTCCGTAAGGGCGGAGCGGGTGGGACAGGAAACTGTTTTTTCTGGCAAGTACCGACAAAATTCTGGATTTGTACGGAAAAATATGTTATACTGCTAGAAACCTCATTTGATGCGTGAAATCAGTTCAGACGGCAATCCTAAGACAGGAGCGGGGCAGGGAGTCGATGGAAGACTCCTGAGCGCGGCCTGTCACGTGACAGAGCGGCGCGGAGGAGCGCTGCACAGGGAAAGGGGAAGTTGGTATCCCATGAAAGAATTTACGCTGTCGGGAAAGGAATATTTTGACGAGCTGCCCCAGCCAGCGCTCTTGGTGCAGAACCATCGTCTGCGCTATTTCAACCGCGCGGCGGAGCGGGCGTTTTGGCCGGTGAGGCTAGAGGAGGATGGGCTGCTGCCCCCAGCGCTGGCGTTGGAGGCGGATGGGGCTGTGACCTTGGGAGGTCAGGGCTGGATCTGCCAGAAGCGAGTGCTGTCGGAGGGGGCGCTGTACGTGCTGCACCAGGCACTGGACGGCGAGGAAGCCTACGAGGTGCTGCTGGAACGGCTCTCCGGCCGCAACACCGGTCAGCTCCAACAGCTCAGCCGCATCCTCCTCCAGTTGGAGAACCAGCTGGTAGAGACCGAGCGTCTGCGCAGCGAACCACTGCTGGCACAGATGCGCCAGCTCTACGCCAAGATGCTGCGCACGGATCAGAACATCAGCTGCTTCTGTCAGTTGGCGCCGGGGCAGGCGGATGAGAATTTCCCCCTGCAGGTGCTGGATATGGCGGGGCTGTGCCGAGAGGCGGTGCGGCAGTGCGATTGTTTGCTGGAGACCGTGGGGATCACCTTGGACTATTCAGAAGAGGCCAGCAGTGTGCTGGTGCGGGGCAACGAGAAGCTCATCCTCCATCTCATCTACAACCTGCTCAGCAACAGCGCCAGAAGCTACCACCGGAGACCGGGCACCATCACCGTGCGGATGGAGCTGGTGGGGGACAACGTTATGGTCGTGGTGGACGACGGCGGCGTCGGCATCTCACCGGCCATCCTGCGCACCGTCTTCGACCTGGAAAAGGACGTGTCCGGTCTGCACCCCTTCGGCTTGGGGCTGCCCTTGGGGCGGAAGATCGCCAACTACCACGGGGGCAGTCTGTTCCTGCTGGCCAAACAGAAGGGGAGCCGAGCGGTGTTCTCCCTGCCCACCGTGCAGTCTCACTTTCACCGGAGACAGGAGTTCGGACGGGCGGAACGGCTGTTCAGCCTGCGGGTAGCACAGGACTCCTTCCATCCAGCGATGGTCGGCCTGAGCGATGTGGTGTCGCCAGAGGCATTCTCAGAACAGGCCGTGGATTGAGCGCAATAAAAGAGAGACGCATACGAAAGGGGATGCGTCTCTCTTTTTGCGATCGCGGTCAGTACGCCATCTGCTCCGCCGTCTCGAAGTCCGCCTTGGTCAGCGTCATCAAGTCCTCCCGGGTGGGGGTCTCCAGGCTGGCCACCCGGTCGCTCTGGGCGGCGATGAGCTTTTCAAAGAGGTTCCGCACCTCGCGGCCGTTGGCGAAGTTGGCGGGACGGGTCTGGTACAGGTTGCTGAAAAACTCCGGCAGGAAGCTCTGTAGCTCCTCGTCAGGCTGGTACTGGTTCTTCTGGCACAGCCCCTCAAAGATGGCCTGGAGCTGGGGGCCGGTGTAGTCATCGAAGTGGAAGTATTTGTTGAACCGGGATTCCAAACCGGGGTTGGAGTCCAGGAAGCGCTGCATGGGGTCTTCGTAGCCGGCGACCACCACCATGAGCTGATCCCGGTGATCCTCCATGGCCTTCAGGATGGTGTCGATGGCCTCCCGGCCAAAGTCGTTGGAGGCGTCGGGAGGGGCCAGGGCGTAGGCTTCGTCGATGAAGAGGACGCCGCCCAGGGCGGACTGGATGACCTTTTGGGTCTGGATGGCGGTCTGCCCCACGAAACCGGCCACCAGGCCGGAGCGGTCTACCTCGATGAGCTGTCCCTTGGGCAGGATGCCGATGGCCTTGTAGAGACCGGCCAGCAGGCGGGCCACAGTGGTCTTGCCGGTGCCGGGGTTGCCCAGGAAGACCAGGTGCAGGCTCAGGGGCGGGACGGGCAGCGCCTGTTCCTGGCGGAGCTTGCGGATCTTCATCAGGTTGATGAGGCTGCGCACGTCCTTTTTCACGTTGTCCAGACCCACTAGGCTGTCCAGCTCTTCCAGCAGCTCGTCCACGGTGGGTTCCGGTTGTTCCGGTGTTTCCTGGGGGGCTTCCGCTTCTGCCGGTTCCGGTGCTGTGGGGGTGTCGGCGTCGGGGGTCTCTGGGGTGGGTTTGTCCGTAGGCAGGATGGGCTGACCGGCCTCTTGAGCCATGGACTCCAGCACCTCCAGGCACTGGCGGATGTAGGTCTCCTGTTTGGCGGTCACGTCTCCGGCGGCCGCGGCGAAGAGGGTCAGGAGGACTTGACAGAGCTGGATGAACTGACCGCAGCGCTTCCGGTTGGCGCCCTGGTCCAGGGCGCACAGGGTGCGGAAGAAGCCGGAAGCGCTGCGGTCAGTTCATCCAGC
>JABLTL010102358.1_pt1 | contig 16008 bp, 24 predicted proteins | sample 7160151 | NCBI WGS metagenome assembly JABLTL01 (sample SAMN14651223, study PRJNA627086) | human gut metagenome | isolation source: feces | host: Homo sapiens
GGTTACAAAAAGGTTACAATTTTTCCCCAAGGCTGTAATAATCTTGACAATTCAGTGTAATGAAGTAAAGGTTACAAAAGTGTTACAAAAGATGGATACAAGCGGAAATCCGTTCATAAAATGTTTACAAAATAAGCCGGTCAAAACTGTTGTCAAACGGCCTTGAGTAGAGTATAATAAAACCATGAAACACAACAGCGTTTCAAATACCGAACATTTACCCAATACTACAAAGGAGATAAGACCTCATGAAATGTTCTATCAAATATGTTCTGCTCACCGCTGTTAAGGCCAAGAAGGTTTATGACCTTCTCTTCATCGAAGCGCACAATATCCGCGCCTGTACTGAGTGCGCCAAACTGGACGGCTTTAAAGTCGTAGCCAGCAAGGCCGGGACGAAAGTCTTTGAGATGGACGCTCTCGATGTGACCTATCCGAACATCCTTTCTGAGATGTGCGCCGCCGTTCCTGTCGACTTCGCATGGAACGACTTGCACAGCAAGCTAGAAGAGACGGGCGAGAAACCGGACGACGAAGAGCCGGACGCCGCCCAGAAAGAAGAGGTAAGCAATGCCTGATACCTGCACTGCCGGTTGCTGTGTCCCGGCAAACGTGTCCTATGTCCTGTTCTATGAGGACGCCGCCCAGAACATTTACGGGCTGGTGTACGACAAGGACGAAAACCTTTCTAACATCGTGTCTGGTGTGGGCCGCTTTGACCCCGTTCCAATCACGGCGTTCGAAGAGGGCGCAAGACATGGCTTTCCGTACAGTCCCGCGTGGAATCCCTGTTGTCACGAAAACAAGAGCATGACCCAGATGGAAGCAGAGCTTAAAGCTCAGAACCATCTCATCGCTACCGTGTACAACGACCACCTCAAGCCCTCTGCACTGTACCCGGCAAACGCTGACCCCGTCGGCAAGCAGTTCCTCAGTCGTTGGATTTTCGGTTGAAGGGGGTACAGAACCATGCAGGACATCAACAACAAACTGGCCGCAATCGTTGACTTTCTTTCGAAGATGTACAACGCGCAGGCCAAAACAAACGAACTGCTTTATACCATCATCGACAAACTGGACGTCATTCACGCCGCCCAGAAACTTTAATAAGGAGACTAACTTATGGCTACTTTCAACAAGAATCGTTCGACCGTTGCCGCCCCTGAGTATGACGACCGTCCCAAGCTGAACATCAAGGGGGCGACCGTCAGCGGCTGTCGTTTCCTCAGTGACAAGGTGATTGCATTCACCCTCAACCTTCCCGGCCTTGCTCTGTACAACATGAAGGTTATCGACGGCAAGAACGGCGCGTTTGTCAACCCCCCTCAGAACAAGAGCAACAAGAGCGACCGTTGGGTGGACGCCGTCGGGGTGTGGCTGGACAGTGCCGATGAGGACAGAATCGCACAAGCCGTTATCAATCACGCAACGCAGGCAGGCGACCCGGTGGACTGGAAAACCCGGCATGAGGTGTGACAATGGGAAAGCGTAACAGAGAAGTTACGCTAGACCTCTATACAAAAGATGGCTGGGTGAATATCCCGGCCATTTCTTTGTTGGGGGCATGGTGTAACATTATAATAGGTAAACGACAGGTGGGCAAAACCTACGGCACACTATTGTATGAGCTGACGAACGACAAGCCATTTCTGTATCTGCGCCGCACCACCACAGAGTTTGACGCAATCACATCTGACCCACAATTAAACCCCTTCTTGCCCCTCAAGAATGAGGGTTTTGATGTGGACATTGTGAAGAGCGGCAAAGTAACCTACACCATCGGACAGTATGAGTATGAGGACGGAAAGCCCAAAGACTGCATCAAGAAATACGGCATAGGGATGACCCTTCCCAGCATTGCGAACATTCGCGGCTTTAATGGCTCTGTCTTTCATGATGTCGTGTATGATGAGTTCATCCCGGAAAAAATCGTGGTTAAACGCAAGGCAGAGGGCGACGCTCTTTTGAATGCCTATGTCACCATAAACGGCAACAGGGAACTTGAGGGCAAACCCCCGCTGAGAATGTGGCTACTTGCAAACGCCTTTGACATCACGTCCCCGGTGCTGGTTGAACTGGGCGTTGTGGATGAGATTGCGAAAATGGCAAGGACGGGCAAGGAGTGGACGCTTACAGATAGCGGCGTTTTCCTCTGTATGCCGAAGTCTCAGCGCGTCAGTGAGAAACGCGCTCAAACCGCGTTCATGAAACACATGATGAAAAACAAGGATTCAAAGTTTTATCAAATGGCAATGGAAAATAAGTTCAGCTATAACAATCTTGAAGCAGTTCATCCGATGAGTCTTCGGGGCATGAAACCCGAGTTCAAAGTGGGGGATTTGTATTGCTACAAATACGATGATGCACACTATTACCTTTGCAGTTCCCCGCACCAGTCACATGAAATATACCCTGATACACAGGCCGGGCGCAACACGTTCCGGCTTGCTCATCCCTACTTCGGGTTGATGTTTGTTTTGGGTCAAGTTTGGTGTGCCGACGTTCCGGCCCTTATCAAAATAAGAGAATATCTTGACATGAAGGAAGAGTAAGTGCTATTATAAAGGTGCGGGGGACTCCAAAAGATAAGCGCCCCGGAAGGGCGTGGAGTTGCATTCTTATCTTGCATACCCCCGTTATCATAGAAAGGAGCGAAGCAAATGCTTTCGTATTCATATAGGACAGATGCAAACACGTCCGTTTCCCCTCACTTCAAAGTGAAGGAGTTCCACAGCAGGAAAGACCCCTGTGATACTGTCATCATCGACCCCCGTTTGGTTGACCTCTTGGAAAACATTCGACGCCTGACCGGCAAGCCGGTACACATTAACAGCGGATACCGTTCTAAGGAGTATAACCGAACTATCAAAAACGCGTCTCCGAAGTCTCAGCATTGCGAAGGTAAGGCGGCTGACATCTGGATTGAAGGTGTCAGCCCGGAGAAAGTAGCCCAGTATGCAGAGTGCTTCTTGGGGGCGTCTGGGGGTATCGGAATCTATCATACATTCACTCATGTGGATGTTAGAAACGGTAAGAGCCGTTGGAAAGGAGCTTATTAAATGAAACTCGATGACGTTCTTATGCTGGCCCGTGCGGGCTATTCGAAAGCCGACATTGCCGCCCTTCTGGGTAGCAATCCCGCACCCGCCCCCACGACTCCCAAGGCCGCGCCGCTGACGGGTGCGCCCCCCTTGCCGGGTGACGTTGCAACAAATGCTTCTGTTACCGCAAGTTCGCCTGCCGCCCCGTCTGCACCGGACTGGGGCGCTATGGCTCAGAGCATCGCCGCACTCACTGCGCGGCTGGATACTTTGGCGACCCCCACGGCGGGGAGTCTGAGCGACAATACCGCCGACGCCGTGTCGGTCGATGACATTATCAGGGCGGCTATTACGCCCGCAACACCGGACGCCGCGCCGGACTTCTCGAAGGGGGTGTAAATCGTGGCAAAATCGAAGAACAATATGCCCACCCTTGCAAAGGCTGACGTGTTCCGTCCGAAGGATGTTTACACCATCGTCAATGCCGTCTTGCAGGACGTCACGGGCCAGCGGACTATCACCGCCGTGGACACTTCTTCCTTTATTAACGTTGGTCAGATGTGTCTTTCTACCAGCAAAGAGGGGACGTTGCAGGCCCTTTCCAACATGGTGGCCCGCACCGTCATCGATAGCCGCGCGTACACGGGCCGTTTCACTTCCATTGAAGTGAGTCGGCAGGATTGGGGGCTGTTCATGCGGAAAATCGCCTTCTTCGCAGGCGAGTTCGAACAGACCGACTTTGTCAACACCCAGCAGAACCCCGATACTCTGGTGGACGGTAACAGCCTTGATATGTACAAAATTAAGAAGCGTTATCCGCTGGAACTGTGGTACGGCGACCAGAAGACTTTGAACCAGACTTACACCCGCTTTCTCGACCAGCTCAACACGGCATTTCAGTCTGAGTCAGAGTTCTCCGCTTTCATGCAGGGTATGGCTGTCGAGATTCAGAACGACGTTGCCCGCTGGAAGGAGATGGAAAACCGCCTGTGTGTCATGAACTATATGGGCGCTATCTACAACACCGGCAAGCCGGGCAGTAAGGTTAACCTTACTGAGGCTTTCAACGTGGCCCGGAATACCGCTTACACGACCCACGAACTTCTGACCACCCATTTGCAGGAGTTTCTTTCCTTCTTTGTGAGTCGTCTGGAAACGGATACCGCGCTTCTGGAAGAGTCCACTGAGCTGTTCCATCTGACGCCCCGTTGCACCGATGACAAGGGGAACACCCTGCACCTGTTCCGGCACACTCCCAAGAGTGAGCAGAAACTTCTTTTGTACCAGCCCCTCATTAACGATGCAAAGGCGTGGGTTTACCCCGCTATCTTCGGCCCGGGTTATCTGTCCTTCGGCAACTATGAGGGCGTCACCTTCTGGCAGAACATCAACAATCGCTCTGCTATCAATATTATCCCTGCTCAGTTCAACGTGACCACGGCAGAGGCAGAGCAGGGCACGCCCGTCCATCTTGACTATGTGGTGGGTCTGCTGTACGACAAGCGCGCTATGGCGACGACTTACTTCAAGGATAACGTGTGGACGACTCCATTTAATACGCGTGGCGAGTATTGGAACATCGAACATCACTGGAAGATGAACTATACTCTTGACCCCACGGAAAACGCAATCCTTTATTATATGGCAGACCCGGTGACTCCCGGCCCGTAACAGCTGAACGCCCCCGCCCCTCTGGGGCGGGGCTTATTTTATAGAAAGAGGTGATAGAATGGCAGGCACATTCAATGGAGCTGTCCCCGCCCCCAGTGTTGAGCATGGTTATCATTTCCACTTCGGAAACGTGGAGAAGAAAATCAACTCCACGAAAGCGTTCGATTATAGCGTTCTGAAAGACGAAGAGCGCTGTGATTTTAAGAAACCCACCAGCATGGAGCACCCCGTAATTTATTGTACTATCAACTCCATAAATATTTCGCCGCAATGGAACTATTGTCAGTGTGAAGAAACCAAGTCGTTTTATTGGATTGATGATATTACCACCCTTCGTGCGAATATCTGGCAAATCAGTCTGAGAATTGACCCGCTTGCAACATACCGGGATACAATTCTGAAAACCAAGGCGTTTATCGAGTACGGTTTCAACAGTGACGCAAGCGGCGCACAATTCCGCTTACAGGACGCCCGGCAGAATGTCGCAAGAAAACCCACTGTTTCCAGCAGTGAGGTTGATACCTGTCCCGGCACAATTTCGGCGTCCGGTTGTTACGTTCTTTCAGCAGTTGGCAAAAACGGCTTACAGGCGTATGCTTTAAGTAGAACACAGCTTGCAACTCTGCTTAAGGTGTTGTCCACAACGTGGCTTGCAGAAACGGCGGCTATGGTCAAATGGGAAGTAGCTCTTCCCCAGTTCATGAACAACTTACTTTTCGGCGGCAACGCAACGGAGAATATACGCTCCTGCATCTGGATACCGGTAGACGATGGCTTGGTGGGAACAGGTGGCGGCTTAATTACGCTAGGGCAGTTTGATACAGGTATCACAGCCCCCGTCGTGAGTGCGAACAGTAACAAAGTTCACGTTGTCAATATTCCCATCCCGTGGCCTGCTGAGGACTGGAAACGGATGAACTGTCAGATTCAGTTATACGTTCCTTTCATCGGCGTTGTGGGTATCCCGGTTGACCAGTGCAACGACGCGGCAAGCGTGACCGTGATAACGGCATTCTCTTTTATTGACGGCGGTGTTTCGGTCAAAATACAGGCCGGAGACTATACCGTATACACCGGTAGTACAAACATTTCTAGCCCCTATGGTATCGGGTCAAGCAACTATGACCCGGGGAAGGGACTGGGTGCGGCAGTAACGGCAGTTGGTGCGGCTATGACCTTCGGCGGGGGACTCTTCGCCGGTGCGGCTGTCGCCGGAATGTCTGCTTTGGGTGGAGCATTCACCGATGGAGCAGTAGGCGGCGCAGTCGGTCAAGCCGCGTCGCAGGCCATTCAGCCCATCACGCAGAGCGTGGGAAGCCTTACCGGTGCTTCTCAGGTGTATTTACCGCTGAAAGCAAAGCTTACTCTGCTTTATTATCCGCCGATTGATGACCCGGGTTATCAGGGGTTGTATGGGTATCCGGTCATGAGGGTAGCGACCCCCGTTGAAGGATATTGCAAAACCCGAGATTTTAGCTGTCAGCCCGTGGGCGCAATGCCCGACGAAATTGCATATATCAACCGGTGTATGGACGCAGGCGTATTTATTGAATAAGAGGTGATTTATAAATGTATCAGTGTTATAACGGATTCTTTGACGGTGGTGCTCCATGTGGAACATTTATCAAAAGCATTTCCAACGACGCCCTCAATTACTGGGAGCGTTCCTTCTTCCAGAGATGCCGCTCCATCATCGAGTTTAATGGCCTGCCAGAGGCCGCGCCCGGACAAATCGGCTGGGACTATGATGCATTCATGTACCAGCTTTTCCGAATGGGCTACGCGGTAGTTTTCAATACAAAGAAGTATGGCATGGTGGTACAACCCGGGTATCCTTCGGGGTATGGCTTGCAGTATCAGCCCCGCGCAATGACCATTTCAACCCAGTTCTTCCAGTTCAACCGCCCCCTTGAAATCGGTACGGAGTGCGGCGTTATCAAGCTCACCCCCGACTATCGGGGTATCTGGGATATTATTACCAAGTACGCCGTTGAGATGCAACACGCAGAAGTTGCTATTCGGCAGAGCGCCTTGAATGCCCGGTTTGCATACGGCGTTTTTGCCAAAGACGACAAACAGAAGAAGAGCCTTGAAGCAATGTTTCAACGGCTGGCAAACGGTGAGCCTGCAATCATTCTCAATCCCGATTTGAAGCGCCCCCTTGACGGTAAGACCGGAGAGGGCGGGGCTTATGAACTGCCCATCATGCAAATTGACCGTGATTTGTCAAAGAACTTCATACTTCCCGAACTCATGGAGTTCAGAAGAACCATTCTTATGGACTTCTACCGGGAACTTGGAATTAAAGTCCAGCCCGACAAGAAGGAGCGAATGAACGTAAACGAAAGTGAAAGCGCGGACGCTGAGACATTTAACCGCCGGGAAGTATGGAGAATTTGCCTTGAAAAGTCCCTTGATGAAGTGAACAAAATGTATGGCCTGAACATTACTTTCAAAATTAACGAACCGAAGCTGGACACAGGAGGGAGTGAAGACAATGCCGATTTATTACGGAACACTGGTGAATGAGCTGGACAGTGGTGCAAACCTTGAAGCGCTGTTGATGTACGACCACGACCTTTTTGCAAACATGGTGTTGCCCGTGGGGCTGGATAAAATGCAAGCGATTTCGACTATTCGTCACTTGCATGGACTCGCCCCGTTGTACCACCCCGACCCTATTTATATGAAAGGTGAGCTTTATTGGTGGTCGAAACGGCTCTGTCCTATCTGGGCAAAACTGTATGCTACAACACAGCTGTCCTATAATCCCATCTGGAATACTGAGATGACGGAAAAGAGCACCGATACCACGACCACCGACCGGGATACCAGCACTCAGAGTGACGCCCACAGCCACGGCGGGGCAACAGATACCGCGACAGCCACCGGCACAAAAGGCGGGTGGAACACTGAGGATGGTGCATACCATGAAGATACCGCCGCCAACGGCTGGAAAACCGACGACGCCACCCAGCACAGCAAAACCGTGCATGACGGGTGGAACAAAGAAGACGGGCATTATCACGACAAAAACCTTTCGACGGCAGAGGGTGAGAAGACCCGGGACTTTATCGAAGATATTAAAGGCACTCTCGATAGTCAGGTGAATACTACTTCTCATACTGGTGTCGTGGGGACACGGGACACACAGCATGACGAAACCATGACGGACACAATCGACACGACCAAAAACACCGTCAGCGATACCGAAAACAAACTGTCTGCCGAAAATGAGGCCACCTATCAGCCGGACAATACCAGCCATACCGTCACCGATGAGAAAGGCCATTCGGACGAAACCAAGAAAACCAACTGGACAGAGCACGAAGACACAACCCAGAACACCGACTTCACGCAGGGCGTGACGACTGACCAAGGCACGACCCAGAACACCGAAAATCACGCTTTCGAAACTTCCCGCGATTTGTCCACATCCGACACCCACGGTGATACCCACTCTGCGGCGTCTGACGGTACGGTTGATGATACCAGCGCAGAAAGCATTTCGAAAGACCAACATGCCGACAAGGGAACTACCAAGGGCGGGAGCGTCAAGAAAAACCAGTATGACGACCGCACCCGGGATGAGTCCTTGAAGGACAACAAGCACAACGAACACGCCGTATCTCTTGAGACGGGGAAGGAGAACACCACCGTCACCGTGACACATGAATACAGCAAGTCGGGCAACATCGGCGTCACGACTACCCAACAGATGATTGAAGCAGAAAGGGCCGTTGTTCTGTTCGATATTTACGTTCAAATCGCCAACGACTTCCACCGTGCTTTCTGCCTTGACTGTTATTGACAGGGGTGCTAGAATATGAATGAAGTGATAGCCGCTGTAATAACAGGAATTATTACCTTAACAGGCGTCCTTATTGCTAACAGCAAATCACAGGCCGTCACTGATACCAAGCTAGACGAACTTACACGGGAAGTCAGGGAACACAATACCCTGATTTCGAGAGTTCCTATACTGGAAGAGCAACTTAAAGTTGCAAACCACCGGATAGAAGACCTTGAACGTGAAGTTCAGTATCTCAGAAAGGGGGTGAACACATGAATAAAATTAAGGTTGCTACTATGACCCGTACCGCCGTGCTGATTTTGGCTCTTGCGAACCAGATTCTTTCTGCTACCGGACACAGCCCCATTCCCGTGGATGATGCACAGCTTGAACAGCTCATCTCTACCGGTATGACCGTGGTCGCGGCTATCTGGGCATGGTGGGAGAACAACAGCTTTACCAAAGAGGCTATTGCCGCCGATAACTATCTTGAAAGCCTCATCGGCAGAAAGGAGAAGTAATGAACTGCAATATGTACCCCCCGTTCGCCACCCCGGGCGACCCTTTCCAATATGACCTTCGGTGGATGGTGGGCCAGATTCAGAGCTTGCAGGCGTTCGTTGAACAGCTTTCGAAAGGGCTGGACTCGAACAGTGGCAATATTGCCGCCCTGAATCAGGCCACGAAAGCCTTGACCGATGCACAGCACTGTATTAACGACCGTCTCAACAGCGGGGACTTTGAAGACGGGCGGTTTATCGAGTGGGCAGACAAAAACCTTCCTGCAATGGTCAACGAAATGGTGCATTTCGTGTGGTTCGGGCTGACCGACTCCGGGCGTTTCTGCGCTTATGTCCCTGCTAACTGGAAGTGGCTCACCTTCGATACGGGTGCTGATATTACCGAACCGGAGTACGGCCACCTCATCATCAAGTATTACTAAGGAAGGAGCTTTATCAATATGGCACATGATAAGAATTGTCATCCGTTTCCCATCGAACCCGCGCCTTACGCGCCGGGCGGTGAGTGTCATCCCTGCCGTCCTGACCCCTGTTGCCCCCCGCGCCCGCCGCGTCCTACGCCGCCCCCGCCCCCGGGCTGTGGGCCGTCCCAGTACGTCGGGGCGCGGTACGTCCCGAAGTTCGCTAACCCCATCGACTGGGACATTGAACGGGGTTACGAGTCCCTGACTATCGTCACCTATAAGGGTGAGTCCTACACTTCGAAGTGTCCCGTGCCGCCCGGCATTGACATCAAGAATGAGCGCTATTGGGCGTTGACCGGTGCATATAATGCACAAGTCGAAGAGTACAAAAATCAGGTAAAAGACCTGTCCCAGCAGGTGACGGGGTTTGCCTCTGATAACAAGGAGTTCCGGGAGAAAATCACCCAGTTTGAGAAGGATAACGCAGAGATGAAAAACTCTGTTGCTTCCACTGTCGCCCGGGTGGACGCTCTCGCCGAGCGCGTGGACAATGCTGACGCGGCTATCTCTGACCTTCAGGCCGGGCAGGCCCAGACGGTCAAGGACATCGCCGCACTCGAAGCGAAGGACGCTGACCTTCAGCGCCAAATCACTTCCAACGACACGGACATTTCTGCCATTCAGGCGAAAGACCGGGAGCAGGACGCCCGGCTTTCTGCTATCGAGACTGTCAACGACGCACAGGCCGCAACTATCACCCAGAACACTCAGGACATCGCCCGCAACACCACGAACATTCAGGACAACGCGGCGAACATCGCCGTCAATTCCAAGGAGCTGGCGAAGCACGCGGAACAGCTCAAAGACCACGCCGCACAGCTTTCTGTCCTTCATAAGGAAGTCACCGATAACCATACGGCTATCGAACGGCTCACCTCTGTTACCGACGGACTCCGGGCAGACCTGACCGAAGATGAGGCCAAAATTGCCCAGAACGCGGACGCTATTGCCCACATCCAGCAGAAGGACGTGGAGCAGGACGGGCGGCTTAACGCTCTGGAAGGACGCGCCACGACTGCCGAAGGGCGGCTTGACGCTCTCGATACCAAGACCGACGCCACCAATACCGCCCTGACCGCTGAGACGAACCGCGCCAAGGCGGCAGAGCTGGCAAACGGTAAGCTTATTGCGGCAAACGCGAATGAACTGGCCCGGCACTCTGACGAACTGTCCGACCATGAGCGCCGTATCTCTGCCCTTGAGACGGACAATACCACCAACAAACAGGACATTGCCGACATCAAGGCAAAGAACGCCGCTCAGGATGCGGCTATTGCCGCCGTCGATGATAAGGTGGAACACCTTGAACTTATCGACCCGAAGGAATACGCAAAAACCATTGCCCGTATCGACGCCAAAGACAATGCACAGGATAACAGAATCCACACTCTGGAAACTGCCAGCAATACCCACGTCACTAAGACGGCGTTCGAAGCCAGCCAGAAAACGCAGGATGACGCTATCGCCAACCTGAACACGACCAAGGCAAACAAGAGCGACATTCCGGACGTGTCCGGATATGCCACCAAGGTGTATGTTGATAAGCAGGACGCCACCCGCATCCCCCTTAAAACCGGCGACTATAACAACGCGGCCTCTTCTATCGCTCTGGGCATTCCTACTCATACCCCCGACGCGCCGAACGTGTGGAGCATCTACGGCCTCTTCCCCTATCCTGTCTTTTCTTACAAAGACAGGCCGGGTGTGAGTGTCGATACCACGAAGGGCAAACTTCATCTGTACAAGGCAGACGGCACAGAAGTCACCGTGCCTAACTGGATAACTACCGGCAACCTCAACAATGCATTCGGAGTCATTGCCCGGCTGGGTCCTGACTTCGTCCCGGATTCTCCTTTCTATGTTGTCGTGTACCAGAACAACGCCGACAAGTACCCGACTGTCTGACACAATAACAAAGCCCCCGCTTTGGCGGGGGCTTTTGTTTTATCCTAGCCTTTCTATGTCAATGTTCTCTGCGTTCACTCCACCCACTTCATACCGGCGGGGACTCATGACAATCCAAGACGCGGACAGGGTGGGTTTTGCAAAGTCGGTGCGCAGACGGGGCGGGGCGTCGTGGTAAGTGAGCATTTGCCCGCCCGCGTCTTTAATAATAAGAAAGTCATTCAAATTGTCAATATCATTCTTGAGGGCGGCGGCGCCCTCATTCTTGCCAACGCCTGCAATCGTGCTTTCTAGAACGCCGTCACAGTTCCGCGCGGCGTAACACTTCGCATGGAGAAAACGGAACTCCTGATAACCATAATCGGCCTGTGGGTGTTCGTCCTCTGCGACGCCGATATAAACACACTTGCCGTTGTCTTTCTGGACAACGCACTTTCGGGCGATGCACTGCCGCTTGATTTCTTCATTGTACTCATCAACTGCCGGGACTTTCTCGCCCTCAAACTTGCAGGAATCCGTGTCCCAGTATATGACCTTATCCCAGCCCACAATCTTTAACAGCCGCCACAGTTCAAGGCGGGTTAAGCTGGCTGTCCACAGACCCCAGAGAAAAGGAAAATTCTTGTTTGTGCCTAGGCCGTTCCGGGATTTGCCCAACTGTGCCGCTTTCACTTCGTCTTCGCTCATGCCGTCAAGGTTGTCTTCCCATCTCAGTTTCTCGAACTCGATTGCATCCCCGATGTCTGCCGTGTACTCATCCCGAATTTGCTTCTGTGCGGTAGCTCCAAAAATCGTGTTCACGCAGATTTTGGAAAACATATAATCGGGGCTTCCCTTCATGGTTTCTTTGATTTTGAACTTCTCGAAAATCGCTGTGCGGAAAGAGTCGGGCAAGTAGTCAAGTGAAAATGCGAAGGACTCCAAAGCAATCATTGAAGAGTAATTGTATCCACCCCGGATTCTCTGCCAGTCGTTAGAATCACAATAAAGTGTCAATTCATCTGCCCAGAGCACTCGACCATTATCTAACATGGTTTCATCTAGGCGCGGAACACTGTTTTCGCATTTGCTTGCACTAATACAAGGGTCTGGACAGTCATCCTTTACGGAAACACCCGTCAAATATATTTTTGCTATCCATCCCATTTCGGCGTCAATTAAGGTGTTCATATCCTCTTCGCTGGTATTGTCTGGTAAACTCTTCGGCGTACTAGTTGGAAACTTCCACAATAACTGTTGCGACGGGTGGGCGCTCTTGAAGTCGTAGGAATTGCAGTTGGTGAACGTGTACCCAGCTTTCCACCGCGCCCCGTGTGTATCGCCGCCTGCCATTGCCTTATATGCAAGCCACGTTTGCCGCTTGTCAAGAGCTAACCGTTCTTTTAGCGCTGGAAAACCCTTATCTTTACCAACTGTTTTTAACACTTCCAGTTTGACAAGCGCAGTGTTTGAAATGGGAATACTTGCGGCATTAAAGCCGCGCTCTTTCTTCATCCGCTCTATTGCTTCATACAGTCCCAAGACATCATTGACGCAATAGGCAAACTCTTTATCATCAAGGGGAGTATCGGGAGTGCGATATACGGTATAATCCAAATCGCCCTTTAACTTTTCGTGTTTGCACCCCTCTGTAGCTCTTGCAAGAGACTTCTGAAAGAGCTTGAGTGAATCCCTGAACTCAATGCCGTTTGAAAACTCAAGAGTGAGGGGCTTGCGGCTCTTCGTGTAAAGGGCCTTACAGTCACCCCAACGAAGCGTTAACAACTGGATGAGATAGTTGAACTCATACCCAAGATTATGAACGTAAATTGTAAGCTTGCGCTTCTCTGTCACTCGCCACTTATCGCAGAGCGTTTCAATAATATCTGCCCAGTCCTCAAAGTATCGGGGAATAACTACCACACCGTCAATACACGTTTGAAAACTGTATGCAAATCCGTCTGCGTCGCTGTTCGTCGTCTCAATGTCAAACGTACAAGTTACATCCAGATAAGTTTTCTTCTGGCTGTGTACCTCATACGGCGTTGACAGCCGGGGCAAAAACTCCCCCAGCGTCTCGCACACTATGACATCTTGACTGACTCTCATTTTCTGCCCAACTTTCTCTTAGCTAACTCAATCAGCATTGCGCCGCTTTGCCTGTCTTTCTCAACTCGCCCTTGAAACTGTTGCGCTATTTTTCGAATATTCTGCGCCTGTCCTGTGTATATCGCCTGCCGCAACACTTCCGACCCGTAAAGTTTTTCATTTTCTTCTGTCCAAAAACGGTCGAATAGTTCACTTAATTCTTCGGGCGTTCCGGTGAATCCCATTTCACGCGCTTTTTGCACTTTCTTCTCTACCGTGTCCCGGTAGCCGGTGACGGTCGAAGTCTTTTTAAGCATAAATTCCCGGAGCTTGAGAAATTCTTTATTCAATTCTGCCCGGGACATCTTCGCCGTAGATTCTTTGAAACGGGGGCGCTCCATCCCCATACCGTGCTCAGATGCAAGCCACTTATAGGCCGGGGCTTTCTCTGTCAATCCCTTCTTCTCAAGGGTACGCAAGCGAGTATTTGCCGCTTTGGCGGCTTTCTTGACAATGCCCCTTAACTCTTCTTCGCTGTACTGCTGAGGGGCTTTACTCCCCGGCGCGTATGCTGTCCACGGGTGCGGCTGGTACGGCCTGCCTTTGCCACCCTGTTTGCGGGGCTTCTTCGTCTCTGTGCTCTTCGCCGCTTTGGCTGTCGTGTTCTTTGCCTTGGGAGCAGAAGGGGCGGCTTTGCCGCCCTTCTTGCCACTGCTCTTACGCTTTCTTGCACCTGCTTCATCGGCTTTCTTCATAGAATGACCCCCCACAAATCGTTACTTGTTATCCAGATAAGGAAAACCAAAGTCACGAAACCAAACACCCAGTAGAAAACCATAGTAATGATTTCATTGATTTCGCAGAAATGCCGGTGCAACTTTGCTATCTTGTCTTCATCCTCTGCTTTGAGGTTATAACGGTAGCTCTTCCATGTCCTCATGCTCTCACCTCTCTGACGTGTATGTGAATCGAATGCAGTTCTTCGCGTAGGTCATCGTGGGTGACTGCCCCTTGGCCTTCATGCAGGAGTAAAGCGTATACAATGCTATGTCGAGTTCAACGCCGTCCTTCACTTGAACTGCACACGCGTAGACGGGGCGTTTGAACTGCCCCTTCTTCGGCTGTCCGTACGCGTACATGAAAATGACCATCAAAACCACCCTTTCCACTCTGCATACCCGACGATGATTGCACCGATGAGCAGGAACGCCGCAAACGGCGCGATGCATGAAAATTGATAGGCTGTCATTATACCCACCCCTTACCTACCAGTGAAATAAATGCTTCACCGTCTTCCACGGCATACGACCATCTAACCAGCGGACAATCGGGGTGCGTTTCCACGATGTGCCGGAACGTGCCAGCCGCCGCAAACTTGGTTTTGCCGTCTTCTTGCATTATTCTTAACTGAGTATACATATCGGTAACGCCGTACATATAGGCGAGTGTCTTGATGTCTACGTTCATCATGTTAAAACTCCCCTTTCGCAAAATAGGCCACGAGTTCGTCTGCTTCAAAGGTAGGCTCTTGGGACTGAGGGCAACGTCTGATTGCGGTGCATTCATACACCCTGTGGATATAGTAGCGGTAGCCGCCCCAGATGCACCGTTCCTTCGTTCCTTCCTTCCTCTTGAGGTCTGCCAAAATCCATGCCCAGCAACTGGGCTTGATGTATTGAATCATGCTTGCGGCACTCCTTTCACTTCGATTACATCGACAATCTCCCAGACATCCAGCCCGTCACCGGTTTCGTCAATCAACCGCTGAACTGCCACGTTCCGGGCGTCCACGGGGTCATCTGCCCTGACCATATAGATGTCAGTGAACGACCCCACATAATTGTAAACAAAGACGTTATAAAGCTTCATGTCATTTGCTCCTTTCATACGAAACGCCATGAAAGTTACCACCGAAATAACTTTCCATAAACTGTTTATAGTCCCGCTGTTCATCGGTAAGCCTGTCTTCGCTCCACGGCGACAAGTCAATTTCAACTGCCTCTTTGCCCATTCCTTTTGCTCTCCACATTTCGGGCTTGTTGTACTTATACAGCCGCCTTTCCTGTGCTTTATAAAGGTACAAACACCGGCGGGTTTCGAGACGCCCTTCATTTGCAAGCGTCTTCCTCATTGCTTCGGTTAGTTTTATCATGCTTGAATCACTCCTTTACTGACCTCACCATTCAACAAGAATTATCACAGTGTCCGTTACGTCTGTGTAAGCCCATGCAACAATCTCCCGATTAAACCAAGATTTTTTATCAAACTCTGCCAAGCACCCCCGCCACAAATCATTGCCTGCCGCGTCTACAATATTAAGACTTGAACCACCACCAATATTTATCATTAAAGCTAATGCTTCAATCAGGTTTTCGAGTTTCATTGGTATCCGTCCTTTCTTTCTTTACTGTCTATAGTATAGCACATTTTAACCATGTTGCCAAGTGCTTCACTTGATTTGTAACACTTTTGTAACCTTTACTTCATTACACTGAATTGTCAAGATTATTACAGCCTTGGGGAAAAATTGTAACCTTTTTGTAACC
>JABLTL010177413.1_pt1 | contig 15998 bp, 13 predicted proteins | sample 7160151 | NCBI WGS metagenome assembly JABLTL01 (sample SAMN14651223, study PRJNA627086) | human gut metagenome | isolation source: feces | host: Homo sapiens
CGGCGCAGACGCCGGCCGGGCCAAAGCTTCCCCGGCCCCTTTCGGCCCTTTATCCCCGGTTCCGTCCGGGCGCGGGCGGCGGAGCTGCCGCCGTCCGCGCGCAGACAGAAATGGAGATCCCACAAAATTTCCTGCGCGCGCCCTCCGGGGCGCGGAGAATCCCTCAGCATCAAGAAACATTCCCTCGAGGAGAAAGGTGGTTTGTGCATGAAGAAGAAGTGGACCATCACGGCGGTGCTCGTCCTGGTGGTGGCGCTGCTTGCGGTTGGCACGTGGGCGTATTTCTCGGCCGTCGGCCGGGCGGATAACGTCATCACGATGGGCTCCGTCAAGCTTGCACTGCACGACGAGGACGGCAGCGGCCAACCGTTTACGACGGTGAGCGCCATGCCCGGCAGCGTCGTGGACAAAGTGGTTTATGTGGAGAACGTCGGCTCCGGCGCGTTTTACACCCGCGTGAAGATCACGCCTGAGGTGGTCGCCGCGAATGGCGAGCTTGTCCCGCTCACGGACAGGAGCCTGCTCACGCTCGACCTGAACGACACTGACTGGATCCCCGGCGCGGACGGATACTATTATTATAATGGTACCCTCTCGCCGAAGGCTGCCACGTCGAAGCTCTTCAACCACGTCACGTTCAGCAAGGACATGGGCAATGAATATCAGAACACCACGGTGCATATCTACGTCACGGCCGAGGCCGTCCAGACGGCGAACCTGGACAAGTACGGCCCCATTGACGTGTGGAAGCACGTCGGAACGGTCGAGGCGAGCACTTCGAGCACGCAGATCGATCCGATCCCGACAGCCTGAGAAAGGAGGACGAAAACATGAAAAAACGTATTCTCTCGCTCGTCCTCTGCGCGGCCATGCTCCTGAGCATGTGCCTGTTCCTCGGCGCCGGCGTTATGGACGACACGACTGCCGAAGGCAGTGCGGAGACCACGGAGACGGTCGTGAGCACGAGCGGCGCTCCTGAGTTTCAGGGCGTCGGCCCGTTCATAACATATCCCTCCGACAACACCACGGTGCAGAAAGCTCCAATGCTCCGCACGGCAGCAAATGGTACATCGGACGGGGCGAGCAATGCTGTGGATGTCACCAAGACTGCGACGGCGACCGACAAGAAGGACGCAGACGGCAATCCGATTTATCAGATCGTCCTGACCGCTGCCGCCAAGTCGAACATCGTCACCCATACGAAAGCGTGCGATATCGTCCTCGTTCTTGACCGCTCCGGTAGTATGAATTGGCATATGGATGGAAATCATGGCTCAAGGTGGGACCCGGATACTAGTAAAGAACGCGTGAAAGCGCTGGTGGCTTCCGTGAATGCCTTCCTCACGACGATTCAGGAGAGCTCTCCCGACAGCCGCGTGGCAATCGTGACCTATGCGAGCAAGGAAAGCACTCATGGGGGGGCAGTTAGCGTTGACAGCGGCAACAAACTTGCAGATGCGGGTGCATTTGTTCCAATTACGCAGAAGGGCACTGTCAACAGCCAACTTACTAAAATTGTAAACGACCTGCCCGATCGTTGCGAAGGCGGCACGCAGTCCGGCAAGGGCCTGCAGCAGGCGGTGAAAATTTTTAGTGATGTTAAGGAGACGGTGGAAGACAAAACTGTTGGCCAGGAAGTTAAAAACCCCAATTATAACAACACGCGTGTAACGGTGCTGTTTACGGATGGTGAGCCCGGCACTTACGGTGGATGGACAGGCGAAAATGAGGGCTATGATGTTGCGCAGCAGTCGGTGCACTGGTCTACCATTCTCAAGCGCGCGAAGGGTGATACCTTCAGCCTGCAGGCGAACGTCGAAGGTCAGGACTTCTACGGTCAGCGCTTTGAGAACGTTGGCTCGTTTATTAAGCCCAAATACAAATATGGCGTTTCCAACTATGCGGACTTCCAGAAGGGCAGTGCCAATGACAACAGCTGGAATTGGACTGGTTGCGGCTCCACGGTATACAGTGTTGGTTTGGCTCTGCCGGGTGATCAGAACCAAACGCAAGCCTCAGAAGGCTGCAAGATCAATGAGTATCTGTACCGTGTCTCCAGCCACCGTCCAGATGGCTCTCATGTCACAAAAGATACGGTCAATCCGAACAATCCAGAAGAAGTAAAGAATCCCAACGACTGGGGCGAAAAATACTTCGATAATCGGACGCGCAACCAACCGAACGGTTATTATCTGACCACGAGCAATGCGGACCAGCTGAAAGAAATCTTCACGAAAATCGCACAGCAGACCGGTGAGGCCGTCAAGGACGTCACCATCCGCGATGAGATCTCGGAGTCGTTTGTCCCCTGCGACGAAAAAGGCAATGTCTATCAGGTCGGCGAGACCATCACTGCCAACGGCCGGACCGGCACGGTCAGGCAGTATGCTAACGGCAATTACTACATTGAGTGGACAAACGTCACACTGACGCCGGAGCAGATTGACAGCCACAAAGTGGTGACGAAACCGGCAGAAACCTTCCAGAGTACGCTGTATGTCAAGCCGCGGGATGGGTTCCTCGGCGGCAACAATGTGCCGACCAACGGCGAAAATTCCGGTGTCTATACGGCGGACGACAACCAGATCAAGCCGTTCCCGCAGCCGGAGGTCAACGTTCCCATTAAGAAGGACGCATTTGCAGATCAGACACGCAACATCTACTATGGTAATGAAGCCCCGACGCTGCCTGACCTGAGCACGGCAACGCCGCTGGAGGATTGGCAGACGCGGTATGTCACGATTACTTACGAGAGTAAACCCACAGACATCAGCAATACAACTGACGGCAAGTATACCGTGACGGTCACGGTCACTCCGGATGAGGCGAAGAAGACCTCCGCTGGTGCACCCGCGACCAAAGAGACCACTTCTGTGACGTCCACTGTCAATGTCTACAAGCCGGAGGTAACCTTTAAGGATTCCATCATTGACTACAATGCAACGCCGGATTATGAGAAGGATAACCTTGTTAAAGTCGTGTGGAAGCATGGAAATGATGTGGCCGCGAATATGACCGGCACCGCGCCCGAGCTGACCTATACTTATGACCCGAAGCAAAAACCGCTCACGGAAGATACTTACGTGAATGTGACAGTCTCGGCAAACGGCACAGAGCTGCCGAAAGGTGTGGTTGCGTTCGTGCATGATGATACCTGTGGCTTCCCGGGCTGCAGCTTTGTCAGCGAGAAGGGTCAGTTCATCGTGCACATCAACGTGTTCGACCTGACGATCACCAAGGCCGGCGACAAGATCGACCAGAACCAGATCTTCGTGTTCCGTGTCGTTAGCGACGATAATAAAACCGACATGGAAGTGACAGTCAAAGGCACCGGCTCCGTGAAGATCAAGGGTCTGCCGCTCGGCACAACCTACACCGTCACCGAGGATACCAATTGGACATGGCAGTACACGCCGGATCAGGTAACTAAGAATGTTGAGATCAACGGCACGACTGCGGAAGTGACTTTTACTAACACGTATAACAAGTCCAACTGGCTCACGAGCTTTGCCGAAGTAATCAACAAGTGGATCACAACGGGCGATAAGACAACGATCACTCCAGAGAAAATCTGGCCGAAGAACTGAATAGGAGGGATGACATATGAAACGTATCTTTAACGGTTCAGGCGGGAGAAAAGCCGCGCTCATCCTCTCCCTGTGCCTGATCTTCGCGCTGGCAGTCGGCACCACGGTTGCCCTGCTGGTCGCGCACACCAACGCAGTGACAAACACGTTCACCGCCGCCGAGTCCAAAATCACGATCGAAGAGAAGACAGACGACGGCATCAAGTCGGAGATTCGCGTCAAGAACGAAGGCACGGCCACGTCCTACGTCCGCGTCAAGCTGGTCATGAACTGGGTGGACGGGGATGGAAAAGTCGTCTCTGGCGGAAAACTGCCGGAAGTCACGCTCAACGAGTCCGACTGGTTCGAGCAGGACGGCATCTACTACTACAAGAAGCCGGTCGCACCGAAAGATGCGGAGACGGGCAAGGTCACGAGCAACCTGCTGCAGGAGGGCAAACCCATCAAGCAGGAGAGCGCTCCCGACGGCTGCCACCTCGAGGTGACGGTGCTGGCCGAGAGCATTCAGGCCGCACCGAGCAAGGCCGTGACAGATAGCTGGCGCGTGGGCGTTGACTCTGTAACCAGTGAGTTGACACGGACCCCGCCGACCACGACACCATAAGGAGGGCAACGGTATGAAACACAAAAAGCTTACCATGATCGTCGCCCTCGTGCTGGTGGTCGCGCTGGCCGCCGGACTGGGCATCTGGGCGACGGGCGGGGCGAACATCCCCACCGTCACGTACTATGACGGCTCGGACGGCACCAACGCACACTTCACCTTCACCCACACCGGCAAGGGCTCGGACACGAACCTGTTCCCGAACTTCTCCGACTGCATGCCCGGCGACAGCCTCACGCAGACCATCCGCGTGCAGGCCGACAGCAAAAACGGTGTGCAGGGCGCAAAGATCTATCTGCGCGCGGAGATCAACGGCGACGCCTCCGCCAAGGAAGGCTCCGCCATCACGTACAACGATGTGCTCGATCACATCAGCATGACCGTGTCGAAAAACGGCGTTGCGCTCGCGTCCAACAAGACCGCGAAGCTCTTCAGCCAGCTCGACGCGAGCAAGGGCCTCAAGAACAACGTCTTCATTGCCGAGGTCAGCCCCAAGACTGACCCGGTCGATCTGGACGTGACCATCGAGGTCGACCCCGCCATGGGCAACGCGTTCCAGGAAGCGGCTGCGCACATCACGTTCGTGTTCTCCGTCGAGGACAACGAAGTGCCGCCCCCGCCGCTGGAGCGTGAGAAGCACGATGCGTACATCGTCGGTTACCCGAACGGCAACGTCGGCCCGCTCGATCCGATCACGCGTATGGAGGTCGCCACGATCTTCTACCGCCTGCTGCAGGACGACGCGCGCGAGCAGGTCTGGTGCACCACGTATCCGTACCCGGATGTGGAGGCCAACAGCTGGTACAGCAACCAGGTCGCCACGCTGACGAACGCCGGCATCCTCGCCGGCTTCCCGGACGGCACGTTCGGCCCGGCGAAGCACATCACCCGCGCGGAGTTTGCGACGATCGCGGCGCTGTTCTTCCACGCGCCGGAGGTTGAGGGCGACGCGTTCTCGGACATCTCCAACAACTGGGCGCGCGAGTATATCAACCGCGCGGCGGCGCTCGGCCTGGTCAGCGGCTTCACGGACGGCACGTTCGGCCCGGAGCAGGAGATCACCCGCGCCGAGGTCATGGAGATCATCAACAACGTCCTCTTCCGCACACCGGACAAGGATCATTTCCTCTCCGACATGGTCACCTGGCCGGACAACAGCGATCCCGACGCCTGGTACTATGAGCCCGTGCAGGAAGCCACCAACAGCCACGATTACGAGCGCGTGAACAACAAGTCGCCCGAGACGTGGACGAAGATCACGCAGCAGCGTGACTGGGATGCGCTCGAGGCCGAACTGGCCCAGAAGTACCCCAACCGCTAAGCGCGCAGCGCTGACGGCAAACCAAACCATAGCGAACACCCCCTGTGCAAAGCACAGGGGGTGTTTTTGCGCGGCTGATGTGATTTTCGGCCGCAGGATGAGATCGTTTTGCGCGGCGGTGACATGTGATTTCGGCCGATGAGGGTGTGGTTGGGGAGCCGCGCTTTGCGGCGCCTCCTGGACTGCGGCGGTCTCCGGCGTCAGGTTTCCGCGCGCGGCAGACTGGCCGCGTTGCAGTAATCGGCCAGTGTGTCCGGCGAGGTGGGCATCCCCTCGCGCAGCCAGATGTACATGAGGTTATACGCTGCGCCGGCCCGGAAATACATCCGGTAGCGCTCGCGGTCAGAGTCATCATAGGCGCACTCGGCCGCGAAGGCGTTGAAAAAGTTTTGCAGCCGCTCGCTCTCGTGCGCGGCGATGAGCACGCGGCAGAAATCCTTGTATTCGTACAGGACACGGAAAATTTCGCGCCGTGCGCCCGGCCAGTCGTCGCGCCGCAGATAGGGGCCCATGACGGCGGCGATCTTGTCGCACACGCGCGTGATGCAGTTGTCGAGAATGGCCTCTTTGGAGCCGAAGTTGCGGTAATATGCCATGCGCGACACGCCCGCGCGCTGCACAAGCGCCTCGATCGAGATGTCGCGGATGTCCTGCTCCTGCAGGAGCTGGAGCAGCGCTGTCTCCAGGCTCTCGCGCGTGAGACGGTTCGTCTCCTCGTTCGACAGCCGCAGGCCCTTTAGCCGCGAAGAACGCTCTGCCATTACAAAAACCTCCATTTCATAACGCCAGTCGTCACGGCCGTTGCTGGATCATTGCTGCTTCGGTCATGCCGCGTTATAATTGCAACAGCGCGGCGGACAAAGCACAAGCGCCGAAACTGTGATTTTGGAGGGGGCATCATGTTCCAGCGGAAGGATCTGTTCGAGGGCACCCGCCCGGCCAGGCTCGGGATCGACGGGGAGACCGAAATGCCCATCCTGTACTACAAGGATGCGTGCGCATATTTTTACTTCACGGCGGATGCCGAGGCGGTGCAAAAGCGCCTGCCCTCGGACAATCTGCACGTCGTCAAGGTGTCGCCCACGCGCTGCATGGTCGCACTGGCGACGTATAACTACATCCACGCATCGGTCGGCAGCTATGGCGAGACGGTCATGGTTGCCATCTGTACGCACGACAAGGTGCCCAGAGGGCCGCTGCCGCTCATCCGGCAGGCGCGCGATGCGCACTTTGGCACGTTCGTGTTCCGCTGCCCGGTCACGACGCAGCGGGCGATGGACGGCGGCCGCATCATGTGGAACTACCCGAAGTTCATCTCGGACATGACGTTCACGTCCAACGGCCGGTACTTCGAGTGCCGCCTCTCGTCCGATGGCAAGCGCATTTTCGACCTGCGCGCGCCCAAACGCGGCCGGCTCAGCCGCGATACCAAGCCCAGCGCTGCTTTCTCGCGCAGGGCGACAAGTTCGTGCAGGCGCCGATCCCGGCCTACGGCATCTGCGAGACGGCGGTGCTGCCGCGCGACGCCGCGGTGACGGTCTATCCCGGCCACCCGATGAGCGATGACCGGCTGGAAATAAAGCCCTCGAAGCGGCCGCTCATGGTGCAGCACTTCAACGGCCATATGGCGGCGCTCGGCGCGGCCAGCGTCATCGAGGAGGGTATTCGCCCCTATGACGGTCACCGGTTCGTCAATGACGGCCGCGACGGTGAGCATCATGTCATCTATGGCGGCGTGGAGTACAAGATGCGCACCGTGTACCAGAAGGAGATCACGATCACGCGCGTTTGACGGATCCTTTTGTGCATACATCCCCTTTCTCACCGCGCGAAGGCCCCCTATGCAGACGGCACAGGGGGCCTTTGTATATATTATGCTATTTTTGCGCGACGAGCGCGTGCTTTGAAGGTTTGCGGGTCTCCGGTTTTGGCGCGGGGCGCGTCTGTCAAGCGCCGGGGGACGGATGGGCGCGCGATCTCAGCGCCATGGGCCAACCTACCCGGCAAGGAAAGACCACGATCCGGCAAGGAAGCCCCTGCGATGACGGCGCGCGCACAAAAAAGCGCCCCGGCGGCTGCCGGGACGCTGGTACGGGATGCGTTATCAGCCCAGATACTGCTTGTCGTAGTTGTTCTGGATGCAGGAGATGACCTTCGTGATGACGGTGTTGAACGGGGTGGGCACGCCCAGCCGCTCGCCGTAGCGCGCGATGGCACCGTTGAGCACGGAGATCTCCGTCTGGCGCTGGTGCAGCACGGCGTCCTGCGCCATGGACGGATAGTAGTTGCCGAGGTTGGCGACGATGTTCGGCTCCTCCTTTTCCATGAGCGGCCAGAGATCGCCGATGCCGAGCGCCTGCGCGACGGCGCAGCCCTCTTTCCAGACATGCATGACGATGTCGTGGCCGTAGGGGTCGGCAAACGTTTCCTTCACCTTCAGGCGCATGACGGCGCTCACGCCGTTGTAGCCGCTGTTGGCGATGACTTTCTTCCAGATGTACGGGCGCACGTCTTCGTCAAAGCTCGCGTTGCAGCCGCCCGCCTGGAAGCATGCCTCGAGCGCCTTTCCGGCGGCGTCGGCCTTCGGGTTGTTGTGCACGGCGCCGAAGTGCATCTGGATGCCCTTTTCCGGCTTGCTCACGCACACGCCGGGGCCGGCCAGTTCCGTACCGATCAGGCCGCTGCCGTAGAGGATGCGGTCGGTCTCCACGAACTGGGCGAGCACCTCGTCGTTGCCGAGGCCGTTCTGCAGCGAGACGACGACCGTCTCCGGCCCGATGCAGGGCATGGTGTCGGCCATGACGTCTGCGGTCTGCGTGGCCTTGACCATGAGGATGACCATGTCCATGGTGCCGATGTCGTGCGCGGTGGCGCTCGTGTGGAAGCCGGTGAGCACTTCCTCGCCCTCCGGCGTGCGGAAGACCAGCCCGTCGGCCGCGATCTTGTCCATGTGCGCCTTATACTTATCGACGAGCCAGAGCTCGGCGCCGCCTTTGCGCAGATAGGCGGCGAACACGCTGCCGGCAGCGCCGGAGCCGATCATTGCAATTTTCATGCGTTTGCCTCCTTAGCAGACTGCCGGCCGGTTGTTGGCCGGCCGGCAGAGAAAATTCGGGATGGGAAATTACTTCAGGTACTGCTTGTCGTAGTTGCCCTGGATGCAGCGCACGACCTGGGACAGGACCTTGCACACCGGGGTGTCGATGCCCAGCTGCTCGCCGTACTCGGCGATCTTGCCGTTGAGCACGTCGATCTCGGTCTGGCGGTGGTTGAAGAGCATGTCCTGGCACATGGACGGATAGTAGTCCGCGATGTTGGTGACGATGTCCTTGTGATCGTGGGCGATGAACTCGTCGGCGTCCATCGGCACGCCCTTGGCGGTCGCGACCGCGCAGGTCTCACGGATGACGCTGTGGAACAGCCACTGGCCGAACGGATCCGCCTCGACCTCGCCGATCTTCAGACGCAGGACCGCGCACACGGTGTTGACGGTGGCGTTCACGCAGACCTTTTTCCAGATGAACTTGTAGATGTTGTTGTCGGTGCCCGGCTCGCCGTCGCGCCAGTAAGCGTCGCAGCCGCCTTCGCGGTAGCACTTGAGCATCTCGGCGCAGGCTGCGTCGGTGAGCTCCGAGCGGACCGCACCGCCGAAGTTCATCTGCACGCCGCCGGCCGGGGTGGACACGCAGTGTGCGGGTTCGGGCAGAGCCGTGCCCAGCACGCCGGAGCCGATGATGCAGCGCTCTTTCGGGAAGACCTTGAAGAGGTTGTCATCGTTGCCGAGGCCGTTGATGAGGGAGACGGCGACGGTCGTGTCGCCGACGACGGGCATGGAGTCCTGGATGGCCTGCTCGAGCTGGGTCGCCTTGGTCATGTAGATGATGACGTCGACCTTGCCCTCCGCCGCGGCCGCGTCAGCAGCGGTGGTGTAGGTGCGGAAGCCCTTGAGCTGGTAGTCGTAATCCTTGTAGCCGCCATCTTCCTCCTGGTGGATGGTGAAGTGCATGCCTTCCTCGGCGACCTTCTTCATGTGGGCCTCGTAGCGGTCGATGAGGATGATGTCCGCACCGCCCTTACGCAGGTAAGAAGCGAAGACGCTGCCGGCTGCGCCGGAACCATACATTGCAAATTTCATAACTTTTTCTCTCCTTTTCTGATTCTGTTTGCGATATCTTCGGCCGCTGCAGGCGGATGCCTGACGGCGGATTACCGAACGGTGTTGGTGAGGGTGCCGATGCCCTCGATGCTGCACGCGACCACGTCGCCCGGGTGCAGCCACTTCGGCGGGTCAAAGCCCATGCCCACGCCGGCGGGCGTGCCCATGGAGATGATCGTGCCGGGCCGGAGCGTCATGCCCTGACTGAGCTCGGCGATCACGTACGGCACATGGAAGATCATGAGATCGGTCGTGCTGTCCTGCCGGAGCTCGCCGTTGATGCGGCTCTGGATTTTCTGCGGCCTGCGCACGTCGAATTCCTCCGGCGTGACGATCCACGGGCCCATCGGCGTGAAGCCGTCGAGACTCTTGCCGCGGTACCACTGCTTGTGCTGGTTCTGGATCGTGCGCGCGCTCACATCATTTAAAATGGTGTAGCCGAACACGTAGTCCAGCGCGTCCGCCTCGCTGACGTTGTACGCCGGGCGGCCGATGACGACGGCCAGCTCCGCCTCGTAGTCGAGGTCGGCGACCAGATCGCTGTGGCTGAGAATGTCGCCGCCGGGGGCGACGGCCTCGTTTACGCGCTTGGAAAAATAGATCGGGAACGTGTCCGGCGCCTTGACGCCCTTGCCGGCGACGGCCTCGCTCTCCTTGGCGTGGTCAAAATAATTGATGCCCAGGCAGATCACGTCCTGCTCCGGGCGGGGGATGGGCGCGAGCAGCCGCACGCGCTCGAGCGGCAGACCTTCACCGCGCAGCACGGCGGCAGTGTCCAGCGCCGGCCAGATGCCGATGAGCGTCTGCATGTCTGCGCAGCCCGGCACGGGATGCACGGCAGTGCCGGCCGCGTTGAGCAGGCCGACGGCACTGCGGCCGTCTTTTTCAAATGTCACGAGCTTCATAGCGTGCGCGCTCCCCTCAAAATCGACATTGGGCAATGGATGTGTACGCAAAAATGATGGTTAAAAATTCATCAATTGCGTTTGCCGAACCGGCTGGCCCTTGTCAAAAATATGCCAATCTCGCTTGTCAGAAATTCGACAAAAGATTTGACCTCCCAGCGTTGTTATGATAGCACGAAAGTGTAGACGCCGCAACTGTTTTCTTTCTGTCAGAGCGCCAAAATCACGCAAAAGATTACAAAAACGCCAGAATCAGAGTGCATAAAAATACATGCAAGATTTTGTACAACTCGACAATTTTCAGAAAATGACTGAAAAATATTGGGGATTGGAAGAGGCTGTTATTGACTTTTGCGTGTGAGAGAATTATAAATTTACTATCCCGAGTTGTTAACGACTTGTTCATAAATTAACACATGGGTGTGGATTTCGAGTCCTGTCCCGGTTGGTAGGAGAGCACGAGGCAGGATTGAAATAAAAGAGAGAAAAGCAAAAAAGAGCAAAAAAGAGAGAGGTAAAAAATGGATAACAAAAAGCTCAAGAGCAGCTGGGCAGCCGCCTTTACCGTGGCGTCTGTCTGGTTCGGCACCCACGTGGGCGCCGGCTTCGCGACCGGCAACCAGGTCGTGAACTACTTCGTCCAGTATGGCTGGACCGCGGCGATCTTCCCGCTGCTGGCCATGGGCATCCTGGCCGTCGTCATGTACATCATGATGAAGTTTGCCAAGCTCAGTGGTTTCGACAACTACAAGGACACCTATCGCGCCCTGTATCCGAAGCCGTGGATGGAGATCTTCTTTGAGGTCTTCTACATCATCATCATCCTCGCGGCGGTCGCGTCCTGCGTTGACGGCGCCGGCGGCATCGTCAAGAGCCTGATCGACCTGCCTGATATCATCTGCAACCTCGTCATCATCGCCCTGCTGATCCTTCTGTCGATCTTCGGCGTTGACCTGATCATCAAGGCTTCTACCGTTCTTTCCACCGCGATCCTGATCGTCACCGCGATCCTGGTCATCATGGGCTTCGTCGTTCCGATCGACGCGGTCGCTCAGGAGCTGGCCACTGAGAACGCGGCTTACGCTGCCATCCCGGCCATCGCGGACGTCACCTCCCAGAAGGGCCTCGAGGGCGTCTGGCGCGGCGTGTTCGTGTACGCTGCTTTCCAGTGCGTGTCCGTCCCGGCCATGATCGCCGCTTCCACCGAGCTGACCCACAAGGGCGTCAAGCGCGCCAGCATCCTTGGCTGGCTCATGAACGGCGGCGCGCTCGCCGCTTCCGGTGCCATGCTGCTGCGCTGGTACCCGATCCTCTGCGCCATCAAGAAAACCGGTGTTGATACGGTTGCCAGCATTGCAGCCCGCCATATTGGCGATGTCATGAAGCTCCCCAACCAGAGCGTTGTCACCCTCATGGGCAGCGGCTACACCTGGCTGTTTGTCGTGTACACCATCCTGCTGTTCTGCGCGTTCGTGTCCACGTCCGTCACGCTGGTCTACTCCATGATCCAGCGCTTCGAGGGCCACTGCTTCCCGAAGGCCATCAAGAGCAAGGCTGTGCGCAGCGTGATCGTCGGCCTGATCGTCATCGGCCTGTGCTATGCAGTTTCCCTGCTCGGCCTGTCGACCATCATCTCCAAGATCTACGGCTATGACGGCTACTATGCATTGATCGTTGTTGTGCTCCCGGCGTTCATCTGGGGCATCCCGAAGATCAAGAAGCTGTCTGCCGAGAAGAAGGCAGAGCTGTCGGAGTGATCTGACCACGGCGCAACTCTCCAGCGTCTCAACCAAAAACACTGATCGCTGCGTTTGCAGCGTCATAGAGAGGCAACCCCGCAGGCTTTGGCCTGTGGGGTTGTCGCAGTTTCGGGATGAGACGGAGGCGGCAGGGCCATGAGCCGGAGCCGCAGGGGAGCCCGAGGGGGCAAGGCCCGCCTCGGATGGAATGAGCTGCAGAGATAAGATTTGCTGCGCATTTTTTAAGCCTTCTCCTCAAGGAGAAGGCTCAGGGTGCGGGTCGGCACGCCGCGCACCCGGCAGGGAAAGGCGTTGAAAAACCGCCCCGCAAGTTATAAGACTTGCGGGGCGGTGTGGATTTTTGCTTGTGGTCAATGTGCATTCCGGCGCGGGCAGCGCTCATTTCCAGCGCCACGTGAACGGCACGAACAGCAGCAGCAGCGGGAAGATCTCCAGACGGCCGAGCAGCATGCAGATCATGAGCACGATCTTGCTCAGCGGCGAGAAGATGGCAAAGCTTCCGGTCGGTCCGACAAGGGAGAGCCCCGGCCCGACGTTGGACAGGCACGAGAGTGCGGCGGTGAAGTTCGTTGTGAAGTCCAGTCCGTCGAGCGACACGATCAGCCCCGCAATGAGCAGGATGATGATATAGAACGTGAAATACGTCAGCGCGTTGTAGACGGTCTGACTGTCGACCGGCTTACCATCGAGCCGGACCTCTTCAATGCAGCGGGGGCGCAGCATTTTCTTGACCTCGATCGTGCAGGACTTGAACAGCAGCATCACGCGCGAGACTTTCAGACCGCCGGCAGTGCTGCCGGCGCAGCCGCCGACAAACATCAGCAGCACGAGCAGGAATTTGGAATACTCCGGCCAGAGGTTGAAGTCGGCAGTCGCAAAGCCGGTTGTGGAGATGATGGATGTGACCTGGAAGAAGGAATAGCGCAGGGCGTGGCCGACGCCGCCGTAGAGATTGCGGATGTCGAATGCGATCGTGAGGACGGCGAAGGCGATGATGCCGAGGAACCAGCGCAGCTCCTCGTTGCGCAGCGCGGTGCGGATGTTGCCGAGCAGAATGAGGTAATACAGGCTGAAGTTAATGCCGAAGAGTATCATGAACACGCCCACGACGATGTCGATATAGGCGCTGTTGTAGTAGCCGATGCTCAGCGCGCGCGTGGACAGGCCGCCGGTGCCGGCGGTGGCGAACGCGTGCAGCAGCGCATCGTAAAAGCTCATGCCGCCGGCGATGAGCAGAACCATCTCCACGAGCGTGAGCGCGATGTACAGCAGGTAGAGGATGGAGGCAGTCTTGCGGATGCGCGGCACGAGCTTGCCGACCGTCGGGCCGGGGACCTCGGCGCGCATGATGTGCATCGACCGGTTGCCGCTCATGGGCAGCACGGCCAGCACGAACACGAGAATGCCCATGCCGCCGATCCAGTGTGTGAACAGCCGCCAGAACATACCGCCGCGCGTCATGCTCTCCGGCGATGTGACGACGCTGGCACCGGTTGTGGTCAGGCCCGAGATCGTCTCGAACAGGGCGTCGATGTAGTTCGGAATGTCACCGGTGAGCACGAACAGCAGGGCGCCGAACAGCGACATGGCGATCCACGACAGGCCGACGATCAGAAAACCGTCGCGCGCGGTCATGCCGCCGGACTTGGCGCGCACGCGCCACATGACCAGCCCGATGCCGCCGGTGACGGCAATCGTGATCAGAAACGGGACCGGAGATTCATCATAGACCAAGGCTGCAATCATCGGCAGGAGCATCAGCGCGGCCTCGATGCACAATACGCGGCCGACGACCTGCCCGATCATTCGAAAATTCATGGTTTTGCCCTCTTTGTGGTTTCGTTATCCGAATACAGTATTATACGCCGGTTTGTCCGGTTTGGGAAGCCCCCGGCGCTCAGAACATGCCAAGAGATTTGAACAGAAACACCCATAGGAACATGGTCAGAATGCTCACGGCCGAGGTCACGACGACGATGTCGCCCGCAAGCTCCGCGTCGCCGCCCATCTGCTGCGCCATGGTGAAGGAGTTGACGGCGGTCGGCGAGGCAAAAATGCCGATGAGCGACACGAATGCCACGCCGCGAAACCCGAGCAGCGCGCCCAGGCCGAGAAACAGGCCCGGCGAGACGATCAATTTGGCGGCCGACACGGTCACCAGCTCGCGGCGGTAGGTTTTCAGGCCGGAAAACTGGAAGAACGCGCCGAGCAGAAACAGCTGCAGGGGCGACGCGATGGCGCTGATGCTCTGGATGGTCTGCTCGAGGATGTGCGGCAGGCGGATGCCGGCAGCCAGCGTCAGGATACCGAGTACGGAGCCGATGACGAGCGGGTTTTTCGCGATCTGGCCGAGGATGTGCAGCGGTTTCGGCTTCTGCCCGCGGAACACCTCCAGCACGACGACGGCCAGCATATTGAACAGCGGCACGACGACCGCGATCAGGATCGAGACGGTGCCGAGCTGATCGGAACCGAGCAGCGCCGTTGCCACGGGGATGCCCATGATGACGTAGTTGCTGCGGAACATGCCCTGGATCATCACGCCGCGGCGCTCCGGCAGTTTTTCGGTCAGCAGTGTGTAGCCGATTGCGAGGCCGAATGTCAGCAGCACGCCGCCCACGGCATAGGCCATCAGCAGCGGGTCAAACGAGCCGGACAGGTCGGAGCAATATACATTATAATAAAGCAAACACGGCAGAAAAATACGGAATGCGATCTTGTTGATGACGGAGATCTCCTCGCGGCGGATCCAGCCGAGGCGGCGCGTGCCGTAGCCGAGCGCCATGATCAGGCACATGGGCAGCACGGCGTTTGCCGAGATCATCAGGTTTTCCATACTTCGCCCCCGTTCGTCAAGAAGTCGCTAAAACAACAGTTTACCCCATGCGGCGAGAAAACGCAAGTGCCCCGTTGCCGCGCGGGGCGGAACGTGGTATAATCGCAGCATCTTGATGAAATTTGACGCGGGAGGTGCAGCGATATGACGATCGAGGAGGCCATGGAGCTGATCCATGGCGTGGAGTGGCGCGGCTCGCGCCCGGGGCTCTCTCGCGTGCGCGAGCTGCTGCACCGCCTGGGCGACCCGCAGGACGGACTGCAATTCGTGCACATCGCGGGCACGAACGGCAAGGGCAGCACGGCGGCGATGCTCGCATCGATCCTGCGCGCGGCAGGGTACACGACGGGGCTGTTCACATCGCCGTATCTCGAGCGCTTCGCTGAGCGCATGCAGGTCAACGGCGCACCGGTACCGGACGCGGAGTTTGCCGCCGTGTGCCAGACGCTGCAGCCGTGCATTGCCGCCATGGACGACCCGCCGACGGAGTTCGAGCTCGTGACGGCGGCGGCCATGCTGTGGTTCCGGCGACGGGGGTGCGATGTTGTGGTGCTGGAGGTCGGCCTTGGCGGCCGGCTCGACGCGACGAACGTCATCGCCGCGCCGGCGTGCGCCGTCATCACGAACATCGGCCTCGACCACACGGAGATCCTCGGTGACACACTCGCGCAGATCGCGCGCGAGAAGGCGGGCATTCTCAAGCCCGGCACGTGCGCCGTCAGCTATCCGCAGGCGCCGGAGGTGCGCAGCGTCCTGCGCGAGATCTGCGCGCAGCGGGGTATCCCGCTCACGGAGGCGGATGCGTCCGCCATCGTGCCGCTGACCGACA
>JABLTL010117880.1_pt1 | contig 15984 bp, 17 predicted proteins | sample 7160151 | NCBI WGS metagenome assembly JABLTL01 (sample SAMN14651223, study PRJNA627086) | human gut metagenome | isolation source: feces | host: Homo sapiens
ACTTTAAGATGTAAATAATTAACTTTAAATCATCCTTTAAATAACTAATGATGCCAGCTGAATAGTTGATGTTACCTTCAAGAACGTATGTTCTCTTGCCAGCACGACGCCAAGCAGCAGAATTTACTACACCATGTAAACAGCTTGATACACTGTCCCCAGAGTTCATCATGATGGATGAACCGGTTCCATAAGTAGTCTTTACCTGACCACTCTTTAGGCAACCATGACCGAATAAAGCACCTTGAGAGTCACCTATTGCAGCATGGATTGGTATTGCATGAGGCAATAGGCCATCAAAATCTGTTTCTCCAAAATTAGTATCTGAATCTAAAATTGGAGGCAAAGCAACAACTGGTACTTTGAATAAATCACATAACTCTTTTGACCACTGTTGAGTTTTGAGATCCATAAGCTGGGTTCTAGATGCATTTGATGGTTCTGTTGCAAAACTCTTTCCATGAGTTAAGTAAGAAATCAAAAATGAATCTATATTACCGATGCAAAGATCATGCTCTGATGCTGCTTTTAAAACCTCAGGAACATTGTCAACAAGCCAGGTGATCTTAGCTGCTGAAAAATACTCTGATAACTCTAATCCTGTGATCTCACGAACTCTATTAGCTTTTGCTTTAACCTCATCTTTAGCTACAAAAGCAGCACCTCTAGCACACTGCCACACAATGGCATTGTATAAAGGTTTTAAAGTAGATCTTCTCCAAGCACCAACAGTTTCACGCTGTACAGAGATTCCAACTGTTTTTACTTTGTTCTTTCTATTAGAGTCCTTATCGAGCAGAGCTTTTACGACAGCAATGACATTCTTACCGATCTCGTTTAAATCATGTTCTACATAACCTAGATCGTTAATAATCTGTCTGTGAGGCTGAGTCTCAATATCGAGCATTCTGCCTTCACCGTCAAAGAGCAGGGCTTTAGTACCCTGCGTACTCTGATCAATACCAAGGACTAAGTCATCCTTAGCCATGTAATGCTTCCTCTGCTTTTGCTGCAATGCCTTCAGCGGTTAAGTGGTAGTACTCAAATACTTCCTTTGAATTACCAGTAATTACAGGAGCATCAGGTAAAGCCATGGTAATGCACTTACGAGGACAACTCTCTGAAACAACCTGAGCTACCATTGAGCCTAAGCCACCAATAGGTGAGTGCTCTTCAACTGTAATTACAGCTTTAGCATTCTTAGCAGCTTCAATTACAGCATCTTTGTCTAAAGGCTTTACACAGTACATATCAAGAACTGTAGCTGAAATACCTTTAGCCTTTAGAAGTTCTGCTGCTCTCTTTGCATATAGAACCATTTCGCCACAAGCTACGATTGCTACATCATCACCCTTGCAAACCCAGGTTGCTTTATCCATTTCAAATGGAGTGTTGTCTTCTGAGTAAACAGGATCAACCGCATTACGGCCTACGCGGATGTAAGCTGGCTCATTATCTTTTACTAAAACTTCCATCAGTTTCTTAGTCTGATAGCAGTCTGATGGTAGATAAACTCTCATGCCAGGAATTGAACTCATGCAGGCAATATCCTGAGCTGAGTGATGACTCATACCTAAAGCACCATAACTTACACCACCTGAAATACCGATTAGTTTTACGTTAGTATGTGAGTAAGCTACATCAACCTTACACTGCTCGTATGAACGAGCTGCGATAAAGCAAGCTGGTGACATAGGGAAAGTTCTCTTACCGCAACGAGCCATACCAGCTGCAATACCAACAAGATCCTGCTCTGCAATACCGACCTCAACAAACTGCTCAGGGAAAGCATTAGCAAATGGAGTAGCAGAAGCACTTCCTCGTGAATCAGAGCAAAGAACTACGATATCTTTATCTGTTTTAGCTGCATCCATCAATACGTTGCAGATCATTTGTTTATTTGCAATGTTTGTCATAACTAATCCTCCAATGCTCTTGCTGCTAAGTCTTCCTTGATTTGCTCATACTCTTCTGCTGAAGGTACATGGTGATGCCATGCTGCCTTATTCTCCATTACAGAAGATCCTTTACCCTTGATAGTATTTGCAATCAATACGCTAGGCTTGCCTTTAACCATTCGAGATTCTTCGAATGCACGAGCTAATTTTTCAATATCATTACCATCGTCAACATCAATTACATGCCAGCCAAATGAATCCCACTTACGGTGTAAATCATCTAAAGCCATAACATCTTCAGTTGATCCAGAAATCTGTAGACGGTTTCTATCAATAATTGCGCATAGGTTGTCCAGTCTGTAGTTAGCACCAGACATTGCGCCTTCCCATACAGAGCCTTCAGCTAACTCACCATCGCCCATAACCACATAAACACGGTTCTTGCTCTTGTTCATGCGCTCGGCAATTGCCATACCAACAGCTACTGGTAAACCATGACCTAAAGCGCCAGAGTTCATTTCAATGCCAGGTAATTTGTTATTTGGGTGACCGATGAACATTGAGCCGAACTGGCTGAACTCTTTTAATACTCTTTCAATAGGGAAGAATCCCTTTTCTGCTAAAACTGCATATAAAGCTTCTACAGAGTGACCTTTACTCATAATAAAGTGGTCATGATCTTTAGTATTGAAGTTATCTACTGAGATATTCATCTCTTTGAAATAAAGAGTAACTAAAGTATCCATAACAGACATATCACCACCGATATGACCGCCTTTACCATTTACAATCATGTCAACTACGTCTTGACGTAGTTTATAAGCTAATTTCTTTAACTCTTTCATTTTTATTCTCCACGTAGATAAGCTTTAACCTGTTCTTCAATAGGGTCATATAAATCAGCCTTAATGCCGATATACTTACAAGCTTCATATAAAATTGGAACAACATCCTCATAAACACCTACACAGTGGTGGATATATGGGCCGGTAACAATCTTCTCTTCAAGACGCTTAATGTTCTCAACCTCAACCCACATGTAGGTACCTAAAATCTTTGGTCCTTCAACACTCTTAGCATTACCTAAAAGTAATGAGTACTCACCGTTATCACCATCAAAACGAGTTAAGGTAAGTTTGTTTCCTGATTTTGCCTCAGCTGATAAAGAACCTTCATCAGGGAAAGCAATTGGGCAGGTAAGTTCAGGCTTCTCTTTAGCAACAGAGAATGGCCATGGACCACAGTGCTGTAATAACTCTCCATTTGGATTATCAGGATGACGAACGGTCCAGTCAGCAAAGAAGCCCCTGCTTCTGTTCATTACAGCAGCTTCTGCTAATAATGCGGTGATTGCTCCATGGATGTCGGTCTCACATACAACAGGAATACCCATGTCATTTAAGATTGCATTAGCTGCACATGGCATAATGCCAAGCTCACCCTGCAGAGCAGTCCAACACTGAATTGCACCTGCATTACAACCGTACTTATCCACAAGATTCTTCATGGCATGAGCTAAAGCTGCAACTGTTGCTACCTTAGGTTTTGCAATCTTAATTACAGTGTTATCTTGCAAGAACTGTAATTCCTCTTGAGCTTCATTTGCCTTTTCAATACGACGAACTTCTGCAACTAACTCAGATAAAGGAATAGGTGATAATTGAATATTGAATTTCTCCAATAACTCGCCTTCGTTGCACATAGTTGTCCAAAAATCGAATGGACGTGGGCCCATCTGTAGAATTCTGATATGTCTAAATGTTCTTACAACGTTACATACTGCTTCAAAGTCATGAATACCACGCTCAAATACGGGATCTGATAATCTGCAGTTGGTTAAATAAGTGAATTTGACATTGAAACGACGTAACACTTTGCCTGTAGCAAAAAGACCACACTGAGTGTCACGTAAACGTCTTCCATCAGGAAGTGGACGCTCATCTAATGGCCCCCACAATAGAACTGGCAAGTTAAGTTCTTTTGCCAATCTTGCGCAGACATACTCTGTTCCGAAATTGCAGTGAGCTAAAATAATGCCATCTACCTTTTCTTTGCGGAATTTATCAGCAATCTTCTGCACGTCCTCATCAGCAAATAGAAGACCTTCGTCATTGATATCAGTGATATCTACAAAATCGACCCCCAATTCGGTCAATCTTTTTGCTGTCAAATCGCGATATTTCAATGCATCTGGAGCACTAAAAACACTACGGCGAGTTGGAACAAAACCTAATTTAATATGAGCTGTCATGATGCCTTTCCTTATAGTTTTTTAACTATGTTGTTTTATTATTTGTTTATGTATCTCATGCAAACTGACTTACCAGCCTGTACTTGACCTTCTGTGATAGTTAAACGCTTAATGTTATCCATTGAGCTTGATGTGATAATCACAGGAGATGTCGTATCCATGTTGTGAGCTTTTACAGTCTCCCAGTTAACCTTACAGATAGGTTGTCCTGCTACTACCTGATCTCCTTTTGAAATCAATGGTTCAAAACCTTCACCATTTAAAGCTACAGTGCCTATTCCTAAGTGGATTAAAATCTCCACTCCGTCATAACCTGTAATACCAAATGAGTGCTTTTGCTCTCCTACAAAGGAAATCACTCCAGAGATAGGTGATAACGCTGTATCATCTGTAGGTATAATTGCTACACCGTCACCTACAACCTTGCCTGCAAAAATAGGGCTATCAACATCAGCAATTGAAATAACCTTTCCGCTTAGGGCGGCGAGGATGGCCTCGCCTTTTTCTCTAAAGAACATCCTCTAAATCCCCCTTATTTATTCTCATTACGAGCCTGTAGTGCCATACGAGCCTGAAGAGCGCGCTGATACTGGTCAATGATTACAGCTAATACGATTACTAAGCCCTTGATAATCATCTGCCAGAACTCAGAAACACCGCACATAACCATACCGTCTGAGATAACACCGATGATGAAAGCACCGATAACAGTACCAACGATGGTACCAACACCTCCCATCAGGGAAGTACCGCCTAATACAGCAGCTGCGATAGCGTTCATTTCCCAGGTGTTACCTGTCATTGGGTGAGATGCCACTAACTGAGAAGTTGCGATGATACCTACGATAGCTGCACAAGCACCAGAGAACATATATACGTAAATCTTGTCGTTATCTACATGAACACCTGATAACTTAGCTGCGCGCTCATTACCACCGATTGCTAAGATGTGCCATCCAAATGGGGTCTTACGTAGGATAACTGCAGCGATAATTGCAATCACAATCAGAATCATTACAGCAACAGGGAAACCACCAAGGTCACGACCAAAGATTTCAAAACCAGTGTTGCCTAATGCCTCTTTACCAACCAGGTTAGGGAAGGTTGCACCGTTTGAAGTTAAGTTTGCAGCACCACGAGCGATGTACATCATGCCTAAGGTTGCAATGAATGGAGCTACTGCAAACTTGGTGATGATAAAACCGTTAATCGCACCTACAATTACACCAATTGCAACAGCAATCAGAACAATTACAGGAACTGAGAAGTATATGGTGTAACCGAAGATGGTAAAACCATGATTGATAAGTAAACCTGCTACCATGCCTGACAGACCAACTACAGAGCCTACAGACAAATCAATACCGCCAGTTACCAACACATAGGTCATACCGATACCTAAGATACCGTATAAAGCTACGTGCTTTGCAATTAACAGTAATGACTGGCTAGTAAAGAATGATTCACTAGCCAATGAGAAAAAGATTACTAACAAGGTCAGCACAATTAAGGTACGACCTTTAAGGATTGTCATGATTACATCATTTTTATTCATTTTTTAATTCTCCAAATACCTTAGTTTGCTTTATGGCCCATGTATGAAGCTTTTACCAAGTTGTCCTGAGTAATATCATCACCGGTTAACTCCGCTGTCTTAATACCGTTTGATAGAACCAGGATCCTGTCTGCAATAGCGATAATTTCCTCAAGTTCTGATGAAATAACTAGTAAAGAAACACCTCTCTTTGCATACTGGTAAATAAGGTGGAAGATTTCTGTCTTAGCGCCAATATCAATACCTCGTGAAGGCTCATCCAAAAGCATGATCTGAGGATTAGTCAAAGCACCTTTTGCAAAAACAACCTTCTGCTGGTTACCGCCAGATAGAGATAGAATTGGAAGATCCTTATCAGCTACCTTGATATGAACATCCTTAATCATTTCAGCTTCGGCTGCATCTTCCTTGCTCTTATCAATAAGGCCTAAAGGATTGGTGTACTTACCGATGTTTGACAGAGCAATATTCTTAGCGATGCTCATGGTTTGAACCAAACCTTCTCTCTGTCTATCTTCAGGAAGCCAAGCAAAACCTTTATCAATCTGATCAGCTACAGATTGAATCTCAATCTTTTTGCCGTTCAAAATGATGTCACCAGTATGGTTTGGTCTCATACCCATGATGCATTCAAAGATTTCAGTTCTACCTGCACCTAGAAGACCATAGATACCTAAGATTTCACCTTTCTTTAGGTTGAAAGAAACATTGTTTAGTAGGTAACCACCACCGTTCTTTGGAAGAGATAAGTTTTTTACCTCTAAAACGTTCTCTTGCTTGTCCCAATCAACAGCAACATCACGTTTAGGGTAGCTCTTACCTTCGCCTACCATCTGCTTAACAATCCATGGCACATCAATGTCTTTCACAGCAGCATCTGCAACTAACTTACCGTCACGGAAGATTGTTACGAAGTCACCGATACGCATTAACTCTTCTAGACGGTGAGAGATGTACACAATAGAAATACCTGTTGCAGTAAGTTCTCTCATGATGTTGAACAGCACATCAACTTCCTGTTCTGACAGTGATGATGTAGGCTCATCCATGATTAAAATCTTAAGATTTGGGATCAGAAGATTTCTTGCAATCTCAATCATCTGTTGCTGACCTACGCGTAGATCACCTACCATAGTGTCAGGATCGATTGGATAGTTAAGTCTTGCTAAAACCTGTTTTGCTAACTTTCTGTGTTCAGCATCATCTAAGACACCACCTTTGGTTCGCTCAGATGCCATAAACAGGTTCTGGAAAACTGTCATATTAGGGAATAGGCATAACTCCTGGTGAATGATGGCAATACCGTGAGCTCTTGCATCTACTGTTGAATTAAATTCAACTTCTTTTCCCTGAAGATAAAGCTTGCCAGCTGATGGCTTTTCAATACCAGCGATGATACGCATCAAGGTTGACTTACCAGCACCATTCTCACCGATAAGAACATTTACCTTGCCACGTTTGATATCGAAAGAAACCTGATCAAGCGCTTTGGTGCCCGGATAGATCTTGTCTATCTTCTCGGCATGTAAATAAATCTCTTCGTTCTCGTTGCTCATTGCCAACTCCCACTACTTAACTGATAGTTTTACAGGTGTTATCTGGAGCAGATCTGCTCTTGCAACCGTAAAGCAACCAGTGAACTCAATCTTTTTGCCTTCAAGGGTATTCATATCAATCTGGCTTAAGATTTCCTTGGTAATTAGGTTGTGAAATGCAACTGATACTTCAGCCCATTCAATTTGGTTTTTGTAATCTTTGTAGCTAATTAAGCTAATTGAATCTCTAACAGCAGAACCTTTGTAAACAGGACCGATTTGTAATCTGGTCTTAACATCGGTTACATTTCCATCAAGGGTAAATGCGATATAGCCTGAACGTAATTTGTTCTTTACAGAATCAACAGTACCAGTACCTTTTACGATGAATGAAAGTTCGCCCTGATCTCCCATTGAATAGTGACCATACTTAGCAGCAACACTTGAAAAATCACCATTTGCCTCTGTTAGTAACTGGGCTAAATCAACCGCATTTGCTTCAAAATACTCAGCAGATTTTTCTTCCCAGAACTTAGTTGCAACAGTGGTTGGATCAAAAGCAACTTCACCTGTTAAGGTAGCTTCCTGACCTTCTTTTACTACAGTTGCACTCAATGCTGCATAAATCACTACAAAAACAGCTATAACAGCACCTACAATGCGACTTTTTGACATGATGAACTCCTTTTTTGAGACAAAAATAGCCTTCTGTCCTTAAAAAACAGTTTTTTATAATTTACTTAAGATGCGCCACAGAACCGTGACGCACCGTATTTACTTACTTGGAGATAGAGAAGTTGTTTAACTTCTTAGCGTTATCTTTGGTGATAATTACACAATCAATAAGCTGCTTTTCGCTCTTACCAGTTGAGCCTGTCTTTAAGTACTGATCAGCCTGTTTTACAGCCATCTCAGCGATTAGAGCAGCAGGTTGCATTGCAGTAGCGGTCATGTTACCAGCGATGATCTCATCACGAGCATCGTTAGAACCGTCAACACCGATGATCTTTAAGGTCTTACCTGCTGCCTTAATAGCAGCAGCGGCACCTACAGCCATGTTGTCGTTACCTGAAATTACCCCCTTTAAGTTAGGATATGACTGTAAGATGGTTTCCATCTTTGAGTAAGCCATATTCTGATCCCAGTTAGCTGTCTGTACAGCAACCATCTTCATATCAGGATATTGGTCAATAACCTCATGGAAAGCAGTTGATCTGGTCTTTGCGTTGGTATCTGAGTCAATACCAAATAACTCTGCGTATTCGCCTTCTTCTTCCATCTCTTCTACGAATACTTCAGCAGCGCCCTTAGCTCCTTGATAGTTGTTTGCAACAATCTGAGCTACAGCAATACCTTGCTCATTTATCTCACGGTCAATCAGGAATGTTGGAATATTGTTGTCATAAGCTCTCTTTACAGCAGAAACAGTAGCATCTGCACCTGCGTTATCACAGATAATTGCAGCTGCTTTATCAGAAATAGCAGTTTCGAATAGTTCTGACTGTTTTACAGGGCTATCGTCATGTGAAACCATTTTTACGGTATAACCAAGATCTTTAGCAGTCTTTGCTGCAACTTCAGCCTCAGTCTTAAAAAATGGGTTTGAATGTGATGGGGTGATTACGTACATAATATTTGAACCACCTCCGCTTAAACGTTTTGCAGTATCTGCAGCGTTTGCTGAAGATGCTAATGTTGAAGCAGCCATTACCATTGCAATTGATGCGCAGAATTTTGATAACTTCATCGGAAACTCCTATCTCTCTTATGTTATAAATCTGAATATTTTTCAGATTTTTATTTGTTTGACATAAAAAATTATAGATAGAAGTAAAGGTAATTTTTGTCAGAATTCTATTTTTATTGTCACCATTTTATTTTTTGAATTTTTTTATTTGTGACAATAATCGCAAAGTAGCTACACTAAATTTTGCTTTTACGAAAATTTGATTTTTTAAAGCGTCAAAAACCATATTATTTGAAAATAATTTAAAATTTCATTTGCGTCTTTTGATAGGAACAATTACTGACAAATCTCAGAAAATATTACTAGTAAGATTAAAGAACGTTATCGCGGATAGCGTTGTTCTTTCTGTACTGAGCAGGAGGCTCACCCTGAATTGAAATAAAGACACGACCGAAATGGCTTTGGGAATTAAATGACAGCATTAAAGCGATATCTGAGATACTTTTATCAGTTGTAGCAAGAAGAGTTTTAGCAACTTCAATTTTTCTTAATCGAGCGTACTCTCCTAGAGTCATTTTCTTTTCTTCTTTAAAGAGCTTTGAGAGGTGGCTTGAACTTACTTTTAGCTTGTTACTTACTATCTCAAGATTAAACTTTTCATAAAGATGACGGTCAATATAGTCACATGCTCTTAATACTACAGGAGAAAGCAAATTGCCTTTTTCCAAATCAAGTTTATGTTTTGCTACCATCTGAGTGCATCTTAAAGCACAGGCTCTAGCTAGGGCAGCAGCATCACTTGGATACTTGCAATCCTCAACTTCCATGATAAAAGCATCAGAGATAACATAAAGTTCTTCCACGCTCAAACCAGCTTCAATTGCAGCTTTTGTGGCAATAGTAATATCAACTATCGCTAAGTTTTTAGCTGATCTTAATTCTGTTCTTGCAAGAGTGCCACGCATACTTGCGTAGATGGAGTTTAGGGCTTTTTTCAAACCTTCAACATCACCTTGTTTTATAGCTAGTCTAATAGAATTCTCAAATACACCTGGATTATGAGGTCTGTTAGTTAAGGACTGCCTTGAAAAGATATTAGCTACATGCTTTTGAACAGACTCTAAAAGTTCATCATTTAAAAAGCTCTTATCTAAGAAGTCACTTAAAAATATGTACTTGTCAGTAATTGAACTGTAGATTAGCAGAAGAATTGAAGCTAACTTTTTCACATCAATGTAAAACAAGCTTACATTGTTAGCTTTATGCTTTAAGGCATATAATTTAGTAAAATTCTGATCAACTTGAGTAATTACAACTGGACCTATAACTAAAAATAAGTCATCAGTACACTTAACGCCACCAAATAACACAGGTTGTTCTTCGTTAATGATAACAATATTCTTTTCTTTGACTTCTTTTAGGATCTTTTTTCTAAATTCATAGTCTGTTTTTAGAACATTCCATTCATCGACTTCTTCTCTATCAAACTTCTCATAGTAGTGATTGTCTGATTTAAAGATATGAGTAGGCACTGGAACTAATTCTTTGACTAGTCCCAGTCCGTATGACAATGGCAGGATTTTCTGTTGTTTTTCTTTAGAATCATCCATATCTAGTTAAAGACGACCTTAAGAAATAAACCTGACTTAGAAAGATACATTTGACTCTAAGATAACATTACTAAATGGCTTGCACTCACCAGTTCTTACTATAGCAACACTTGATGCTGATAGTTTTTTGAACTGCTCATGAGGTACTTCTACAACCTCAACTCCATTGAGTTTAGCCCATTCATGGAGATTTTGGTAGAAAGCTGGATTTGCTTCTTTTGCCTCAGAGGCAATAGTTACTTTCTGGAATTTAGCTTCTGCATCGACAACTTTAAATACATCATCAAATGAAGGAACACCGTAAGTAACTGCAAGGTCGATTCTTTGGACTCCTTTAGGTACAGGCAATCCACAATCTCCGATAGTTAGTGTATCAAAATGGCCTAATTTTGAGATTACATATGATAATTCTGAATTTAAGCAGCCAATCTTTTTCATTTTATTTCTCCTAGAGCTTATCTACTAAAACGTCAACTTTTGATTTCTTAATGAAATCTAAGACAGCATTAGCCTTTGGAATAGAAGGAGTTGCACCTTTAGTCTGTACTGCTAAAGCTGATGCTGCTGTTGCACATTTAATAGCAAGCGCAGGATTCATACCTGTTGCTAAATTAGTAATTAGATAACCTAAGAAGGTGTCACCTGCAGCTGTTGTATCTACAGCCTGAACCTTGAATGACTTACAAGAAATAGGATCACATCCTACCTGTTTTAAGATTGAGCCTCGAGAACCTAAAGTTAACACAAAAGAAGAATTTGGATACTTCTTTGTAAGTTCATCAATTAACTCATAAGGATAAGTATCAGCGGGCTTTGATACCATTGAAGAACCTTCGATCTCATTTACAATCAGGTAAGAGCATTTGCCTAAAGGTAATTTCAATAATTCATCAGAATATGGAGAAACATTAAAGCAAACCTTTAAGCCTTTTTCGTATGCCTTATTGATCATGCACTCGATGTTATTAGTCTCATTTTGCAGAACTAGATAATCGCCCTTTTCAAAATGAGATAGGGTTTCATCTATATCCTCAGTTGTAATGGTTTGGTTTGAACCGCCATATAGAATTATACAGTTCTGACCATTATCATCTACCTGAATAATGGTATGACCACTAGCTTCATCTCTTTGCTTTAAGAAGTCTGAGTTGATCTTATTTTCAGTAAGTACGTTAATGAGAATCTGTCCGTCAGCTTTGCCTACGGCACCAGCATGATATACATCACCACCAGCTCTGGCTAATGCGACAGACTGATTAAGACCTTTACCACCGGCAAAGATACTTCTTCCTTTTGACTGAAGGGTCTCACCAGGGGTTACAAAATGAGGAACTTCATACACATAATCAATATTTAAAGAACCATAATTTAGAATTTTGGCCATAACAAATCTTCCTTAAAATAGTCTTTGATCACTCAAAGAAAGGTTTTATTTATTACTTAATTTTTTATTGTTTGTCTAAATATTGATGCTTTTGTATATGTTTACTTTAATCTTAACTGAAATATTCTCAATTAAGAAATTTTGGATCTAGCTCTTGTGATACAGATAACAAATGAAAAATGTAAAAAAAGATAAAAAAGACACCATAAAAAGACAAAAATTTGATCTTTATCAAGTTATAATATTGTGAAGTTTCAACTTGGGACATAATAAAAATGAAGCCTATTTTTCTTGGTGTTAACATTGATCACGTTGCTACAGTTCGTAATGCACGTGGAACAAATTATCCAGATCCTGTAACTGCCGCAGCAATCGCTGAACTTGCTGGAGCTGATAGTATCACTACTCACTTACGTGAGGACAGAAGACACATCACTGACAGAGATGTAAGAATCATCAGAGAAACTGTTAAAACCTCTTTAAATTTAGAGATGGCAGTAACCGATGAAATCTTATCTATTGCTGTTGCAGTAGCTCCTCAGAAGGTATGTATGGTACCTGAAAGAAGAGAAGAAGTTACTACAGAAGGCGGTCTTGATGTTCTATCAAATATGGATAAAATCGAGAAGGCAATTATCAAGTTAGATAACGTTGGTACTGTTTGCTCTTTATTCATCGATCCTGTAAAAGAGCAGATCGATGCCGCTGTAAAAGTTGGTGCACCATTTGTTGAGTTCCACACAGGTCGCTATGCAAATGCAACCAATGAAAAAACAATCAAAGAAGAGTTAAAAGTTTTAACTGAGATGGCTTCATATGCTGACTCAGTAGGTCTTGGTGTAAATTCAGGACACGGACTAAATTACAATAATGTAGCTGCAATTGCTGCTATTCCACAAATGAATGAATTAAACATTGGACATAGCATTATTGCTCGCGCAATTTTCACAGGCTTGCCTGAGGCTGTAAAGACCATGAAAGAAATCATGGAAAAAGCCCGCAACAACTCACAGAAGTAATGAGGTAAAAATGAGCTTTAAAAATCTGTTAGAGAATTTCGGCCACACTGCAAATGATCGTGTTGAAGCTGCTATAGCTGCTTTAAAGAAAGGTCGTGGTGTACTTGTTGTTGATAACGAAGATAGAGAGAATGAAGGCGATTTAATTTATGCAGCAGAAACTGTAACTGATGCACAGATGGCTTTCATGATCCGAGAATGTTCAGGTATTGTTTGCGTTTGTATTGAGCCAGAGCAGGCAAAGCGCATGAATTTACCTATGATGGTTGAACACAATACTTCTGCATACGGCACTGCATTTACCATTTCTATCGATGCTGCTAATGGTGTAACCACTGGTGTTAGCGCTCCAGACCGCGTAAAGGCAATCAAAGCTGTAATCAACCCAAATGGTAATCCTGAAGATTTAGCAAGCCCAGGTCACATGTTCCCGCTAGTAGCTAAAAAAGGTGGTGTTTTAGAGCGTGACGGTCATACTGAAGCTTCAGTTGATTTAGCTCGTTTAGCTGGCTTTGCTCCTGCAGGTATTCTTTGCGAGTTATGTGCTCCTGATGGTTTAATGGCAAAGTTACCACGTGTAACTACCTTTGCTATGGAGCATGACTTAACCTGTCTTTCAATCGAAGACTTAATTGCTTACCGCAAAGAAAAGAACATCTAGTTTAAGATAGCGCTGCACTTGCAGCGCTTTTTATATGAATATTACAGATAATCTTAAACTCGGTAGCACAAGCTATGGTGATCCTAATGCACCTAAATTAGTTGTTACTCCTGGCTGGGCTACTGATTCAAACTTTTTAAAACCTTTCATTTCGTTATTTCCTGACTATAATGTTATCCTGTTAGACATGCCTGGATATGGCAAATCTGAAGAATTAAAACAGTTTTCAATATCCACACGACAGACAGCAAATCTAATCTTAAATTCAATCCCAAAAGATTGCACTCTGATCTCTTGGTCTTTAAGTACTTTAGCAGCAAGTTGTGCCTGTTACGCTGACACAGAAAAAAAGATCAAAAGATTTATCTCTATTTGTGGTACTCCAAGATTTCCTTCAGATCCTAATTGGCCTGGTTTTGACTACAGATACGTTCTCAAATGCTTAAAGCTCTTTGATGAAGGACGTAACATTCGCTCGATTAAGCTGTTTTTTAAGATGCAAACTCAAGGAGGATCTCTTACCAAAGAGCAGAATCAATTCATCCTTGAAGCATGCGATAAGATGGGAAATATCGATCCTCAGGTATTAAGAAACGGTCTGCTTAAAATGGCTTATTCAGATCATAGAGAAGCATTCTTCAATCTCAAGATACCTTGCTTCCATATCTTTGGAGCTAAAGACCGCCTTGTTAAGCAGGAAATTGCTTCAAAAATCATGGAGCCTCAATATCACTTGTGTGCTGTTTTGCAAAATTCAGCTCATATGCCATTCCTAACTGAGAGTGAGGAATTATCAAAACTTATCAGAATTTTTATAAATAACACTAACTAATTGATAATCCATAAAATTAAGAATTAAAAATTTAGTGTAAAATTACCGATATAGTAAGTAAGGCAGTTTTCTATCTTTTAGGCGTTAACTATGGATATTGCAACCAGTACCATTAGCAACATAGTTACAGCGGGCGTGCCTCATGCAGCACAAGAAGCCCGTAGGGATAGTATGGCCCGCGAAACCATCCCTCAAATCAATCAGAATGCCCAATCTGCTAATAACGCAGCTGTATCTCAAGGTAGTGTCCAAACAGCGCCTGTTAACTCAAGTCTTTTCATACAGACAGATGTTTTAATCAAGGCTAATGGAGAGAAAGTAAGCAGTAAAAAAGAGCTTGCTAAAACCGAAAAGAAAGAAGACACCAAAGAAACCAAAGGTACAGGTGGTGGTAAAGCAGCTTCTAGTTCATCTGCATCAGGAGCAAGTCTTAACCAGAATGTAACAGCATCTGGAGCTATGAATGCAGCTTTAGGTGGCTCTTTTGGTTCATCAACTGGTGCATCTTATTCACAGGATGCAGAGGATAAGAGAAAGAAAGGTGAAGGTTACAGCTCTAAAGCTATTGCTAATAAATACAACAGCAGTAGACCTAATTTTAACTTAGGCATGAGCGTAAATGTCTCAGCCTAAGATAGTCATTTTGGAAAATCTGTTATTTCCAGAACTAGGTATTTTCAAGAATCTGCAGTTTCCAAAAAGAAGTTATTCGTTTTCATGAACTAAAGTCTTTAAGTATTCTTGTTCGATCTTCTTTTGTTCTTCTTCAGACATTTCTTCAACTACAACTTCTTCGTTGTCATCTGAAGCTAAAGAATTCTCAACAATAGGTTGCTCTTCAAACCACTCTGGCTTTTGGTAAGTGATCTTGTTTACATACCACAATCTCTTTCCATGTGGAGTAACAACCTCTGCATCGTCATCTACAGACTTGCCAAGTAATGCTCTTGCCATTGGAGCATCTACAGAGATACAGTTTGATCTGCCAAAAATCTCATCTGAACCTACTATTCTGATTTGTAACTTTGAACTATCATCGTCAGATTCAATTTCAACATAAGCACCAAAGAATACTCTACCTTCCTGTTGCTTATTGTACTCAATCACCTGAAGGTCATTCATACAGTGTCTTAAATAACGAATACGCCTATCAATCTGACCTAATAAACGTTTGTTATAGTGATAATCAGCATTCTCTGATCTATCACCAAGACTGGCAGCCCAACTAACTTTTTGTGTAATTTCAGGTCTTTTTACTTCCCAAAGATAATTCAATTCTTTATGAAGCTGATCATAACCTTCTCTTGTAATAAATGGCTTACCCATATAAACACCTGCTAAAAATTTAAAAACCCGGTACATTGAATGCACCGGGTTGTATCAGTTTAATCTAAAAATCAGATTATAACTGTGGACCAGCCTTAACTAGGTTACCACCTAAAGCTTCGAACTTCTTGAAGTTCTTGATGAAGCGCTCAGCTAAGTCCTTAGCCTTTGCATCCCACTGTGAAGGATCAGCATAGGTATCACGTGGATCTAAGATCTTAGAATC
>JABLTL010068986.1_pt1 | contig 15931 bp, 9 predicted proteins | sample 7160151 | NCBI WGS metagenome assembly JABLTL01 (sample SAMN14651223, study PRJNA627086) | human gut metagenome | isolation source: feces | host: Homo sapiens
ATTTTGAGTTTTTGAGTTTTGAATTTTGAATTATTAAATCACAATTCAAAATTGAATAATTCAAAATCGCCAACGGCGACAATTCAAAATTCAAAATTCAAAACTCAAAATTCTCTCTATTTTTTAATCAGCGACACTGCGAAGCCACCTCCGCGTGCCTCCTTAATCTTCAGCACATCGCCCTTCTTCACGGTGCGGTGCAGAATGGTGTAGGCCTTCGGGTTGTGCTCGTAGTCGGCATCCTTGCCGTCCTGATAGATGGTGCATTCGTATTTGGCGTTCTTGTCGAGGAAGTCGAGCTTCACGGTAGTCTGTCGAGCCTCGTTGGTCTTGCCGCCCACGAACCAGTTGTCGGTGCCCTTCGCCTTGCGTGCCACGGTGATATACTGTGCCGGCTCAGCCTCTAGATACTTGGAGTCGTCCCAGTCGCAAGCCACGTCGCGTATGAACTGGAAGGCGTCGTCGTACTTCTCGTAGTGCTCAGGCAGGTCGGCAGCCATCTGCAGCGGCGAGTACATCACGAGGTAGAGCGAGAGCTGTCCGCAGAGTGTGCTATGCACGTACGACGGGTTGTTGCTCCATTCAGAGAGTTTGGTCTCGAAGATGCCCGGAGTGTAGTCCATCGGACCGCCCTGCAAGCGTGTGAACGGCAGCATCACTGTGTGGTAGGGCACAGAGCCACCGAATGCCTCATATTCCGTGCCACGTGCCGACTCGTTGCCCACGAGGTTAGGCCATGTGCGGCAGATGCCGGTGGGGCGTGTGGCCTCATGCGCGTTCACCATGATGTGGTGCTTGGCAGCCTGCTCAATCACGCGCTGGTAGTGGTTGTTCATGAGCTGCGAGTAGTGATATTCGCCGCGCGGGATGATGTCGCCCACGTAGCCCGTCTTCACAGCGTCGTAGCCATACTTGTTCATGAGGTTGAAGGCATCCTCCAAGTGGCGCTCGTAGTTGAGTGCTGCTGAGGAAGTCTCGTGGTGCATCATCAGCTTCACGCCCTTGGAGTGGGCATATTCGTTGAGATACTTGATGTCGAAGTCGGGGTAGGGAGTCACGAAGTCGAACACGTCGAGCTTCTGATGGCCGAACCAGTCCTCCCAGCCTTCGTTCCAACCCTCCACAAGCACCTCCTGCAGTCCGTTCTTGGCAGCGAAGTCGATGTAGCGTTTCACCTCGGCGGTAGTGGCGCCGTGGGTGCCGTTGGGCTTGCACTTGGAGTAGTCGGTAGAGCCGAGTCGCACGGATGGCAGGTCGTTGGTGTAAGCCCATGTCTTGGTGCCAACAATCATGTTCCACCACACACCGCAGTATTTCGTTGGGTGAATCCACGACGTGTCCTCAATCTTGCACGGCTCGTTGAGGTTGAGCGTGAGCTTCTGCGAGAGCATGTCGCGAGCGTCGTCGCTCACGAGAATGGTGCGCCACGGAGTGTTGAACGGAGTCTGGATGAATCCCTTGCGACCCACAGCGTCGGGAGTGAGCCACGACTCAAAGGTGAGGGTCTTCTCGTCGAGGTTGAGGTGCATGGTAGGGTAGTCGAGGCAGGCAGCCTCATGGATGTTGATGTAGAGTCCGTCCTTGGTCTTGAGCTGCAAAGAGGTCTGCACACCGGTGTCGGAGAACACGGTTGTGGACGAGTTGGCCTTGTAAGCCTCGCGGTTCTTCTGGATAACGGGGCGTATTCCGGTGAGCGGAGTTATCTGGTACTCATATTCCTGGGTGTCGTAGTCGCCCGGAATCCAATAGGCGGTGTGGTCGCCGGTCATGGCAAACTGGGTGTGCTCCTCCTTGATGACGAAATAGTTGAGGTCCTGCTGCTGCGGGAACTCATAGCGCAATCCCATGCCATAGTTGTAGACGCGGAATCGGATTTTGATGTCGCGGTTGCTTGCAGGCTGGTTGAGGCTCACCTCCATCTCGTTGTAGTTGTTGCGTATGGTCTTGGTCTCGCCCCACACGGGAGTCCATGTCTCGTCGAAGGAGGAAGTCTTCGAGTCGGTCTCCTTGAAACCGTCCATGAGGTCGGTCTCCTTCATGCCCTTTGATGCGTGCTTGTCCTTGGCAAGCTCCAGTCCGAGGTGTGAGGGGTTAACAACTTTCTTGCCCTTGTAAGTCATTTCATACGTGGGGCGTCCGTTCTCTGTAAGGGAGAAAGTAAGGCTGACGTTGCCGTCGGGCGACTTGACAGTCTGTGCCGATGCGAAGGCTGGAAGGAGCGCAAGCATGGCTGCGATACTCTTGATATACATAAAATGTGAATGGTTGATTTATAATATTAAATGTAAGATACTCTCTATTTAGGCTTTTTCTTTTCCGTCGCGAAATTACAAATAAATGCCAAACCGTGGGAAAACAACCTTGATTTTATTATGAATGTCGTCGTGCAAACGTTTGTATACGAGTGTTGAGTTTTGAATTTTGAGTTTTGAGTTTTGAATTGTCGGCAGAGCCGATTTTGAATTTTGAATTTTGAATTTTGAATTGTCGGCAAAGCCGATTTTGAGTTTTGAATTTTGAGTTTTGAGTTGAGAATTATTAATTTAACTTTTGTAAATATGCAATTAATTGTTACCTTTGTCCGTCGGATAGCAATTTGCAACTAAAAATCACAGATTACACAACTAAACTCATTTAAAAACCATAATATATGATGAAGAACAACAGATTTAGGGCAATACTCATGGCAGTATTGATGCTCGGTTTTGTAGCCAACGCATTCGCCGGCGACACCGCCGCACGACTCGTTTACTCACTCGACCGAGGCTTCGGCATCACAGGAAGCCGAGGCAATGTGGGCACTCCGCTCAAACAAGACTATGATGTGGCAATCCGCATCAACGACAAGCACTTCGTGGGCATGACCATCGCCGCCGTGCGTGTGCCTATCGACACGATGAGGAATCTGTCGGGACTGAAGGTGTGGCTCTCGAAGGAGCTGACGCTTGAGGTGGTGGACGGCAAGAAGGTGAACAAGCCCGACATCCTCTCGCAGGATGCGGAGATGGGACAAGGATGGGTAGAGGTGGCACTGGACAAGCCATACACCATCACCGACGAGGGCGTGTACGTGGGCTACTCGTTCAAGATGGACGAGATGGACAATTCCAACCGTCGTCCGGTGCGCATCACCACAGAGCTGCATGAGGGCGGACTCTTCATGCACACATCGCGCAGCTACCGCAGTTGGACCGACGTGAGCGACCAGTGCAGCTCCACCATGCAGGTGCTGCTCGACGGTGCGCCCAAGTATGCCGCCTCGGTGCTTGCCGGCTCTACATCCTATTTCGGCGCAACGGGCATCGAGAACCCTTTGACATTCTATGTGGAGAACCACGGAGCCGCTGGCGTGAAGTCGATTGACTACTCGTTCGAATACAACGGCAACACCTACACCGGACAACAGAAATTCAGAAAGGCTCTGTCGTCGGTGTATGGCGTGCAGACCTCCTTCGAGATCGACCTGCCCGTTGTCGACAAGAAAGACTACTATCCCGTGGAACTGAAGATAACCAAGGTGAACGGCAACGACAATGAGGATACCGAGAGCCAGCTCACGCAGCAGGTGTGCATCTTCGACAAGCTGCCCAAGCACCGCGCCCTGCTCGAGGAATACACAGGCACATGGTGTGGCTACTGTCCGCGCGGCTACGTGGGCCTGGCTGCCATGAACCGTCTCTATCCCGACGACTTCATCGCTCTGTCGTATCACAACTCCGAGTCGGAGAGAAAGCCCGACCCTATGGAGGTGATGCCCGGCTCTGACTATCCAAGCAATATCTCCGGTTTCCCATCGGCTTGGCTCGACCGCGCATACGAGGTGGATGCCTATGGCGGATTCAACGCCTCGTCTACCGAACTTGGCATCGACGACGCATGGAAGGCTGTGTGCGGACTGCTTGCCGAGGCCAACATCGACGTGAAGGCAGAGCTTAACGCCGACAAGACAGCCGTTGAGGCTAAGGCAAACGTAAGCTTCCCGCTCGAAATCAACAACGCGCGCTATGGCGTGGAGTTTGTGCTTGTGGCAGACGGACTGACTGGCACTGCCGACGGATGGACTCAGAAGAACTACTATGCCAAGGGCAAGAACGGCACCGACTTCTCGGAGCCTGAGTTTGAGCAGTTTGTCGAGGCCAGCGGCAACGTGAGCAGACTCGTGTTCGACGACGTGGCTGTTGCCACAACACGCCTTACGGGCGAAAACCAGTATCTGCCGGAGGCTATCGAGGAGGACAAGGTGTATGAACTGCCTGCCACATTCCAGCTCGCCAAGGTGAAGAACACGTCGGGCGAGAACATCGTGCAGAATGCCGACAACCTGCGCGTGGTGGCTGTGCTCATCGACTACAACGACGGCACTGTGGTGAACGCAGCCAAGACATTGCGCCTGGGCGAGGCTACTGGCATCAAGGGCGTGAACGCCGACGAGGACGGCAAGCCTGTTGAAATCTACGACCTCTCGGGACGCCGACTCAACTCGATGCAGCAGGGCTTAAACATCGTGAAGACTGTCGACGGACGCACGTCGAAGATAATCGTTAAGTAGTCGGAGACAATCGTTAAGTAAGAATATTAATCATTTAAAATTACCGCTTATGAAGACACTATTACTCGCAGCTGCCACATTGGCATCGGCTGCATCATTCGCGCAGACAACTGCCCCTTCCTTCCATCAGCCGAAGAAGGCTCAGGTGGCAATCGCCAAGACTCCAGCTCCCGCCTCTTTCCTTAAGGCGGCAAGCAAGGCTCCGGAGATGATCACCGAACAGCCCGAGGGCAAGCTCTACAAGGACATGTATGGCTATTCCGAAGGCTTCATCTCGCAGTGGGGCATGATTTACGAGGACGTGAAGGACGGTGTTGCCCGCGACTTCGTGGTGGGCGACGACGGAAGCTACTATATGAAGAGCCCGATAAGCTTTCAGCCCACCGACTCGTGGATTAAGGGCGACAAGGCTGAGGGCGACACCATCGTGTTCAAGCTGCCGCAGCAGATTTATACTCTCGATTATGGCGACGGCAACCCTATTAAATATTATGCAAGCCGCATGGTTTATCAGCAGATAGACGGCGAGAACCAGTATGTGATTGACGAGAAATCGCAGGACATCAAGTTCGTGTGGCGCAACGACTCGCTCATCAAGTGCGAGAACGATGTGCTGCTCGGTATGTCAAGCGAGGCAGGCAGCTGGAACGGACTTGGCGACCTCGTGAGCGTTACTTCCATCTGTCCGTTTGTCAACGAGGCTCCTAAGGATATGTCGAAGGTGGCGAAGTATATCTTCAGCTTCCATCCGAGCGAGCGCACAACCACACAGCGCATCTCGCAGGTGGTGATTGAGGGCGACGACTTCTATGCCGACAACATCGACGCCAACATACCCGATGCTTGGATTCACGGCAAGATAAAGGACGGCAAGGTGGTGTTCAGCGGAGCGCAGTTCCTCGGACTCGACAAGAATGCATCGCAATACCGCTTCAACTTCCCTGCCAACGTCTACTACGACGAGGATACCTACATGACGGAGTATAAGACTCTCGACGATGTGTCGTTCGACTACGACGCTGCCACGGGCAACCTCTCCAACTGCAAGTATGGCTTCATGTCGAACTATGGCTACCGCCTTATCGCTCTGAACATGCAGGTGATGATGCAGCCTACATTTGAGGTGTGGGACGGCATCGTGGCTCGCCCGCAGAACCCGAATGTGATGCAGTATGTTCCGGCAGAGACATCAAGCGGATGGGTTATTTTCGACTTGCCGCGCAATAATGTGGAGAACAGCTTCATGGACCAGAGCAACGTCTACTACAACATCTACTTCGACGACGAGCTTGCAACATTCTATCCCGACCAGTATCTTGGAATAGAGGAGGAGATGACCGACGTGCCCGTTGACTTCAACGACACTCAGCGTTACGACTTCCAGTCGTTCGGCTCACAGCACCGCGTGGTTATCTACGACTCAGGCATCGCCCGTGTTGGCGTGAGAGCCGTGTATGTCAACGGCGACGAGCGTCTCTACAGCGACATCGTCTACAGCGACGGTTCGGTAGTGACTGGCATCAAGAACGCTTCTGCAGATGCCAAGACAATGAGCGTGACCTACTACGACCTCGGCGGACGCAAGGTGCAGAATCCTAAGCACGGTGTGTTCATCAAGAAGACTGTCATGAGCGACGGTAAGGTGAAGACGGGAAAAATGGTAGTGGAATAAAAAACAATTTAATATTAATCGTATGAATAAACTTCTAATTACTTTAGCGGCATTAGCTGTTTCTACGGCAGTAAATGCACAGAAAGTCTATTCAACCGACTTCGCCTCAGAGGACGAATTTGCAAAATGGACAGTTATTGATGCCAATAATGATGGCATTACATGGGTTTATAATGCCGAAGGCTCGCAGTCGAAAGTATTTTATGCTTATTCTGCTTCAAATGATGCCGACGACTGGTTTATCTCTCCTGAGATAACACCTACTGCAACGGGTAAACTTATGGTGAAGTACACTACCTATGGTACTTCTAATGGTGAGAAACTCGAAGTCTACACTGGTGCTACAGCCACGGTTGAAGGCATGACAGAGTTGCAAGCCAAGAACGACAAGGTGTTTGCCGAGCGTACTTCAGAGTATTTCTTCTACAACGCTACCGAGGGTGTGCCATTCCGTGTGGGTTTCCACACAACAAGTCCTAAGGACCAATGGCGTTTCTACATGTGCGAGTTCAGCGTGCAGCAAGTGAATAAGGTGGTCGACTTGCAGGTGGACAAGATTCTGAGTCCTGAGTCGGGCGACAACCTAAGCAATGAGGAGACTGTAAAGGTGCATGTTGTGAACAACGGTCTGGATGCTTCCGACAAATTCGAGGTGGCTTATCAGATTGACGGTGGTGAGGTCGTGACCGAGAAGGTCGACCGCTCACTTGCTCCTGGCGAGGATATGGAATATACCTTCAACACCAAGGCCGACCTTTCTACCGCACGCCATAAGTATGCTGTCAAGGCTTACACCATAGAGCCTAATGACATAAATACAGACAACGACTCCATTGCTGTGAATGTGCGTCATGGTGGTGCCGTTACTCCTCCTTACTCATGGGGTTTTGAGCCAGGCGATGACTGCGACGATTTCAAGTTCTACAATCTCAATGAGGACGATGGCACGTGGAAGGTTTATCAGGCTATCTACATGAACATGGCTCGTACGGGTTATGGCTGTCTTGCTTACAACTACAACAAGCAGAACGATGCCAACGACTGGGCTATGCTCGACCCTATAAAGGTTGAGGCTGGCAACTATGTTTTGCGTTATTGGTACTCGGGTTCTGACGGTCACACCGAGAAGCTTGGTGTATACTGGGGCAATGGCAACACACCTGAAGATATGACCAACAAGATTGACGAGCAGGAAGTAGAGCAGGGTCATTATCAGGAGGCATTCAAGATTATCAACTTCGACAAGCCACAGACTATATACCTTGGCTTCTACTCTTACAGCGACAAGGACGAGAACTGGCTTACCATCGACGATGTGCAGTTCTATAAGGCCTCGAGCGATGCTGTTGACCTTGTGGTAAAGGATGTGAGCATGCCTTTCGAGTATGTGCGTACTCCTAATAACAAGGACGTTCAGTTCACTATCCAGAATGTAGGTATCAAGGATGCCAACGGCAAGGTGATTGTGACTGTTGACGGCGAGCAGACTGCGGATGTGGAACTCAAGATGAAGGCTCAGGAAATAAAGAATCTTACTGCAAAGGGTGTGCTCGAAGGTCTTGAGGCAGGCAAGCATACTGTTAAGGTGGCCATTGAGAGCGACGACGACAACATGCCTGAGAATAATATCATGGAGAAGGAAGTGAATGTTCTTGGCAATCCTTTCTTGTTATATGACTTTGAGGAAGAAGAAATTCCTTCTGACCTTAGCTTCTATGTGGGCGATGATGGTACAGTAAATCCGGATGCCGGCGACGAGTTCAACGAAGAGGGCTGGGGCTTGTTCAAGATTCAGAAGCACGAAATGTTCGGTGAGTATCTGCTTGCAGGCACAAGCTGGATTGACGGAGCAACTCCCGACCGCTGGCTCATCCTTCCACAGGTTCATGTCTCAGGCGAGAACGCATGTCTTGTTTGGGATGCAATGTCGTTCAACCAAATGTTGCTTGAGGACTACCGTGTGAAGATTTCTGACGGCTCAGGCAATCCTGCCGATTGGTGGTACACTACAGAGACTGAGATAAAGGGTGAGACGATTTCTCCTAAGACACGTGGCGTAAGCCTTTCAAAGTACAAAGGCAAGGACATATACATCGCTTTCAATCTTGTCACCAAGAAGGGTGAGGTTCTCTGCCTCGACAACATTGGCATATATGGCGATGTTACTACAGGCATCAGCAATGTAAGCGGAGGTGCCAAGGGCATGTTCATTGTCGACAACGACAACTTTGGTGCTGTCGATGCTAAGTCTGTTACTGTAACAGACATGAGCGGACGTACCGTGCTTAGCGTAAAGGGCAGCTCGGCTAAGCTTGCTGGCTTGCAGCCTGGCATGTATGTAGGTGTTGCCAAGTATGCAGATGGCAGCTCTAAGACATTGAAGTTTGTCAAGAAATAAGGCATTTGCTAATTATTAGCGTATGACAATAAAAAAAAGGGTTATGGTAGCAATATCATAACCCTTTTCACGTATTTTGTAAAAAGCATGTATTTTTTTGTGTATTCAATCGTAAATTAGTATTTTTGTATCGGCTTAAGCCAACTAATGTAATGTCTCTTTGCAAATACTAACCCAAACCCCTACGGAATATCACCCCCCCCACTTATGGGATTGTTCCACGTAACCCCCTCGCAGATTAATTTTTTAAACTAAATATTTATGATTAAAAATTACTTCATTTCAGCACTTCTGTTCTGTGGTGTTTCGCTCATGGCAAATGCACAGGACACCAAGGTGAATGTGCTCTACCTTGACGGTACGCCCCATGTGGTGCAGATGTCGCAGGTGGCTAAACTTAAGGTGTCGGGCGACGACGTGTCGCTTTTGGCTCACGATGGTTCGGCTGTTGCAACGCACAAGATTGGTGACATCGACAAGATTGAGCTTACGTCAATCGCTACATCCGTTGCCTCGCTCAACAAGAAGCAGGCTATCACCATCCGCTACAACGGCTCTACCATCACAGCCGAGGGAATGGCCGACGGCAAGACTCTCGACGTGTATGCTGCCGACGGAGCAGCCGTAGCCAAGGCTGTGGCTCGTGGCGGCAAGGCCACTATCGACGTGTCGGCTCTCGCAGCCGGAGTATACGTGGTTAAGGCCGAGGGACAGTCGCTCAAGATGATGAAGCGATAAGGCCCTGGCACGAAGGCATAGTGTGTACAAAGAAAAATATCGTTTATTACGTACAAGACTGAAAAAACAATGACAAAGAAAATATTATTCCTTTTCGCCATGATCTTAGGATTCGCAATGCAGACTATGGCGGCAAAGGCGGCAGCACCCGATAGCGTGTTTGTCGTGAAGAACGGACGTATCGTGTCGGCCTATGAGGTGGGCAAGGATGTAGACAATATCACATTCGCCAAGAAGGCGGTGCTCGAGGGCAACTCATTGGTAGTGGGCGACGAGGTGGTTAACCTCAAGTCGGCTCTCGTAACCTATCAGGGCGCGTATATGTATGTGTACCTCTCGGTGAAAGAATCGGTAAGCTCTGTGGCTGATGTGGCTACCGACAAGTATGTGCAGATCGTGATGACTCCGAGCCTGCTCGACGAGAACATCAACTTCGACACATTCGCCGACGATTTCAACGAGGAAGAGGACTTCTTCCAGATGATGTACATGGACCCCGTGAAGTATGGGGAGGACGACAACTACGAGCCTATCGTATTCACATTCGACGACTGGAGCGACTACTTCAGCGGCGGCTCTCTCTATGTGAACATGGAGGACGACAACCTGAAGGTGAACTTCGACTGCAAGCCTCTTGAGAACGGCGAGGCTTTCGCCGGACAGTATGAGGGCGAGTATGTTGAGGTGGCTCAGAACCCCTACTTCTTCAATGTAGACGGCAAGACTATGGAGCTGCGCTCTGCATTCCAGGAGAAGGTGGCAGACGGCATCGCCTTCTATCTCACTCCGGGCAACATCGACAATGCCACCGACCTTGTGAACACATATTACTATGCACGCCTCTTCGTGCCTACAAAGGAGATGGACGGCACCGACATCAACATCAACGGCAACCGCGAGTATGAGCTTACTTTCTACGACAACGTGAGCGACATCAACAACCCGCAGCAAATCTCTCTCAGCAACGGTAAGACAGGCAATGCTACTGGCTACGTGAGTGTGCTCGACCGTGGCGACGGAAGCTACACCCTCACCATCGACGTTGAGAACATGGGCAATGAGGGCAACCGCAGCTTCCAGGCTTTCTATCGCGGCACTCCTGCCGTATACGACCTCACATTGCCAAGCGAGTACACCGTGGCTGGCAGCGAGCCCGTCACACTTAAGTCGTGTGTGGTAGTGGTTGACAGCAGCGACGAAGACCGCGACATGTACACCGTTTACCTCTCAAGCAAGGAGGGCGTGACAACTGTTGAGGGAATGGCCGACGCCGACATCGTGCTCACCGTGCCCGATGATTTCATCAACGACGACATGACCCACGGATTCTCTGGCACCGACATCAACGCCATGCTCTCTATCGCATACGGCGGTGATACATATTGCCAGGCTACAACAAGCGACCCTGTCACATCTATAGCAGTAGGCGGTAACATCAAGGCTACACTCAACGCCGGAAAGGGCAACTTCGACTTCACGGTGTTCGGAGCAAGCAAGTTCGGAGGCAACATTAAGGGACACTATGAGGGTGAGGTCACAAAACTTACAAAGTAAAGGAGATAAAAGACAATGAAAAAGACAATATTTTCAGCTATCATACTCGCTGCCGCCTCTTTCGCGTGCAACGCACAGGCGCAGCAGAAGGTAATGCTCAACAAGGGCGATCAGACTGTTGAGACTGTGAAGCTTGGCGCCGACGATTATATCGCTTTCGGACGCCCCGAGGGAGTGCCCGTACAGAAGGACGTGGAGGTTGTGTCTACTGAGGCGGGCAAGAACTACGTGTCGTACAAGGTGGAGACCAAGGTGGCAGACAAACTGTACAGCCACGTGCTGCTCAAGAAGTCGTATGTGGAGTTGCTCTCTATCCAGATGAACAACTACTTCGACGAGAACGACAAGGCGGCTCTCAACAATATCTTCCGCACTCTGATCCTTGCAGGATATGGCGAGGTGTCGATGGGCACCCAGTCGTTCACCATCAAGGACGGCGAGAAGGATTCTTCGGGCGGAATCAACTTCATCCCAGGCGGACAGGAGTATTACCTCGTCACCGCAGGCATCACAATGAATGGCGACGAGCCTTCGCTCGACAACGACATCAACTACGTGATGGTGCGCACAAAGGACCCCGGCGTGAGCAGCGAGACTCTTACTGTGGAGTACAAGGGCGTGAACGACAATGGCAATGCTTGGTTTGACGTGCAGTCGGGCGAGGGCATCGGCTCGTTGTATTTCGTGTTCGGCACATCTGCCTCTATCGACGAGTTCATCAACACCTACAGCTACGACTACCTCATGTTCACACAGGCTAACCAGTTCACACGCGAGCAGTGGAACACTCTCACCGATGATGAGCATGTGTGGAATGTGGGCAAGGAGGCCGACTACAACTTCTATGCTCTCGGCATCGACGGCAACGGCGACTGGGTGAAGGCCGAAATCAAGAATCTCCACCTCAAGCCGTCGGTAAGCAACGATTGCCCCGTGGTGGACATCACCAACAAGATGTGTGTGGATGGTGAGCTTGCCATCCAGTACAGCATCAAGTCGAAGGCCAAGGAGATTAAGTCTGCCAAGATGCTGCTGATGAAGTCGGACGAATGGGATGACGCGCTCAACGAACTCATGAAGATAAAGGAGGGCGACGACTACAAGTACAACCAGCCTTCGGAGGCATGGGCCGACTATATGGCAACTGCCGATAAGGCTGTTGACGTGACCGACGCTGTGAAGGCTCTTGGCAACACTCTCAACTACAAGAAGACCTTCACCGACGACGAGCGCGGATGGTATGTGGCTGTGCTTGCCGTGACCGATGAGTTCGGCACAACAGTAACACGCGCCACTTTCCACTCACACCTCGGCGAGGAAGAGAACTGGGACGTCCTCTCACGCACCTTCCCCGTAAAGGATTCTGCCAAGGTAAGCGCCGCCAAGGGCATGGCTCCGATGAATGGCCGTGTGGCTGGCGTGGCTAAGCGCAAGTAAAAGCAATCTTATATAAAAAATAAGGGTGTATCAAAAGTAACAGACTCCAATCTGCGACTTTTGATACACCCTTTTTCTTCTTATTATTCTTCGGGATTGGTTCGGGATTCGTTCGGGATCCGTTCGGGATCCGTTTGGAACAAGTTTTATTATTATTCGTTCAGAGTCCAGCGTGTGTCGGGATTGTCTGACAACACACGCATGCTGAGCTTGCCGCCTCGGCAGCTAAGCACAGCCACTGTGGCATCCGTCTTATTGTATCCGCCTCCAACATATACTGGGTAGCGGCATCCGTCAACTCCCTTAGGATAGTACTTGGCTTCGTGTGTGTGGGCCGCAAGGGCCACATTGAATGGTACACGGCTGAGCATCGGTCCCCATAATTCGGTGCAAGGACGATAGCTGTCGGTATTGCCGAATACAGGTATGTGGCTTATGAGCACGTGATTGCGTGACGACTTGAACTCACGGCTCGACAACTCCTTCTTGATAAACTCCGCTTGGTCGTGTCTTAGCTGTGTAAAGTCGTTGAGACCGCCATACACAGGATTTGAGTCGGGTTTGTCCTCGCCAAGGTCGAGCAGCAAGAATCGGGTGTTGCCCCATGTGAACGCGCTGTAGGTCTTGTCGTTGTAGTAGCCTATCTGGTGGTGCATTCCTGCAGAATAGAAGTTGCGTATCTCATGATTTCCACGCAGAAAGATAACGGGTTTCTCGGCACCGTCTACCTCATCTGCCAGACTGTGTATCATGCTTATGGCATGTTCTCGGTTGCGTGGCTCGGGCAGGCAGTCGCCGTTGAATATCACAAAGTCGTAGTTGATGTCCTTGGCAAGTTGCTTCAGATGGGCAAGTGTCTCGCCGTGCTCGTGCAGGTCGTTGAATACGAGGCATGTGAAGTCTTCGTTCTTGAGAGCAGGTGTGCGGAACGAGTAGAACGGAGTGTGCAGCGTGTCGGCACCGAAGTGGTTGGAGTAGGCTCCCTTATACAATATTTCTATTGCACACACGCGATAATAATAGCGTGTGCCAGGCTTCAGATTGTCGAGCTTGATGTTGTTCTCGATGTCATAGCACACCTCCTGTCCGTCGAGTATGGTACGTGCGCACTGTGTATGTTGCGTGTCGATACCGTATTCTATCCAGCAATGGCACACGCTGTTGGTCTGGAACATCACGTTCATAGAAGTAGGGGTGGCAAGTTGCAGATAAGGTTGTGTTGTAAGCAGCTTGTCGACGGGTGTAGGCAGCACAATGTCGGCAAAGATGGGGCGGTGGTCGGAGGTGAGAGTGTTCACTACTTCGGAGTGAAGCGTCACGGCAGGCTCGCCGACGTACGGTCTGTACTGTGCCCAACCTTTCTCGGCAGGTCCCGGTCGGCGCACATCGCCATAGCTTTTGTACACGGCAATGTAGTCGAGACACTCACGAGGATTGTCGGCAGGCCACGATTTGCCCTTGTTGTTGCATATGTAGAAATTCTTCTCAAGTTGCTTTATGAATGGCGAATCGGGCTGGGCGTTAAGGTCGCCGGCAATGATGAACGGCTTGTCGCATTTCTTTGCAACGTTCTCAATTATGCTTATCGAAGCCATAAGGTCGGCTTCGGTGAGCGAGAGATGGGTTGCAGCAAATACGTAGTCGTCAAATTCTGCCACGAGCAGCATACGTGCTTCCTCGTGTCCGGGCAACGCATGCTGTTCGGTTCTTATCGGACGCTTGCGCGAGAGGATGCCGATGCCGTACTTGCCGCCGTCGAAACTGATGGCAGGAGCATACGAAGCATAGTAGCGCATGTGGTCGGCTATCTCGCCAAGCGAGTAGGTATTGCCAGTGCGACGGGTCATGCTGTCAACCTCTTGTACGGCAACCACGTCGGGGCTGATGCCCTCCAGTACGTCGGCTATGCGCTTATAGTCGAGTTTGTTGTCCATACCAACGCCATGCTGTATGTTGTAGGAAGCAATGCGCAACTGGCGTGGCAACTTGGATGTGCAGGTCTGAGCCTGCAAAGGAATGGCTGTAGTAATTGCAGCTGGCAACAGAAGCGAGAACAATAAGCGCTTCAGTTGACAGATTTTCTTGTTATTGGTTATCATTTTTTTGTATTAAGTTATGGTTTTCGAATGGCAAAGTTCGTGATAAAAAACGAAAACAGCAAGAAATACACAATGCAATGTTTTAAATTGGAAGTTACAGTAAATAAAAAAGAACAACATTGTCAGGTCTGTTGCTTATGCCTGATAATGTTGTTCTTTTGGCTTTAATTAGTTTGTATACTTTATTGTCGGCACATACTTTCCACTTCGACCGTACTCAAGCCGGTCATTGATGCAATGACATCAATGTCCATTCCTTTTGCAAACATCATTTTTGCCACCATTGCTATGCCTTCAGCACGTCCTTCCTCTCTTCCTTCGGCACGTCCTTCCTCTCTTCCTTCAGCACGTCCTTCTTCCTTTGCCGTATCCAACGAGTTCTTAATGTCTCTATAAGCCTTAAGACTGTCTTCGTATTCGCGCAGTTCTGTAGGAGAGAAGCGGGCAATAGCAGCAGCGTCAAACAGTTTTGTGAATATCTTTTCACGTAAAGACGCGGGGCGATTGTCGAGGCGTGATAGGTTCTTAAGCACATACATCCATTTGTCGGATAATGATGTAAGCTCCTCATCGGTCTTGTCAAACCTGCCGACTTCAACATACTTGAACATCAACTTGGCATTGAACACCTTGTTGGTCTTAGTATCCATCAAGGCTATTGTATGGATTGTGTCCGAACTGTCGAACGCTTCATCGCTCATCTTGAAATTGAGCAATGCAACGACATAAACCTTTTTAAGGCAGAAATTCCAGTCGGATCCTTTAGGAGCCTGCTCTCTGATAGGGAAGGTTGAGTAGAACAGCGATCTGTCTTTGAAGAAAGTCTGGTAGGCATTCTGCATTTCAACAATGAACTTTTCGCCTTGCTCGTTCTCGCAATAAACGTCGAATATGGCCTTACGCTCGGTGTATACATCGCCCACATTCTCGCTGTTGAGATACTTCACATCCTTTATCACCTCCTCTCCATTGAAGAGAGAGTTGAGAAAGTTGATAAGCAACTCCTTGTTGGGGTCTGTGCCGAAGATTCGCTTAAATCCGAAATCGGTCAGCAAACTGATATATCGTTCTTCTGATTGTCTCATAATTGATTGTATTATAGCCTATGGCAAAGATACAGCATTAAATCAGAATAATCAAACTTTTGCAAGAAATTATACGAGAATTAAACAAATGTTTACTTCCAGAACAAACCATCCATTATCTCGTAACGCTTCTCCATGTTCGGGTCTTCCTTTACGAATGTGTTAACGTCAATCTGTAGAACCGGGGCGATGGCTTTGCCGTTGGTAGTTGGCCAATCAACGAGTCCGAGTCCATTGGGGTTGCCTGTCTTAACGAAGTTGACGTAGTAGTTGCTGAAGATATCCGATATGGTGTAATCCTCAGGCTGCCAGTCGTATACGCGGTTGGTAGGCAGTGTGCCCATAGCATATTCTATGTCGGCAGAGTGTACGGCACCGAGAGCACGCGGAGCGGCAGGA
>JABLTL010173619.1_pt1 | contig 15914 bp, 15 predicted proteins | sample 7160151 | NCBI WGS metagenome assembly JABLTL01 (sample SAMN14651223, study PRJNA627086) | human gut metagenome | isolation source: feces | host: Homo sapiens
AATCTTCGATATCCTGGTAAATTTTCTGTATCAACTGTATTTCTAATTGATTCCATATTTTCTTTAAATATTTTCATATCAAATATTCTGGTTCTTATATAATATTCTATAAATTTGAAAAATCTATATTCACATTTAAAATTATAATAATAATTACTATCAAATTCTTTTATATAAAATTGTCTATTATCCATTAATACCCTTGAAGAAACTAATATTGCTTTATATTCTTCATTGTCTTTTATGTTCATAAATTTATCTTTTGTAATCTTTCCTGCTTTTATTTCAAATGAAACTGCTATTGTAAATATTAGCATTGTTTGGATTACTCTATGACTTGTATTGGGGTATAATTTTGTTACCATTTCATATATTTTTTTAAAGTCATTTAATGCATGTTTTAATATTCTTAAATTTCGTGTTCCACTTCTTTTAAATGTAGATATAATTAACTTTGTGTTTTCTCTTAAAAATCTAATTAATTCAGTGTCATTTTCATATCTCATTAAAATTCCATTTATAATATAGTCAAATTTAGGAGCATATTCAAATGTTTCCCCTATTAGTTTTTCTTTTATTCTTTCATAATCATTTGCTTTATCAAATACATTTTCAATTTTTCTTTGTATCTTTTCAACAATTGGTTGATCTGTTTTGGTTAATTCATTTTGTTTATCTAACAAATATGTTGCAATAAATGTTTTCATCTCTAAGTTTGAACTTTTTAACTTTGTTGATAATTCTTTTTCGTTACAAATTATTATTGTTTTTATGTGGTCATGTTCAACAAAATTATTGATGTAACCTAATATATCTATAACATCAACATTTGCTCTCTCTAAATCATCAAAACAAAGTACTTTATCTTCAGTTGAAAAGAAATCTGCATAATTTACTTTATCTCCACTTTGTGATACCCCAAAGAAATTAGCCATATCTAAACCTGTTTTGGCATATTCTGGTATTGTTGTTTGTGAATTAGCATTCATAAATTTTTTTAAATTTTTATCCATTAACTGTGTAGTTTCTATAAATATTTTTTTGCTAATTTCTTCCAAATTAGAAATCCCATATAAAGACATATATATTGTTGTATATTTCTTTCCATTTAACTGCATTGATTCTATTTTTTTTCTTATTTTATGATTCCAAAAATGCGTTTTTCCGTGAACCCCATTCTCCATTTATCATAATTGCATAGTCTGTATAATCAGATCTAACATAATCCAAAATGCTTTCAACTAAATCTTCCATATTCTCTCATCCTTTCTAAGGTTCAGATTGTCTTCAATCTGTTTAATCTTTTGCAATAACAAGTACATCTATTTTTTTAGGTCTTGCTTTTATAATTGTCTTTGCACATTCATTTACTGTATTCCCTGTTGTATATATATCATCAATTAAAAGTATTTTTTTGTCTATTAGTTTGTTTTTATTTTTTAATTTATAAATTCCATTTACATTTTGTCTTCGCTGCTCTTTATTTAATTTACTCTGTTCTATTACGTTTTTTGTCTTTTCTAGACATTTATTTTCTAAATATACATTTATTTTTTTACTTAATTCTCTTGCTATTAGCCAACTTTGATTGTATCCTCTTTCTTTCATTCTTTTTTTGCTTATTGGAACTGGAATTATTGTATCATAAGTTTTCAATTTTTGAAATATTTTTTCATTTTTTATAATAAAATTTACAAAACATTCATATAAATATGATTTTTCATTAAACTTATAGTCTATTATAAGTTTTCTTATTAATCCTTCATACTTAAATAAATATATTAATTTTTCAAAATAATAATCCATTTCTTCTTTTTCAGGCATATCAAGTATTTCCATATTTCCTAAGCTTTTTAAGTTTATTTGACACTTATTACAGATTCCTTCACTGTTTATTTTTCCACAAATACCGCATACTTGTGGAAAAATAGCATCTATTATAAATTTTATATATTTTCACCTCTTAGTTTATATTCTAGCCCCGTATTTCTTTTTTTACTATCTATATTTTGAATCATAAATTTTATAATGTTATCACTTCCTAATATAATCAACAATTTTTTAGCTCTTGTTATTCCTGTATATAGAAGATTTCTTGTTAATAATATCGGTGCTGATGGTGGAATTACCATTATTACAACATCAAATTCACTTCCGCTGCGCTTTATGTATAGTTATTGCATAACTATGTTCTATTTGTTCTAATTCAGAGAAATCATAATACGCTGTTTTTTCATCATCAAATTTTATTTCTATTATTCGATTTTTCTCACTTACTTCAGTAATTGTGCCAATTTCTCCATTAAACACTCCTTTTCCAACTTCCACTTTTCCAAATTTTTTACGTTCCCAATCTATATCATAGTTATTCTTTATTTGCATTATTCTATCTCCTGCCCTATATATAGCTCCTAAGTTGGCTTTTTCTGGCAATTTATATTTATTAGGATTTAATTTTTCTTGTAATGCTTTGTTTAATTCTCTTGTGCCCAACATTCCTTTTTTAGTTGGAGTTAATACCTGAATATTTTGAAAAAAATCATAATCGCCATAATTTTTTAATCTTCCTGTACATAATGACAATACTTCTTGTAGTATTTTTTCTTGTGATGAATCATTTATATAAAAAAAGTCCTCTTTTGTTTCACTTGTATACTCTGAATCTCCTTTAGCTATAAATTGTTCCCCATTGTTAACTCTGTGTGCATTTAATATTATTTTAGATTGTGCAGCTTGTCTAAATATTTTGTCTAAATGTACTGTTACTATTTCTTCTGATTTTATCAAGTCTTTCAAGACACTTCCTGGTCCCACTGATGATAGCTGGTCACAGTCTCCAACTAAAATTAGTTTTGTTCCTTTATATACACATTTTAATAAATAGCTCATAACAAACATATCTACCATTGATAACTCATCAACAATTATCAAATCAGCATCAATTGGCGCTCCTTCATATTCATTACTCGTCTCATAAAAATTATTTTCATCTATTTTTCCTATTTCAAGTAATCTATGCAATGTTGAAGCTTCTTTTCCTGTAGTTTCTGTCATTTTTTTTGCTGCTCTTCCTGTTGGTGCACACAATACAACTTTATTTCCTTTTTGTTCATATATGTCTATAATACTTTTTATTATTGTTGTTTTTCCTGTTCCTGGTCCACCAGTTATTATTGTTACATTATTTTCATTTACTAATTCTATTGCTTCTTTTTGTTTTTCAGATAATTCTATTTTTGAATTTGCTTCTATTTTTTTTAATATATTTTCTATATTTTTTATTTTCTTAATATTATTTGCTTGTTGTAACCTCTTTATTCTAATAGCTATTTCTTGTTCTGTATAATAAAAATTTGATAAATATATCCATTCTTCATTTTTGTTTCTTTTCTCTATTACTATTTCGTCTTTTGCTCTAAGTTCTATAAGTCCATCTTCTACCATTTCTTTCGTTACATCTAATAGTGATATTACAAATTGTTCGAGATTTTCTTTTATTACAGTAGAATTTCCATTATATGTTGCTCTAATTAATGCATATTTTATTCCACTTCTAATTCTTTTTTCATTATCATAATTAATTCCTAAGTCTAATGCCATCTTATCTATTTGCTTAAAATCTACTCCTCTGGCTATATCTATTAATATATACGGATTAGCTTCTATTTGTTCAATTGCATTTATTCCTAATAATTCATAGACCTTTTTGGCAAATTCTGCTCCTATTCCAAATCTTTCTAAAAATCCAACAATCTGCCATACTTCCCAATTTTCCAGAAAACTTTCTGCAATTTCTAAGGCTCCAGATTCTGATATACCTCTTATTTCTGCTAATCTCTGTGGTTCAGTTTTAAATATATTTATTGTATTTTCTCCAAATTTTTCTATTATTTTTTTAGCTATAGCTTTACCTACTCCTTTTATATTACTATTAGCTAAATATTTTTCTAGTGCTGCAGTTGTTTGAGGCATTAATTTTTCAAATGTATCTACTTTAAATTGTCTCCCATATTTTTTATGTTCAACAAAATTTCCTATTACTTTTAAATTATCTCCACTTCCTATAAATGGTAAATACCCTACTACAATAGTTTGTTCATCTTCTGTTTCAAACTCAGCTATTGTATAACTATTAGTTTCATTATAATATATTATGTCTTGAATTTCTCCTACTAATTCCATTTATATCTCCCTAATGTTTTTATCATTTATTTTTTATTTAATTCTTCTACTGCTAATTTATATTGTTCTTCATTTGGTGCTTTTCCATGCCATCCTACTTGATTTTCCATAAATGATATTCCTTTTCCTTTTACAGTTTTTGCTATAATACATACTGGCTTATCTTTTATATTTTTTGCAACCTCAAAAGCATCTATAATCTCTTGTATATTATGTCCATCTATTTTTATAATTTCAAAACCAAAACTTCTAAATTTTTCATCTATTGGATATGGACTCATTACTTCTTCTATTGTTCCATCTATTTGTAAATTATTATTATCTACTATCACACAAAGATTATCCAGCTTATATTTATTAGCTGACATAGCTGCTTCCCATATTTGTCCCTCTTCTATTTCTCCATCTCCTAATATACAATATACTTTATAGTCTTTTTTATCCATCTTTCCTGATATTGCCATGCCTACAGCTGCTGATAATCCTTGTCCTAATGATCCTGTTGTCATATCTACACCTGGAATTTTTTTCATGTCTGGATGTCCTTGTAAATAGCTATTTATGTTTCTAAATGTTTTTAAATCTTCTACTGGAAAAAATCCTCTATGTGCTAAACAACTATATAGTGCTGGTGAACAATGTCCTTTAGATAATATACATCTATCTCTTTCACTCCATTCAGGATTTTTTTCATCTATTTTTAATTGATTAAAATATAATACTGTTAATATGTCTGCTATTGATAAAGATCCTCCTGGATGACCTGATTGTGCATTATATACCTCTTCTAGTATCCCTTTTCTTATTTCTTTAGCCATCTTTTCTAAATCTTGTATATTTTCTAATTTCATAAATCAACACCTCTTCGCTTTTTATCTTTTATTAATATACCACAAATAATTAAATTTTACTAGTTATTATAAAATTTTTTGTCTTGATAATATTTAGAATTTGTTGCATTTTATTTTTGAAATAAAAAAAAGATATGTGTATTTTTTACGGTTACACATACCAGTTACATATATATTTCGTTACGGCCAACGACACATTTTTTTATGTAATTCTATATTAACATCTTTTTGTTAAATTATCAAATTAGATTTTAAAAAAGCACAAAATTTTCTATTTTAAATTGATTTAAATATTTTTTTATGTTACAATATTTATGTTTACTATTAACTTTATACACAAAAAAGGAGGCATAATTATGTCTGTAGGAACATTTGATTTAACTTTAATTTGGGAAGAAGAAACACTCTCATTAACAGGACCACGGATTGAACTGAATAAATATGAAATCATTCAGCATGCTTCAGAATTGGGAGCAACTGTAGTCGACTACTATAACATTCGTTTCTCTTCACTAGAACTTTGTAATAAATTGTTAAACTTTATTACAAGACTCAGTCCTTTGGGCGGTGAATCTGAGTCCAAAAAAGAAGAAGTAGTTGTGTATGTTAATGATATTTTCACATTTTCTACTCCAAAAAATGGAGCCATAAAAGAAAATTGGGCTGTTTTGACAGGTGATGCAAAATATTTTAAAGCCCAACAAGATGGGAATAAATTTTATTTTAAAGATTCCCACTCAGCAGAAAAATTTATTAACATACTAACTAATATAGCTTTGGGACGTTGACATTACATTATGCTATATTTTACCCCACAAGTAAATACTTGTGGGGCTTTTGCCTATTTATCAAATATATCATTAAATTCTTGTTCATTTATCTTTTCTTTTTGCAATAATGTTTGAGCTATTGCATCTAGTTTATCTCTGTGTTCTTTTAATAAAATTATAGCATCACTATATGCTGTATCTATTAACATTTTTACTTCTTGTCCAATCTTATCTCCAATGTCTTCACCAAACATCTGCATTTCATAAGGCTCTTTTCCTTGGAAATCAATTGGACCTAGTTTATCACTCATTCCATATTTTGTTACCATATCTCTTGCAATTCTTGTAGCTACTTCTATATCATTACTTGCACCTGTTGAAATATCATCTAAAACTAATTTTTCAGCTGCTCTTCCACCTAAAAGTGCAATTAATTTTTCTTGCATTTCTGTTTTTGAAACGTAAAATTTATCTTCATTATTTTTATACATTGTATACCCACCAGCAACTCCTCTAGGTATAATTGATACTTCTTTGACATTAGTTTGTGTTGGTAAATATCTACTTACAACAGCATGTCCAGCCTCATGGTAAGCTGTTAATCTTTTATCTTTGCCTGATATAACTCTTTCTTTCTTTTCTAATCCAACTGTTACTTTCTTTACCGCTTCTTCTATATCATCATTTTCTATTTCATCATGTTTCATCTTTGTTGCTACAATTGCAGCTTCATTTAATATGTTTTCTAATTCTGCTCCTGTAAATCCTGCTGTATCTTCTGCTATACTTTCTAAATTAACATCATCAGCTAATTTTTTGTCTTTACTATGAATTTTTAGTATATCTAATCTTCCTTTTAAATCTGGAGCAGGTATTGTTATTTGTCTATCAAATCTTCCTGGTCTTAATAATGCTTTATCTAGCATTTCTGGTCTATTTGTTGCTGCTAATACGATTATTGTCTCTTCTGAGCTAAATCCATCCATTTCTACTAATAATTGATTTAAAGTTTGATTATTTTCAGTTTCTGCTCCACTATTTGATGTTCTTCTTGACCCTATTGCATCTATTTCATCTATAAATACGATACAAGGGGCTAATTTTCTTGCTTTTTCAAATAATTTTCTAACACGTGATGCTCCGAGCCCTGCAAACATTTCAATAAATTCAGATCCACTCATTGATATAAATGGTACATCTGCTTCTCCTGCAATCGCTTTAGCTATTAAAGTTTTTCCTGTTCCCGGTTTTCCGTATAACAATACTCCTTTAGGAACTCTAGCTCCCATTTTAGTATATTTTTCTGGTCTCTTTAGGAAATCGACTATTTCTATCATTTCTGATTTTTCCTCTTCTAAGCCTGCTACATCATCAAATTTTATTTTTGTTTTTCTTTCTGTATCATCATAAACTTTTCCTTTTTCTCCAAGACCTTGCATTTTAAATATCATCACAAATAATGCTACCATAATTACTGTTGGAAGTATAGAAAATATTGTAGCTGGTAGTTTTGCTAAAAAACTTTGTGATTTTTGTATTAATTCTATTTCGTTTCCTTCTGCAACCTTTGTCTGAATTAAAGTTATAAAAGCTTCTGTATCAGGTATTATTGCTTTTTTATCTTTATCCTCGTTTTTTAATTTTATTTTAGCCTCTTTACTTCCTGTAGTAAGTTCTACTTTCTCAATATTTCCATAAGATATTTCTTTTATAAGCTCAGTATATGCTAATGTTTTTTCATCTTTTTGCTCATCATTATTGTTATAATACATTATCATTCCTACTGTAAATATTACAGCTACTATGACTATTCCTATTATTGCTAAAAGAATTTTCTGACTTTTGTCTTTTTGACTTTCATTACCTTTTTTGTCCATCTTTAACTCCTCTCTATATATTATGCATTAGACTGCTCTGGTTCATCATTGTTTGATTTTTTTTCTTTTTTTTCTTTTTCCTTATCTTTTTTCTTTACTTCTTCTTTTTCTTCCTGTTCTTTTCTTTCTTCTTCCATTTCCTTTTTTATTATTTGTTGAGCTTCTTCTATTTTCATAACTTCATCACTCTTTTTGATATAGTCTGATTTTAACATAAATATTGCTGCTATTAGATATATTGTTGCAACAGTTGTGTACATGATATCAAAATATTTAATGTTGAAATTGAATATAGCATTAATTATAACATAGATTATATTTAAAATGGTTGATAATGTAAGTGCATATACTGACATACTATATATAGGTGTAAATTTCACTTTTAATTTTAATATTTTTATAGTTAAATAACCTATTATAGATATTACTGTTGCATACCATAATGTATTTATAAAATACATTACAAAGCTATATAAGAATATTGTTAAAAATATATTTAAATAAATTTGATTAATACTTCCATCTTTTACATAATTCACAATATCTTCTTTATTAAACTGTGTTAAGTTTAAATCTTTTAATAATTCAGTATAATTATAAGAAACTTCACCATTTACGGCAACATTTTTTAATGTTACTTTATTCTTTAATACCAATATTCCTGTGCCTTCTGAATTAATTTCATTTAAATATTTATTAATTTCTTCTTCTGAGTCTGTTTTAGTATCAATTATTATTTTTCCCACTTTATCATTTTCTATTATTGTATTATTTTCAGATTCTACATTTAATGTTCCATCATTATATGAAAACTCTGGAAAATCATTTTGTAAATAATTTATTCCTTCTTGTACAAATTCATTTGTTTTGTATAGTGTCCACACACTTACTACAACAGCTAAAATTATTAATATTTTAGAAATATATAATACGGCTTTTCCAAATCCTTCTATAGCCATTTCTGGATATTTTTCTATTTTAAATATTGAATTTTTCAATTTTGTAAAAAAACTTAGACCTTTTTCTTTCTTTTCTTGTTCTTTTTTTTCTGAAGCCATTTATCTGTACTCCCTTCTAATATTAGAATCTATATATTTAGGATTAATCTGGAATATAACTTTATCTCCAATTTGCACATTACTTTCTGTTATATCACAAATCACATGATATGTTCCTATTCTTCCTAAAATTTTATATTTTCTACCTTTTATTGTTACATACATAGATTGATTTTTAAAAGCATCTTTTATATCTCTTACTATATATCGTAACTTGTCTATCTTTCTAAACATATCTCTACCTGTAGTTATATTTATTCCATCTACATAACCAGCTGGTATTACAGCTATCTTTGTATCTTTCTTTGTTATATAAGTATTAGAATAACCTATATTAAATCCTTTTGGTAATTCTTTTATTTCTGATATATTTGCTTCTAAATTTGCAACTTTTCTTAATCCTAAAGTATTAGGTACTGATATTCTACCTAGAAATGCTGACCCTACTCTTACTGCATTTAAATGCATATTAGGAAATTTGATAAATGCTGATGAATTACATATATGTAACATTCCTGGTTGTATATTGTTCATTTTTAAAACTTCTATTACATCTAAGAATCTATCAAATTGTATTTTTGTATATTTATCATCATAAAAACTTACAGAAAAATGTGAAAATGTTCCTTCTATTTCTATATTTTCAATACTTTTTAATGCTTCTATCATGCTATCTCTATCTGAATATATAAAACCATATCTTCCAAAACCAGTATCTATCTTTAAATGTGCTCTTATTTTCTGCTTTTTTTCTTTTGCAATTTCTTCAGCTACTTCTATATCTTTTAATGAACCTATAGATATTATAATATTATTTTCTACTAGCTTATTTACTTCTTCTTTTATAGCTGTTGTTGATAACATTAATATATCTTGTTTTATTCCTGCTTTTCTTAATTTTATTGCTTCTTCTACTGTTGAAACTGCAAAATATGAGATTCCATTATCTATTAAAAAATTAGTAAATTCCACTAATCCTAATCCATAAGCATTTCCTTTTACTACTGCGATTATTTTTACTTTCTTCCCATTATCATCTGGCCCATTAGTTTCTGCATGCTGCTTTATCTTTTCTATATTATACACTAAATCTTTTTTTTCTATAACTAATGATTTCATTTTCTATCTTCCTTTTCACTTTAGTTATTTGTTGTTTAAACTTTTTCTTTTTAGTTGTCTTAAAGTTCTAAATGCTTTTTCTGAAATTTTATATAATTTGTATTTTAATGGTTTAAATGGATAATATACTTCACCTATAAATTCTGTAAAAGTTGCTCCGAATCCTTTCTTAAATCTGTATAATCCATATTGTGGATGATGTTCATCTACAACTCCAGAAACTCCTCTAAAATCATATATATCATCTTTTCTAGCAATTGCCATTTTTATCATTTCCCATTGCAATAAGTAATTTGGCATTAAATTTCTATGTTTATTACTACTTGCTCCATATAAATACCAAGTTTTATTTCCATAAAAAATTGGAATAACTCCAGAAATTGGTTCATCTTTATAATATGCCATCAGCACTTTTATATGTTCTGGTCCTAAACAATCATACATTTTCTCAAAATATTCTAATGGTCTTATAATAAATCCATCTCTTTCTCCTGTTTCCACCATTATTCTGTGGAAATCTTTTAAATCTTCTTTAGTTCCTTCTTTTACTACAATTCCTTTTCTTCCTGCTAGTCTAATATTATATCTCCACTTTTGATGAAAATTTGCCATTACTTCTTCTTCTGTTTTTCCTTTTATATCTAACCTAAATACAAATCTTGGTTGTATTTCATCCTTAAAGTCTTTTGCATCATCTTTAATTTTGTATCCCAATTCTGTAACTATTTGTCTAAAAGCTTCATCATCTTTTAAAATATCTGGTTCAGTTCTTAAAACAAAAGCATTATATTTTTTTGCTAATTCTTTTGCTCCTTCTGTTAATTGTTCCATTACTTCTTTATTATGTATATCACAAACTGGTCCTCTTGAAGCATACATCATATTTCCGAACAAAGGCATTTTTCTTACCCACACACATAAAGACCCAATTATATTTTTTTCTTTATCTTCTGCTAATATTACTTCTGGTTTCCAATTAGGCTTTTTTACTTCTGCCCATTCCAGTGATTGTTGAAAATTACATCTTTCATTTCCTTCTAAAAATTTTTTATATTCTTCTTTTGATTTTTCATCTGTTACAAATCTCATTATCTAAAATTCCTCCTAGTATACTTTGTTATACTTTTGTATTTTACAACATTATTGTGTTTTTTACAAGTACATTTTGTTGAAGTTATTGGAATTTTTTGACTCTCAAAAAGACTGGCAATAGCCAGTCTTTTTAGTATAGTGAAAATATCTGTTTTTTAAGTGTTATTCTTCATAGATTTTTCTATACAGAATAGCATAATATCCCTAGGTCAATCCTTTGGAAAGCATCTCAGAAAACAACTCTTCTCCCATTAGCTCTCGCAATTCTTTAAGTTTCGCTTTTCCGTTATGTTTTCCTTTTTCACTTTACTTAATACTAATTGTAACCATAATAGTATACTACTAGTTTATGTAGATTTGTACATTTCTTTTGCCAACTGAAATCACTGTCTCCATATTTATTATACTTTGCATATCGGTTCTTCTCACTATCACTCATTTTTTACCTCTCTTATAATCTATTTTCCTTTTATTAGCTTTTTATATATTTTACCACTAAAATTTGTAGACGTATATAAAATATTATACTTTTTCATATATCACGTGTTTTTCTATAGTTCAAGACCAATATACTTATGTAATTTCATGTTTAAAAATTCATCTATGTCTTTATTTGCTTTATCAGAAATATCTTTTATTCTACTAATTTTATTATTACAATCAACTAATGGATTTACATATCTTTTTTTTCCTTTTACAGTTGTACAGTAAATTTCTTTTTTTGGAAAATCACTTTTATACACTTTATCTCTAGTAGCTTCTTCAAATCTTTTAAATGCTTTTCTTATCTCTTCATCTTTACTATTTTTTATTAATTGAATTATTTCTTTTTCTGAACACTTATATAAATCTTCAATCGTAATTTCACCATTAATATTTGATCTTTTTATAATATCTGCTATTAATTGCATACATAATCTGTCTTCATCTTCAATCCATCTAGGCCATAATCTAGAAATATCATGTATAAATTTCTCACATATTTCTTTATCTTTAAATCCTAATTCTTCTATATTATCTTCATTTTTCAATATCACTATATTATTATAATAATTTTTAATATCTTTTACATCAAATATTTTTACTTGATAAAGTCCTCCTGATAAAGTATATTCAAATCTATCAGCACTTAACCTTGGTGTTTCGTTGTCTGCAATTGGATATTCATGATAATCTATTACATCTATCACATTTATATTATCTCTTAATAATAATTCTTGTATTTCTTTAGAATTTCTTATTACTTCTTCAGTTTTTTCTTCTGTAGATTCTTGACGTTCTGAATCACCATTCATAAAATCAATACAGTGTTTAAATGCTGGTGTTGCAATGTCATGAAATAATGCTGCTATTGTCTGTTTTTTATCATGAGTAAAATTCCATACTATTAATGCAACTGCTACACTATGTGTCAATGTAGAATAATAGTATTTATCATTATATATTCTAGTATAAAATGTTCCACACGACATACTTATCCCATCAAGCCTAAGCATTTCTGGAGTATATATATATTCTAGCATCCACTTTGGAAAATCAGGTGATAATACTTTTAAATATTCTTTTATTTCTTCATCTAATGTATTTAAATATTTGTTCATAATTATTATTTTCTCCTTTTGGATATAATTTAAAAGGCTAGAAATGTTTTGTAAATATTTCTAGTCTTTTTATTATTATAAATTATATTTTTTATTTTACTGAAGCAATATAGCAAGCTAAATCAACTAATTTATTTGAATATCCCCATTCATTATCATACCAAGATACTAATTTTACAAATGTATCTGTTAACATTATTCCTGCTGTAGCATCAAATATTGATGTATGAGAATCTGAAATGAAATCTGAAGAAACAACAGGATCTTCTGTATATCCGACAATTCCTTTCATCTCATTTTCTGATGCTTCTTTCATTGCTTTACAAATTTCTTCATAAGTTGTTGGAGTTGCTAAATTACATGTTAAATCAACTACTGAAACATCAACTGTTGGTACTCTGAATGACATTCCTGTTAATTTTCCATTTAATTCTGGAATAACTTTTCCTACTGCTTTTGCTGCTCCTGTTGAAGATGGTATAATATTTGCTGCTGCTGCTCTTCCTCCTCTCCAATCTTTTTTAGAGGCTCCATCTACTGTTTTTTGTGTTGCTGTTGTTGAATGTACTGTTGTCATTAATCCATCTTTTATTCCAAATTTATCATTTATAACTTTAGCTAATGGCGCTAAACAGTTAGTTGTACATGATGCATTTGATACTATATTCATTTCTGGTTTATATTCTTTATTATTAACTCCCATTACAAACATTGGAGCATCTTTTGATGGTGCACTTATAACAACTTGTTTTGCTCCAGCATCTATATGTGCTTGTGCTTTTTCTAGTGTTGTAAATACTCCTGAACATTCTAATACATATTCTACTCCAACTTCTCCCCAAGGAATATTGTGTGGATCCATTTCATTATATACTTTTATTTCTTTTCCATTTACAATTAACATTCCGTCTCTTGCTTCTACAGTTCCATCAAATTTTCCATGAACTGTATCATATTTTGTCATATATGCCATATAATCTGCTGTAATAAATGGATCATTTATTGCAACTACTTCCACTCCTTCCTTTGCTATTGCTGCCTGAAATGAAAGGTTTCCTATTCTTCCAAATCCATTAATTCCTATTTTTACTGACATAAAAATTCCTCCTTTATATTTTTAAGTTTTATCTTTTTTCTTTAGTCTTCCTAGACTTCTTACATTCTATACCAAAAAATATTACTTTTCAAGTATTATTTTATTTTTATCTCCTTTTCATTTTAATTTTATTTTTGATTTTTATCTTTTCTCATTTTACCAAAATCAAAAAACATAGTAAAAAAAATTTCTAATCTAATTTTACTATGCTATAACTATCCCATATTTAAATAGTTTTATTCCATTTTTATGCAACTTGTAACTTAGTTACAACCTTAATTCATCTGTACAGTTCCTACTATATCTGTCAATTTATCAATATCATGTTTTTCCATATATTCTTCTATTCCTTTTATAGTTTTTATACTTGTATATGGATCCACAAAATTCCCTGCTCCTATTGATATTGTTGACGCTCCTGCTAGCATAAATTCAATAGCATCTTCTCCATTCATAATTCCTCCTAATCCCATAATCGGAATATTAACTGCTTGCGATACTTGATATACCATTCTAACTGCAATCGGCTTTATAGCAGGCCCTGATAATCCTCCTGTATTATTTGCTAATACAGGCTTTCTTTTATTAATATCAATTTTCATACCTAATAGTGTATTTATTAATGAAACTGCATCGGCCCCACCATCTTCTACACCTTTGGCTATAGCTGCAATATCTGTTACATTTGGAGTTAGTTTTACTATTAGTGGTTTACTTAAAACTTTTCGTACTTCTTTTGTTACTTTTTTTACTCCTTCATAAGTATTTCCAAATGCCATACATCCTTCTTTTACATTTGGACAAGATAAATTTAACTCTACTCCATCTATATTTAATTTATCTAAAATTTTGCATAATTCGACATATTCTTCTATTGAACTTCCACATGCATTAACAATAATTTTAGTATCAAATTTTCTTAAGAAAGGTAAATCATTATTTGCAAAATATTCTACTCCTGGATTTTGTAATCCGATACTATTCAACATTCCACTTGCTGTTTCACATACTCTTACTGGTTTATTTCCATTTCTAGGTTTTATAGATGTACCTTTTGTTATAATAGCTCCTAATTTTCCTAAATCAAATAATTCTGCATATTCTCTACCATATCCAAATGTCCCAGATGCAACTGTTACTGGATTTTTCATTTGTATACCAGCAAAATTAATACTAGTGTCCATTAAAGTTCCTCCATTCCATTTTTCATTATTTTTTCCGCAAATTGTTCTAAATCTATATTAGACATGTCTTCTATAAATTTTTCCACTTTTTCTTGTTTTAAATATTTTGTTTCATCTTTTGAAGTTTGTAAATATTTTTTTATTTTATCCATTATTTGAATATCATATTTTTTTATTATGTACTCGTTTAAACAATCATAATCATTATAAAATGACTCTCCATTTTGTTTGGCCTTTATTGTTTCTTCATGAAAATATTTTCTTCCAAAATAGTAATCTGTATATAAATGTATAAAATAACCTTTCCAATAGTCTTCATTTAAATCTACTTTTGGGTCTTTTAAAAATCTTTGTAAATCTATACCTTGAGGCTTTCCTGACCAATCTCCCCATTCTCCGTAATGTGTTATATTTTTACTTTTTTCTTTATCTGTAAGTGATATATAATCTGGATCAATTACTCCTCTAATTAATTCTTGTTCATCTTTTACTTTATTTTTTCTTATATATTCTTTTGCTACTGCAATATGTATTGAAAATCCTGGCATTTTACTTCTCCTCTATATTTAAAACTCAATATCTTTACACTTAAAGACTGGACCATTTTTGCATACATGTAAATATTCTGGATTTTCTTTAGTACTTTTTGCAGTTTTTACTGCACAGCCTAAACATACGCCTAGACCACAAGCCATTTTTTCTTCTAAAGATATTTGACATTCTATGCTATTTTCCATTGCGTATTTCTGTATAGCTTTTAACATTGGAAGTGGTCCACAAGCACAAATACAATCACATTTTTCTTCTTTCATATCTTTTATTAGACAATCTATAGCATAACCTTTTTCAGCATAACTTCCATCATCTGTAGTTATTGTAATTTTATCACTTATATTTTGAAATTCTTTTTCTAACATCACACATTCTTTATTTCTAAACCCTAAATATGTATTAACCTTCTTTTTTTCTAAATGTGCTTCTTTAGCAAGTTCAAATAATGGGAAAATCCCTATTCCGCCACCTATTATTGCTATATTACTATAATTGATAAAGCATCTCTCATTGCTCCCTCTGATAAAACAGC
>JABLTL010031332.1_pt1 | contig 15902 bp, 15 predicted proteins | sample 7160151 | NCBI WGS metagenome assembly JABLTL01 (sample SAMN14651223, study PRJNA627086) | human gut metagenome | isolation source: feces | host: Homo sapiens
CAGGAAGATTTGATAGACAAATAGTAGTTGGATTACCAGATGTAAAAGCAAGAGAACAAATATTGGAAGTACATTCAAGAAAGAAAAGATTAGCAGATGATGTTGATTTAAAAATTATAGCTAAAAATACATCAGGATTTGCAGGGGCAGATTTAGAAAATATATTAAATGAAGCAGCACTTTTAGCAGCGAGAAGAAACATAAATGAAATAGGGATGAGAGAAATAGAAGATGCTATGGTAAAAGTAACAATGGGACCAGAAAAGAAAACACGAGTAAGAAGTGCAAAAGAAAATAAACTAGTAGCATATCACGAGGCTGGTCATGCAGTTGTTAGTCATTATCTAGAAACTCAAGACCCAGTACATCAAATTTCTATCGTACCAAGAGGAATGGCTGGTGGATATACAATGTATAGACCAACAGAAGATAAGAATTTTATGTCAAAAACAGAAATGGAAGAAAATATAGTATCATTATTAGGAGGAAGAGTTGCAGAATCAATTATATTAAATGATATTTCAACAGGAGCAAGTAATGATATAGAAAGAGCTACAAAAATTGCAAGAAGTATGGTGACAAAATATGGAATGAGTGATAAAATAGGAACAATAACACTTGGATCAAATCAAGAAGAAGTATTTTTAGGAAGAGATATAGCACAAGGAAAAGAATACTCAGAAGAAACAGCGGCAATTGTAGATGAAGAAACAAAGAAAATAGTTGATACAGGATATAATAGAGCAAGACAAATTTTAACAGATAATATAGATAAATTACATCAAGTAGCAGGAATATTACTTGAAAAAGAAAAAATCGAAGCTGATGAATTTGAAGCAATATTTGGAAAACAAGCATAAATGTGGAGCAGATGATTGTCTGCTCTTATTATATAATAGGAAATGGCGATTGTGTTGATGTGTTCTAAAAAGATATGAAAAGAGGATAAATTAAAATATGAAGAATTATTATGAAATATTAGAAGTTAATCCCAAGGCTTCACAAGAAATGATAGAAAAAACATATAAATTTCTTGTGAAAAAATATCATCCGGACTTATATTCATCTATAGAAAAAATGGAAGCTGAAAAAAAATTAAAAGAAATTAATGAAGCTTATAATATATTGTCAGATAGTTTTTTAAGAAGTCAATATGATAAAGCTTTAGAGCAAGAACGAATAAAAGAAGAACAACAAAGAATAAATCAATATAATAATGTGATAAATAATTATGGAGAAAATACACAAAATAATAATGAAGGACCAATAAAAGAACCTCCTAAAAGAGAGAAAAAAAATAGAAATAATGTAGGAACAATATTTGGAATAGCAGAATTGATAAAACAATTATGGGAAAACTTACCAAAAGAAAAACGAAAAGAAAAAAAGCAACTAGAAAAAAAAGACTGGTTAGCAATACTCCTTACAATAATAACAATGATAATTATAGGAATAATATTGTGGTTTATTCCATTTACAAATGCCTGGATGAGACAACTACTTTTTGAAAACCCGCTGTTTAATTTTATAGGAAAAATATTTACGAAATCTCAATAAAATAACAATATTTACTATTGACAACAATAATACGATAGGTTATAATATATATTGTTGATTAGGGTTATCCCAACATACAGTTTTCGTATGAGACCGGAAGGAGGGGAAATTTAAATGTTAGAGATAAAAGTTAATAATGGTAATATAGAAGATGCTTTAAAAAGATTTAAAAGACAATGCGCTAGAAACGGAGTATTACAAGAAGTACGTAAAAGAGAGCATTATGAAAAACCTAGTGTAAAAAGAAAGAAAAAATCAGAGGCAGCAAGAAAAAGAAAATTTTAGTACATAATAAATGTGGGGTATTAAAGGAAACTTTAGTATCCCTTTTTTTCTTATGCTATATAATATAGGAAAGTTTGCTGAACATCCTATTGTATAAAAGCTATAATTGCTAGTCCTTTAAGGAATTCTACTTTTAGTCGAAAACTTAAATCGAGCGAGAACAAATCAAAGAAAAATTTTTGATTTTTACTATTTGTTCTTTAGAATAAAAAAAGAGAATAAGAAGAATAATAAATATGATTAAATAAAAAAGAAAGGAAAAAGTCAAAATGAAACATATAGAAAAAAATATTAAAGAAGGTATAAAATTACACATATTAGATACACCGAAATTTAAAACAAATATAGTTGCTATATTTTTAACAACAAAATTAGAAAAAGAAACTGTGACTAAGAATGCATTAATATCAGCTATATTAAGAAGAGGAACAGAAAGTTTAAAAAATCAAGAAGAAATTAGCAAAAAACTAGAAGGTTTATATGGAGCAACATTTGATTGTGGTGTAGATAAAACAGGAGATAATCAAGTATTAAAATTTTATATCGAAAGTGTAAATGATGAATTTTTACCACAAAAAGAAGAAGGAGTATTAAAGCCATCTATAGAAACTCTTTGTGAAATAGTTTTTAATCCTTTAATAGAAAATAATGGATTTAAGTTACAATATCTAGAAGAAGAAAAAGAAAACATGAAGCAAAGAATACAAGGAAAAGCAGATAATAAAGCAAGATATGCACTAGAAAGATGTATAGAAGAAATGTATAAGGATAAACCATTCGGACTATACAAATTTGGAAATATAGAAGATTTAGAAAATATAAACGAGAAAAATTTATATGAACAATATAAAAAATTAATAAATGATTGTAAAGTTGATATATTTATATCTGGAAATATAGATGAAGAAATTGTAAATGTAGTGGAAAAAAATAAGAGTATAATAAATTTAAATGCAAGACAGCCAATTTATAACAAAGAAAATAGTAAAGTTACAACAAAAAGAGGAGAGGTTATAGAAAAAGCAGAAGTACAACAAGGAAAATTAGTAATAGGATTAGATGTAAACTCTGAAGATGAGGAAGAAAAATATAAAGTATTAGTATATAACAATATATTAGGAGGAAGTGCAAATTCAAAAATATTCCAAAATGTAAGAGAAAAGGCTAATTTAGCTTATGTTGCAAGTTCAAGATATTTAAGATATAAAGATAATATTTTTATTAATTGTGGAATCGAAATTGCTAATTATGAAAAAGCAGTAGATTTAATAAAAGAACAAATTTCTGAAATGAAGAACGGGAATTTTACAGAAGAAGATTTGCAAAACGCGAAAAAAAGTATAATAGCAGTTGTTAACACAATAGAAGATGAACAAGATACAGGAATAGCCTATTATTTTGGTCAAGAAATGTCAGAAAAAGCGACATCAGTAGAGGAATATATAAGTAAAATAGAAAAAATAAATAAAGAAGAAGTACTAAAAGTAGCAAACAAAATAGAAATAAATACAATCTATTTCTTAAGAGACTAAAAGTCATAATTTGCAAATATCAATAGAAATAAGGTTTATAGGTAAAGCCAATATTAAAAACCTAAATATATAACAAGGAGTATATGATATTTAAAAGTATCATAATATAAAATTAATGCAAGTATTAGAAAATTTAAAAGTTAAAGAAAAAGTATTTTTTGAAACACTAGAAAATGGAATGCCAGTAATGATAATACCAAAAAAAGGTATGAGAAAAAAATATATGATATGGGGAGTAAATTATGGCTCTAATGACAATATATTTGTCATTCCTGGAGAAGACAAAGAAACAAAAGTACCAAATGGAGTAGCTCATTTTCTAGAACATAAAATGTTTGAACAAGAAAATGGTACTAATAGTCTAGATACATTAACAGCATTAGGTGTAGAAGCAAATGCATATACAACAAATACACATACAGCATATTTATTTGAATGTACAGATAATTTCTATGAAGCAATGGATGAATTAATGAATTACGTACAACATCCATATTTTACAGATGAAAATGTAGAAAAAGAAAAAGGAATAATAGGTCAAGAAATAAAAATGTATGACGATTATCCTGACTGGAGAGTATATATGAATGCAATGCAAGCAATGTATCATAACAATTCTGTAAAAATAGATATAGTAGGAACAATAGAATCTATTAGTAAAATAGATAAAGAAATATTATATAAATGTTATAATACATTCTATAATCCAGAAAACATGGTAATGGTAATATGTGGAGATTTTGAACCAGAAGAACTATTGAAAGAAGTAAAAAAGAGATTGTTACCAATCAAACCAAACGGAAAAATAAAGAGAATATATCCAGAAGAACCAGAAAGTATTGTAAAGCCAACAATAGAGCAAAAATTCGATGTTAGTCAACCAGTATACGCTATAGGAATTAAAGATACAATACCAAAAGAAAAAATGGAAAAAAGAGAAATAGTAAAAAGAGAAATTTCTATGCAAATAATATTAGAGTTATTACTAGGAAATAGTTCAGAATTATATCAAAAAATGTATAAAGAAGGAGTAATATATAGAGGAATAGGGTATAGTTATGACCTTGCAAAAAACTATGCTAATATATTAATTTCTGGGCAATCAGATAATCCAGAAAGAGTTTATGAACTGATAAAAGAAAAAATTAAAGAGTTTAAACAGGAAGGAATAAATGAAGAAGACTTTAATAGAATAAAAAAGAAAATTTATGGAGAGTATATACAAGAATATAATGATGTTAGTAGTATTGCCAGAATGTTTCTAGCAGACTATTTTAAAGGTGTGAACAGTTTTGATTATGTAGAAGAAATAGAGCATATAAATAAAGATGAATTATTGCTTATGTTAAAAGATGTATTTAAAGAAGATAAAATGGTGATTTCTATTGTCAGAAATTAAATAAATATATTAAAATTATTGTTTAAAAAACGGTATTATCAATGAATAATTGTTAATGCTGTTTTTTAAAATTTTAAAGTGTCGAAAAGTGTAAGAAAACGTCATACGAAACTTGGCAAAAAGACGTGTATTTGCTTGACTTAAGACGATTGGTGTGATAATTTATATATGCACATAAGATAAATAAAAAAAAGGAGCGATGGGTATGTTAAATGATGAAATTTGTAAATTAAGAGATAAATTAAACAAAAGCATAGAAGAAGAAAAAGATTATAGCATAATATATAAATTAAGTGTTGAACTAGATGAACTAATTGCATCTTATTATAGCAAAGAAAATAAAAAAAAACTGATATTAGCGAAGATGTAAAAGGATGAGCTTTTGTATACATATATAGCCGTGAATCGTATTGTTATTAATATAATTCACAGCTTTTATTATGTGTGTCGATAAATTTTTAACAATAAAAAGTAACAAGTATAATAAATTGAGAACAGCTACATTAAAAAAAAATAAAAAGAGAAATTTTGACGAAATAAAAGAAATATGTTACAATGTTATTGGAATATGAATAAAATATAAAAATATTCATAATATAATAACAAAGGAAGTGATACAAATGAATTATCATGAAATTGTATGTGAATATATTAATAAATGTAATGCAGATGAGCCATTATTTTTAGAAGAGATAAAACAATATGTAATAAATAAATATAAAAAGGATGAGACTAATATTTTAAATAATATAAACGTTATTATAAATAGAATGTGTAAAAATAATATTTTAAAACAATTTTATAAAGGTATTTATTACAAACCAGAAAAAAATATTGGAAAGATTATATATTCTTGCGAGATAGGAGAATAGATGAAATTACATTTAGACAGAAAACTTTTTAAATTAAAAATACTTTACAAAATATAAAGAAAAAATTCAACGATATGGATATATAGAGAAATATAAATTTATAAGATATTTAAAAAAATAGATTTGAGTCAAAATTTTAACTCAAATCCCTTTTTGGTATAGTTCCATTTTACAAGATACAAAATTATTGTATGATTCTAGAATTTTTATATCTCATCTTCGGAGATAATGACTTTTTGTAACTCTGAAAGAAAAGATAGGACCTTAACTTTTTTGCTTCTTCATCTAAATGTTTCAAATCTTCTTCATTAACAGTTGTTTTATCAGTTGGAACATCTAATTCAAAAGATATTAATTCCAAATCCAATCCAATATACAGTAATATTATTAATTTTTCTGTTTCATCTAGACTCATCATAATATTCCATTCTCCATTCTAAATTGATTATATTCAATCACTGATTCTATTATAGCGTAAGCTCATGCATATTTTAATAGTTTATAATCTGTAAATGTAAACTTTACTGAAAATATTTTGAAGTAGTATTCATAGAATTATTAAATTCATGTAAAAATAACAGAAATTTAAAAACAAAAATCTACTTGAAAAATCAAACTATATATTATATAATTAAAAGCCGAATGAAAGGGAGAAAAGAGATGCTAATAGATAAAAATATAATAGACAATTTGCGCAATGATGCTGGTGAAGATATAGTAAAAATAGCAGAAGATTATCAAAAACAACATAAAATAGAAATAATAGATTATAAATATAAAAATCAATGGAATTTTGAAGTAAAAGCAATAGTAAAAGATAATCAAAAATATAATACGTATGTATATATAGAAAATGGTGAAGTACAAGATATTACATGTAATTGTGAAGAATATTATAAACAATATGGTATATGTAAACACACATTAGCAACTATTTTAGAATTTATGAATTATAAAAAAGAAGTAAGCAAAATAGATACAAAATTATTAGAAAAGTCAGAAACATCAATATCATCAAATTATGATAAATATAGATGGTTTAAACAAATTGTTAATACATTCTATCATGAAGAAATAGAAGGAATAGAAGAGGAAGAAAATGAGCTAAAAGAACAAGGAACAATAAAATTAGAACCAGAAATTTTCTATGATAAATTTACAGGAGATATGAAAGTTGAATTTAGAATTGGAAATAAGAAAATGTATAAAATAAAAAGTTTGTCAGACTTTTATATCAAAATGTTAGATAAAGAATTATACAAATATGGACAAAAATTACAATTTGTACATACTGCAGAAAGTTTTGAACAAGAGAGTCTACCATTATTAAATTTTGTGATGAAGTATGCAGAAATAATAAAATATGCAAATTCAAATTCAAATAGTAACTATAGATTTTATGGAAATGCATTAAGTGAAAATTGTATAATACTAAGTAATAGTGGTATAGACGATTTTTTTGATATTTTAAAAGGAAAAAGTGTTGAACTAGAAAAAGAGCAAGATATTAAACAAATAAAATTCACAGAAGAGCAACCTGATATTAAATTCAAATTAGTAAAACAAGATGAAAACAATTATGAATTAATACCTAATACTGATATATATAAATTATCTATTTTAAAAGGAAGAAAATATAAATATTTATTAGATGAAAATAAATTATATAGATGTGATAAAAAGTTTGAAAAGGCTAATTTAAAATTATTAGAGATATTTAGGCAAAATTATATGACAGAAGTAAAATTGGGAAAAGAAGAATTATCACAGCTATTTTCAGTAATAATACCTAAAGTAAAAAGTGCTATAAAAATAGAAAATATATCAGAAGAAGAAATAGAAAAATATAAACCACAAATATTAATAACAAAAGTATATTTAGACTTTGATGCAAAAGACAATTTAATAGCAGATGTCAAATTTTGTTATGGAGAAGAAGAATTTAATCCATTAGATGAAAAACAAAAAATAGAAATACCAAGAAATATGATAAAAGAAACTAAAGCCTTAAATATTTTTAGAAAAACAGGGTTCATGTTGGATGTAAAAAATTTAAGATTTATATTACCTGATGATGATAAAATTTATAAATTTTTAACACAAGATATAAATTATTACATGCAAAACTTCGAAATATTAGCAACAGAAAATTTCAAAAAGAAACAAATCAAACAACCTAAAATGGGAAGCATTGGAGTAAAAATTGAAAATAATTTATTATCTATTGATTTAAATAATTTAGATATAGATGTACAAGAATTACGAAAAATAATGGAAAGATATAATTTAAAGAAAAAATATTATAGATTAAAAGATGGAAGCTTTTTAGAATTAGAAGACAATAAAGAAGTAGAATTTTTAGATAAACTAGTAACGGGAATGGACTTAGAGTATAAAGACTTAGAAGATGGAGAACTACAATTACCAATGTATAGAAGTCTATATCTTGAAGAGTTGTTAAAAAAGAACAAAGGGAATCAAGTTATTAAAAATAATGAATATAAAAATATTGTAAGTGAATTAGAAAAAGACAATATAAATGAAGATGTAGAGGTTCCAAAAGTATTAAATAATACATTAAGATATTACCAAAAAATAGGTTTTAAATGGTTAAAAACATTAGACAAATATAGATTTGGTGGAATATTAGCAGATGATATGGGATTAGGAAAAACAATACAGATGTTATCTATAATAATGGATTATGTACAAAATACACCTAAAACAGAAAGAAGAGCGAGTATTGTTGTATCTCCAAGTTCATTAACACTTAATTGGCAAAACGAAGCTGCAAAATTTACTAATAATTTGCAAACATTAGTAATAAATGGAACATTAGCAGAAAGAAAAGACAAAATTAAAAACATAAAAGATTATGATTTAGTAATTACATCTTATGATTTGTTAAAAAGAGATATAGATTTATATAAAGAAAATAAATATCAGTTTAGATATATTATTGCAGATGAAGCACAATATTTAAAAAATAGCAATACACAAAATGCTAAAGCAATAAAAAAAATATTAGCAGACACTAGATATGCATTAACAGGAACACCAATAGAAAATTCACTTGCAGAATTGTGGTCAATATTTGATTATATAATGCCTGGATATTTATTCTCTTATAAGAAATTCAAAAGTTTATATGAAATTCCAATAGTAAAAGATAGTGACATGAAAGCTATGGAAAAATTAAAAATGTTAATAGAACCTTTCATATTAAGAAGAACAAAAAACGAAGTTTTAACAGAATTACCAGAAAAAACAGTAACTATATTAAATAGTGAAATGGAAGAAGAACAAAAAAATATATATATTTCATATTTAGCACAAGCGAGAGAAGAAGTAGCACAAGAAATTAAAGTAAATGGAATAGAAAAAAGTCATATAAAAATATTAGCATTATTAACAAGACTAAGACAAATATGTTGCCATCCAAGTTTATTTATAAAAGATTACAACTTAGGAAGTAGCAAACTAAATCAATGTTTAGAAATTATAGAAGATGCAGTAAAATCGGAGCATAAGATTTTACTATTTTCTGGATACACATCAATGTTCCCAATTATAGAAGAACAATTACAACAGTTGAATATTGAATACTTAAAATTAACAGGTGCAACTAAAGTAGATGAAAGAATAGAAATGGTAGATGAATTTAATGAAAATCCTAATATAAAAGTATTTTTAATATCACTTAAAGCAGGAGGCACTGGATTAAATTTAACAGGAGCAGATATGGTAATACATTATGATCCGTGGTGGAATATATCTACAGAAAATCAGGCAACAGACAGAGCATATAGAATAGGACAAAAAAATAATGTACAGGTATATAAATTGATAACTAAAGATTCAATAGAAGAAAAAATATATGAATTACAACAAAAAAAAGCAGAATTAATAGACAATATGCTTAGTACAAAAACATCGTTTATAAATAAACTATCTAAAGAAGACATTATGAATTTATTTAGCTAATATAAAATTGTAATATGTATATTTTTTGGATATAGTAAAAGGTTTATGGGAAGAGCCTTACAAAAACCTAAATATATTATGCAAGGAAAGATATAAAAATGAAAGATTATATCACAATAATAGGAGGCGGATTAGCTGGAACAGAAGCTGCATATCAAATTGCAAAAAATAGAATAAATGTAAAGCTGTATGAAATGAAACCTAAAAAATTTTCACCAGCACATAGTAATAAAAATTTAGCAGAAATCGTATGTAGTAATTCTTTTAAATCTAATTTATTAACAAATGCAGCAGGATTATTAAAAGAAGAATTAAGAAAATTAGATTCATTATTAATAAAAACAGCAGACGAAACTAGTGTTCCAGCAGGTCAAGCTTTAGCTGTAGATAGAGAAATATTTGCAGAAAGAGTTACAGAAAAAATAAAAAATAATAAATATATAGAAGTAATAAATGAGGAAATTACTAATGTAAAAGACTTAGCTAAAGATGGAATAGTAATAATAGCTACAGGTCCATTAACTGCAGATGATTTGGCAGAAGAAATCAAAGAATTAACAGGACAAGATAAAATGTATTTTTATGATGCGGCTGCACCAATAATAAATAAGGACAGTATAAATTTTGATATTGCTTTCTATGGAGATAGATATGCACAAGAAAAGAAAAAAGATGAAAGTATTGAGGACTGGAAAAAAAGATTAAAAGAAGAGGAAAAAGAGCAAAGTTATATTAATCTTCCAATGAATCAAGAAGAATATGAGAAATTCTGTAATGAATTAATAAATGCAGATGTTATTAACTTACATGAATTTGAAAAAAGAGAAATATTTGAGGGCTGTATGCCAATAGAAATAATGTCAAAAAGGGGAATTGATACATTAAGATTTGGACCTTTAAAACCAGTGGGATTTGATGACCCAAGAACAGGAAGAAGACCTTATGCAATTGTACAATTAAGGCAAGATAATAAACAAGCAACAATGTATAATATGGTAGGATTTCAAACAAACTTAAAATATGGAGAACAAAAAAGAGTATTTAAAATGATACCAGGTTTAGAAAATGCAGAATTTGTGAAATATGGAGTAATGCATCGAAATACATACATAAATTCACCAGAACTTTTAGATGAAACATATAATTTGAAATCAAATAAAAATATCTATTTTGCAGGACAAATATCTGGAGTTGAAGGATATGTAGAATCAATTTCTTCTGGAATGGTGGCAGCATTAAATGCTATAAACAAATTTAGAGGAAATGATAAGCCAGTTATTTTTTCAGAAGATACAGTAATAGGAGCATTGGCTAAATATATATCAACTCCGAATATAAGATTTCAGCCTATGAATGCAAACTTTGGTATTTTGCCACAATTGGAAGGAAAGAAGATAAAAGATAAAAAAGAAAGATATGCAAAATTAGCAGAAAGAAGTTTAGAGAATTTTAGATAAGATAAACAAAGGGTTACAGTTTACTTAATTAATATAAGTAAAATGTAACCCTATTGTCTATTTAATTGCTATTTTTATCTTCTTTTGGCTTAGGTATGATGATAATGTCTGCAATATGACTGATTAAAGCTACCATAGCTGATATAATCACTGTATACCTATAAAATTTAATTTGGCTATGAGTTGGTCTCCATGGAATAAATGAAAAGACCAGAATAACCAATACAATAACAAGTGGTAAAGCCATAAAGTATAGTCGCATACGCTTGCTACCTGCCAAGAAGATAAAAGCTTCGTAGATAAAAGCTACGATAGCAATTACTACTAGATTATCCCGCATAAAATTAGGTGGAATTTTTAGAAGCAGTGATGGTAGGAAATATAATACTACTCCCATCACTACAAGTACAATTAATTTGTTTAAATTTTCTTTAATGTATTTTGTCATATTGTACCTCCTCTGACTATTTTGTCTACTTAGGATTTTTCCGTTACCATAATATTTATATCATAAATAAGGGGGAAAATCAAGAAAATTATGTAAATTAAGTCTTAAAATGCTTGAAACACTACAAAAAATATGGTATACTATAAAAGTAGTAAAGAGATAGGAGGATATATATGGAAATTTTATCAGATGATCTTAAAAATGAATTAAAAGAAAAAATTAAAGGAGTAGATGTAAAAACAGGAGACTTTCAAGACAACGTAAAAGCAATAATAGATGCTGCAATTGAGAGCAATAAAGATAAAATAAGAGAGGAAGTAACAGGAGAAACAGTTGATGAGCATTTAGAAAAAGAATTGTCAGGATTTCAGGAATTAGAGAACTTGCTTAATGAAGGTGTTTTAGACGACATAGATGATGAACATTTAAAAGGAATGTTAACGGAACAGTCAAAGGGCTTAGTAGATGTAGAAGAGGAAAGAAAGTCTATAGAGAGAGCAGGATTCCCAGCTGAAAGACTTACAGCAATAACAAAACAAGATATCATAAATGAAATATTAGAACAATTTGAATCTGCTATAGAAATCATGAAATTAGATGTGGAAAAAAAGTTAGCGGAAAATCAAGAGATGTTAAAAAAAGTAAATGAAAGGCAAAAATTAAGAAATTCGTATGATAAGTTGGCAAATTTACAAAGTAAAACTCAAGAGTATAAAGGACAAGAGGGAAAAAAGTTAAATGAAAATTTAGTAAGTGCAGTAGAGAATCTTAAGAATCGAATTGATAGCTTAGCCAAAGAGACAACAGTAGAAGGAAAAGAATTAGAAAGTGATGAATTAAATGAAAAAATAGAAGAGCTTAATCGTCAGAAATATAGATTAGAAAAAGCTTTAAAAGAAATAAAGGAAACATATCAGAGTAAAGAAACTGGAGATGACGAAAAAGCTGAAGAAACTGAAGAAGCCGAAAGAGAAGAAAAAGAAGAGATAAAGGCAGAATTTACTAAAAAAGTAGCACAAAGTTTGGAAAATATACCTGACAATATAACACCTGAAGAACTGATAAAATATGGTGAAGAAGTAGCAAAGATAAGTGAAAGTTATAAAAAGAAAAATATTAATAGTGAAGAATGTAATGAAATATTAAAGAAAATAAAATTTAAAGAAAGTAATTATTCAGCTTCTGAAATAGGAAATATCGGACTGATGAATAATCAGAGACGAAATTATATAAGATATACACATCAATTGGAAACAGAAAATGATATGAGTAGCGAAGATAAAAAATCACTAGAGCAAAAGAAAGAATATTGCAGAAAAACATTTGAAAAGTTAAATGAAGATGTGGAAAAAATCACTGGTAAAAAAGCTATGCCAATAAAAACAGAAGGTGAATATCTAGAAGAATTAGAAGACGTTTCAAATAATTTATCAAAAAAATCACTTATGCCATCAATGTTTGGAAAAAATCAAAAGAAAGCTAGTGAACAAATGAGTAGCCTAAGAACAGTATTTACTGAAATATTTGATGTTGCTAAAAATAAGGGAAGAGACCTAATAATAGCATATAATAATATAATAGATGAATTGCAAAAAAATTCAAAATCAAAAATACGAGTACCAGAAAAGTTTGAAGTACCGAAACAGGAAAAGAATGTTGTTGAAAAAGTAGATACACCAATTCCAGAGAAAAATACAGAAGGGGAAAAAGCAATGAAAGAACTTAAAGTAAAATATTTTGATGAAAAATAACAAAAAATAAAGAATTTTCTGTAAAACTTGTGAATATTTTGTTTCTATGTTATTATATTAATATAATATGAAAGGAGTAGATGCTTTATGTTAGAAATATCAGATAAATTATTAGATAGCTTATCAATTGAAGAAATAGTAGAATTAAAGATAGAAATAGATGATTTATTAAATAAATTAGATAATATAGTAGATACATGCGATATAGCATTAAGTGAATAAGGGGGGATAATATGGAAATCGAAATAAAAAGAATAAACGAAGAGTATGGAAAAATACAAGAGGAATTAAAAAAGGCAGAAACTCAAATAAAAAGTATTGAAGAAAATGTAGAAAGTTTAAGACTTGAGATAACAATAGCTGACGGAAAAATAGCACAAAAACAAAAAGAAAAAGATTCTGAAGGCGAAAAAGAAGCTAAAGAAGAGAAAGAAAAAATAGTAGAAAATTTAAAAGAATATCGACAAGAAGCTGTGGATAAAAGAAACGAGATTGAGTTGTTAAAAGAAAAAATAGAAGAAAAGATGACTCAAATAGAACAAGATCCAGAAATGAAAAAATATTTGGATGAAGTTATAAAGAAACAGTATAGTAGAAAAGTAAATAAGTTAGAAAAAGAAAAAAGCGACTTAGAAGAAGAAAAAAGCGACTTAGAAGAAGAAAAAAGCAGAATGTCGAATTTACAAGAATTATTAGCCAAACACCCTACATTGGAACATAAATTAATAAGTGTTATCAATGCAAAAAAAGAAATAGAGAAAATAGAACAAAGTTTATCGGAGCTAGAGCCATCAAATGTTGATGAAATAGAAAAGGCAAAAGAAGAAATCCTGGAACAAAAAACAATAATAAAAGAGAGTAAAGAAACTGTATTAGAGTATATAGAAAAAAAAGCCATTAATATTAAAGAAGAAGATATTGATCAAATAATAGATAATAACAATGGTGATTTGAAAAAAACAGTAGGAGAAAGTATCACTGGCATAGATAAAAAAATCAGAGGAAAAGAAAAGCAATTAAGAGGAAAAGAAAAGCAAATAAAAGATTACAAAATAGTATTAAATAAGACTAATAGTAGAACAGAAACAAGTATAGAAGAGACAGAAGACCCAAATAATACAGGAAATCCAAGACCAGCACAAGGAAATAGAATAGAAATATATCCAGAAACTGATTTGGAACCAGGACAAAATCCAGAACCAGAACCAGAACCAGAGCAAACGGAAAAACCGAAATGGTACCAATTTATAAAGAGGTTTAAAAATTGGAATGATAAGAGAAAACAACAAGCATTACCAGAAGCGGAACAAAATCCAGAACCAGAGCCAGAGGCAGAGGCAGATAGACCGGAACAAGAAAATGCTACACAAGTAAGAAAAGAATTTGCAGAAAGTCTGAAATATCAAATAGTACAAGATATAGTGGCACAGAGAAAAGAGAAAGAATTAAAAGAAGCAAAAAAAGAAAGAAAAAATGAGAATAGAGAAAGATAGTATGGAGGATTTATTTACTATAAAAGGAAGTTGAATGATTATGATATGAAATATAAAACAATGTAAAAACCTCAATTTTACTATTGACTTACCAGTATAAAAATGATAAAATATATACCGTTATGGTAGATTGCATAAAGTATGCAAAACCGTAGCGGTATATGTTTTTTATAAAACATAAATAAAAATCAGGAGGTGAAATTTAAGTGCCAACAATTAATCAATTAGTAAGAAAAGGAAGACAAACAGGAGTAACAAAATCAAAATCTCCAGCATTACAACATGGATGGAACTCAAAAAACAAGAGATTAACAAACAACAGAGCTCCACAAAAAAGAGGAGTATGTACAGTTGTAAAAACAGTTACACCTAAAAAGCCAAACTCAGCATTAAGAAAAGTTGCCAGAGTTAGACTTTCAAATGGTTATGAAGTTACATCATACATTCCAGGTATTGGACATAACCTACAAGAACACAGCGTCGTATTAATTAGAGGTGGTAGGGTAAAGACCTTCCAGGTGTTAGATACCATATCATTAGAGGATCATTAGATACAGCAGGTGTTAAAGATAGAATGCAAGCTCGTTCTAAATATGGAGCTAAAAGACCTAAAAAATAGGATTTAGCATAATTAAATATTAGTGCTTGTACTCTTACTAAATTAAGGTACTTAAATTTAGATAGAATATATAGCACTATACGGAAAAGGAAACTTTTCAGAGTACCTAGAAATACTTTTATAAGTATTCAAATCAAAATTAAGGAGGGAAGAATAGTGCCAAGAAAAGGATATGTAGCAAAAAGAGATGTTTTACCAGATCCAATATATAATAGCAAAGTTGTTACTAAATTAGTAAACAATATAATGTTAGATGGTAAAAAATCTGTAGCACAAAAAATTGTATATGATGCATTTGATATCATAAAAGAAAAAGAAGGTAAAAATCCACTAGAAGTTTTTGAAGCAGCATTAGAAAATATTATGCCAGTTCTTGAAGTTAAAGCTAGAAGAGTTGGTGGTGCCACATACCAAGTACCATTAGAGATTAGACCAGAAAGAAGACAAACAGGAGTAACAAAATCAAAATCTCCAGCATTACAACATGGATGGAACTCAAAAAACA
>JABLTL010023421.1_pt1 | contig 15881 bp, 9 predicted proteins | sample 7160151 | NCBI WGS metagenome assembly JABLTL01 (sample SAMN14651223, study PRJNA627086) | human gut metagenome | isolation source: feces | host: Homo sapiens
CCTGGGTATCTGCATCTACACCATACATTTCATAAGCATTTTTCAGTGTTTCCTGCTTTATCTCGCATACATCCAACAGGTTTTTCAATGCTTCGGCATCATTTTCAGATGCACACCAGGAAATCGCAGCAGGTGCGATAGTGTCCAGATATTTTTTTAATTCTTTTCCGTTTTTGCTTTCTTTTCTTTCCTGATTCATATTTTTATATGTAGTTACAGCAACTATTTTTGACATATCTGTATCATTTACATATTTGTATAAAGAATCCAGAAAATTCCAGATTGCCCTTTTTCGTCTTTGCTTGCCATGCACCAGGAATGAAATTTTATCAAACCGTTTTGTAATTTCGGCCTTATCTTTTTCTGTTAATCCAAGAGGGACGCAGAATATCTGTCCGCAATATTCCAATGCAAGAATATTTCCGGATGCCGATGGGCGTTTAATTTCTTTGCCAAATGAGTCTAAAGAAAACAAACATGAACTCTCATACATACAGGAATGCTGCCCTGCATATAGTATAAAAATACGAAAAATAGACCTTAACGCTTTTCTGTCATCTGTAATCGCAAATACCGACATCTGTAAATTGCTTGTATATTTTTGTCCATTTTTATCCATGAGGCATTACAAATCTCCCTTCTTTATTTTTATGTGCTTAAATCTCAAACACATCCCTCTCCTCTTCACTTTTCCCCAAAAACTCCATCAGACACGCCCGAATCTCCACCGGCGCGTCTGGGTTTCCGTCAAAGACCTTTCTCACAGTTTCCCTATCAGCCAGGCCCTCCTTCAGCATTTCATACAGCAGCAGGCCATTACTCTCCTGTACACACATCGCCGCTATATACCCGCTCTTCTGCTGCAGATATTCCTGGATATTTTTCCCTATTCTTTTCTTCTTTCTTTTTTCGCTCATCGCTACATATGTTCTGAAAGCTACTTCTTCCTGAAAATGCAAAAACGGGTTTTTGTACTGCATTTCGAAATATCTTCTCAACAGAACAAGCCGCAGCGGGGCAAACGGTATTTTTGCAATCATGAGCAGCAGCCCATCTCTTCTTCTGGCATCGGCTTCCATTATTATGCGGCTGACATACTCCACACAGTCTCCAAAACGTATCTCAATTACATCGGAATTACCCCCAAACATCTGCGATGAAAGCTTATATTGCATATATGTTATGTTTTCAGTCGCAACCAGCAGCAAATCTGCAAGTTTTTCGATTCCTTCTCTTGTATTTTCTACCTGAATCAGGTTTAAGCTGTTTTTTGCCATTCTTTTTCTTCTCTCTCTGCGGCATCCCTTGCCACTATATCTTCCAGTCGGCCAGCAAATGTTTCGCATATTTTTTCCGTTTCTTTTTCTTCCCGTTTTGTATATCTTTTCACGGCCTCCGCCGCAAGCATGATGACAGCTGTCAGTCCGCACGCAAATAATGCTCCCTGCATATCGTTCTCCTTTCTGATTTTTTTGTATATATATTATGCTGAAATTTTGCCAAATCGGATATATTTTTGCGAAAAAATTAAAGTAATTACAGGAAAAAAGACGAATTTCTTCGGTAATTGCTTTAAAATTAGTATTGACAAACTCTGAAGTATGGTTTAAAATTAAAGTAAATATAGGAAAAAAATAATATTTTTCCTGTAATTACTTTAAAATCACACATGGAGGTGAATTAAATGGTATTTTCGTATGAAGATTGTATACAAAAATACGGGTCGGATTATCAAATCAAGAAAGCCGTATCGTGTAAAAAGTTATATAAAATTGAAAAAGGTGTTTATTCTGATAAACAATACCCATCAGAGCTAAGCGTTATTACGTTAAAATATCCAAAAGCTGTTTTTACAATGGAAAGTGCGTTTTATTATCATGATTTGACTGATGTAATACCTGAAGAATATTTTTTATTAACATCAAAGCATTCATCAAAAATTAGAGACACTAGAATTAAACAAATATATGATAGCTGCTCTTCTCTTGATATGGGGAAAACAGTAATTGACATTAACGGAGCACAGATTAATATATATAACAAAGAACGCATGTTGGTTGAATTACTAAGAAACAAAAATAAGCTACCATTTGATTACTATAAAGAAATTATATTAAATTACAGAAAAATCATAAATACAATAGATATCGCTCTTGTAATGGACTATATATATGCATTGCCGAAAGCTGAATTTGTATCTGATGCTTTACAATTGGAAATCTTGTAATATCGTTAATCATGTTCATACAGCAAATACAGAAGCATTAACGAAAGGAGTAAAATATATGATAAATATTGCAGAGATGATACAAGCAGAAAACAAAAACGGATATGTTCAGACAGACCAAGCTTCAGCAAAAGTTGCGCAAGACTTAATTTTAGTCGCCATTTCAGGGTCTTCTGTAAATAAAAACATCGCAATTAAAGGCGGTGTTGTGATGATGAATAAAACTCAAAACGTACGTAGAGCAACAAGAGATATTGATTTAAGCTTTATTCATTACTCACTGTCTGATGAATCAATTAATGATTTTGTATCTCAGTTACATATCCCGGGGATTAAGTTCCAAAGAGTTGGGAAAATAGAAGAATTACATCAGCAAGATTATCACGGAAAACGAATATATGTTTTAATTACAGATATGTTTGGAAACAGTCTTAAGACAAAAATGGATATTGGTGTACATAATCGGTTAAATATAGAGCAAGATGAGTGTAGTTTTAACGCAGTCATAGACAATCAGCGTCAAGAATTCAAAATATTGGTTAATAGTAATGAGCAGATATTTGCCGAAAAGCTACGCTCTTTGATTAAATTTAAAACAGTTTCTACAAGATTTAAAGATATCGCAGACTTATATTATCTTTCAGATAAAGTGAACACAGCCAAATTAAGAGAATGTGTTGATACTTATATTTTAAGTGATACAGAACTTCCACAATACAATAATGTTGACGATATATTAAAAGTATTAAATGTGATAGCTTCTAATAAGAAATACAAGAAAAGAGTAATATCATCTAAGCAGCTATGGATTGATGATGATATAGATGAAATGTTTTCGGTAATCATCCATACACTTGAAAAAATTTATTTTTTTTTGCGAATTATTTATCTAAAATTCTAGCATATTATTTACAGCTTATACATTTGAATGCTATACAAAAATATAGTATAATAAATACATAAGAAATAAAAACTCAAGGAGGGTAAATATATGTATAAGAAACGCAAATATTTATACGCGCTGTTTGCGTTCATGATTGCAGCGCTCATCTGTATCCCGCAGGCTTTACAGATGCGAACGCAGGCGGCAGCCAAGCCGGGCACGGTCAAGCTTAACAGCATTTCGGCTCCGGCTTACAACAAAATCAATGTCAAATGGAAAAAGACATCAGGTGCCACTCATTACATCGTTTACTATAAGAAAGAAGGAACGAAAAAGTGGACAAAAATCAAAACGCTTGACAATTCCAAGAGCAGCTACACTCACACTTCTTCCAAGAAGTATCCAATCGTTGTAGGCCAGAAATATACCTATACCGTAAAGGCTTATAATAAGAAGACCAAAAAATCAGGGTCTTACAATAAGAAAGGCCTTACGGCTTATACCAAGCCGGCAATGGTAAAAAACATTAAAGCTGCATATAAAGACGGCATTGTAACACTGACATGGGATAAGGCAGCAGGTGCTGACAAATATCTTGTATACCGTAAAGATAACGGTAAGTGGAAAGTGCTGGCACTGAAAAATTCATTATCATATGAAGATGCAGCTTACAAAAAAGGTGAAGTCAATACCTATATGGTACGCGGTTATTACAGTGGTAAGAAGACGAAAGGAAGCTACGACAAGGACGGAGTTTCCGTTAAGGTTCCGGCTGATGCAGCAAAACCTACTGAGAAACCAGAGCCAACAGAAAAACCGGTGATTCCAACTCCTACCGCAACACCGTCTCCGAAACCTACAAAGGTTCCAGACCCAACAGAGACTCCGAAGCCTACCGAAAAGCCAGCGACTCCTACACCGACAGCTACACCGAAGCCGGTTACTCCAAAACCTACAAAGGCACCGGAACCTACTGAGAAGCCGGTAACCCCGACTCCTACTGCTACACCGACAGAGAAACCGGCAACACCTACACCAACCGCAACGCCGATTCCTACCGCTACTCCTACACCGAGTCCAGAACCGGAGATGAGTGTTGATGAAATGGCTTCCGAGGTTATCAGATTGACAAACATCGAGAGAGTTAAAGCAGGGCTTTCACCATTACAGCATCACGCAGGACTTCAGAGAGCCGCGATGGTCAGAGCCGAAGAGATTACGAGAAAATTCTCTCATACAAGACCAGACGGAACAGACAGTAGTACAGCATTATATGAAAACGGAGTTTCATGCTCATGCGGCGAAAATATTGCTGCAGGCCAGAAAACACCAGAAGCAGTTGTCAGAGCATGGATGAACAGCCCTGGACATAAAGCAGCAATCCTTGACCCAGATGCAACGCATATTGGCGTCGGTGTATGTAAAAGTCCAATTACCGGGCAGTGGTTATGGGTTCAGGATTTTTCATATAATCCGGACGCAAAAGGTTCTGTAATTTTTGATGCGAATGGTGGAGTATTTTCCAGCAATAACAGTAATCAGTTAATTATTTCTGGCCCAGTTGATGCAATGCTAAAGGTATCTAAAGTTGAGATTCCAATTAAGGACGGATATACTTTTGCAGGATGGGAAGACGGCATTACAGAAGTTGGCATTCAAGAGCATCCAATGCGAATTCTTGCCACCTGGACACCAATTTCCGAATCTTAAACGCAAAAAAACAACGCATCTGACGATGCGTTGTTTTTTTATTTTTTTTGTTCTGTTGTCACCTTTATCTTTCAGTTTTTTCAGATTTATCTTCTTTTCCGTCTATGTTTTCTCTTATTTTTCTTCTTTTCATCAAGCAGTAAATATAAGCATCCGGTAAACGCAATTGCGGCAAATCCTACAAAGCCATACATCCAGGTTCCATCAGAACCGGTCATCGGCATTAAGAATACCTGATTGTTTTTGATTTCATACTTGCAATCAAAGAAATACCATTTTTTCGTATAGTTTGTATCTTCTTTTGCAAGGTCTTTGTTTACATTTCCGTATGAGTCAGCTTCATCTTTCGTCAGCTGTAACGGAAGTGTTACCTTGATTACGTCTGTCAGCAGTGCACATCCATCAACAGTCTTCGTCTCTCTGATTTCATAATCACCCTGGTCAAGATTCTCCCATGTGATTTTTCCATCTGCGTCAGTTGTTGCTGTTGTAGTTTCACCAACATTCAACAGGCGGCTAAAGCTCTCGCTCTTGTTATTTGTTGCTGTTTCAGATTCTTTTACAAATTTAAGTTCAAATTCAACGCCAGCAAGCGGTGAACCGTCATCTTTATATTTTGTAAGCTGTACCTTTGCAGGTTCAAGGTCGTTGTATACTGTCTTTGACAGGTCAACGGTAGAACCATTCTGTGCATCTGCAAGATTTACTACGAATGGCTCGCTGTTCAAAACATATGAAGCAGGAGTACTTACTTCTGTAAATCTCAACTGTCCGTAATAAGGAAGAACAATATTGTTGTTAAATTTGAAGAACTCATCTGAACGATACTGTGTTAAGCTTGTTACAACATGGTTGTCATCAAATCTTACAATACCATTTGCGTCAGACTGTAAATACCATGTACGTTTTACATTATCAGAATTTCCATTAAAGTCGTCAATGTATTCTACCTTGAATATGGTGCCGGAAATCGGGTTTCCTTTTGCACTTAATTTCTTGATAGTCATACGGCTGTCTAAGACTTTCGGGTCATCTGAGAACTGTACTTCAATTACACGGTCTTTGTCCTGAGGCATTGTTACAGAGAACGATTTTGTTACTCCGTAATTATTATGTCCAAGAGGAGCTTCTATTTCAGTTACTTTATAGCTTGTGATTTTTGGATTCAAAGCCATATTGGCGATGCCCTCATCATCTCCGGTGTATTCATCGATATTATCAATTACTTCATCAGAAGAATCAGAATAATCAGCATCAAGTAATGCATCCACATCTTCAGAAATCGCATTGTTTGTATTTACTACGTCGTCAGAGATATTGTCAGATGTAGTATCTACATCTTCCATATCAGTATATGCAGTTTCATCAGACATTTCGTCTGTTGCAATCGCATCATCTAAAGGTGCAATTGTTGTTTCATCCACTACTGCCCGGCCGGTATCCTCATAATCATTTGCTACAGCTGTCTGATATGCATTATTCGGAAGCTGTAAGTGATTTGAAATACCATCCTCTTCAGTTGTTAAGGTACCGGTAAATCCATCACCTGTAACTGAGAATTTACCACCTTTCAGTGAATATCCATCCAAATCCAGAAGGTCTTGTCCTGCTCTTGACGTCTTCTTTACGTAGACATATCCAGTTCCAGGCGCCGGCGGTTCATCCGTCGGAGTCGGTGTTGGAGTAGGTGTATTTGTAGGTGTCGGTGTCGGAGTGCTTGTCGGAGTCGGAGTCGGTGTATTGCTTGGGGGCGGTGTTACCGGCTGTGTAATTATTGGCGTCGGTGTAGCTGTTGGAGTTAAGTTTACGATACCTTTATCTCCACCAAATGTCTGTAATTCGCCAGATTCGTCTCCTCTATTTTTTAATGCGTCATATGTAGAGCGGTTCCATGTTAATGGATATTTCTTAGTTGAATCAAATATATATCCGGAAGGAGCACTAGTCTCTTTACAATATAATGTATATGAATCAATTGATGATTCTATATCTTTTATTAATTTAATATCTGAATATCCATCAGCGTTTGTTGTTAATTCAGCTATTGGATTATTATTAGCATTGTAAATTCTAAATACAACTCCTTCTATAGGTTTTCCATTGCCATCAACCTTCTTTACTCTATAACGCAATTTCCATTTTTCAGAAACCTTCTCATCATACACACCAAGTCCATTGATACCATTTTCTCCAAATATTCTGGTCTGGCCATCATCATTCGCTTTTGTCAAAGTTAAAGGATATATAGTATCATTTCTCTGATATCCTTCTGGCGCTTCTATCTCACGGCAATATACAGTAGTGCTGTTGACGCCTCCGTCAAACTCCATCCTGTAAGTTCCAGTGTAACCATCTATGTCAGATTTAAGTCTTGCGATTAAGTTGTTGCAGTTTCTGTCACTATAGATTCCGAATACAGCATTGCTTAACGGAGTTCCATCTGCTGCATCCATTTTCTTAGTCATCAAATCAACGTTCCAGCCATCCGGGTATTCAATGATAGTTAAGTCTTCAGCTTCCAGGTCTGGAATCGTGTAAACTCCATTGCTGTCCAGACGTCCTGTCAGTTTGATTGAATGTGTCTGAGTATCAATCTTATATCCGGCCGGAGCCTTAACTTCTGTTACCCATAAAGAACCGGAAGGAATTGCCCAGGTTCCGTCATCAAGTTTCAACGGGTCATCACTCCAGCTTCCATTAAAGTTTGAAACATAATGGTTGCTGTCATATAAAACTTCACCGTTTGAATCAGTCTCGAAATACCAGGTGTACATAGGATTATATCCATCCTCTGGCTCTAATGGAGAATAAACAACTTTGAAAGTTGCTCCTGAAAGAGGTCTTCCATTTGGGTCTGTTTTTGAAAACATTTTTCCTGTTAATCTGAACGGGTTATTCGCAACTGCCGTTCCGGAATTTCCGGTCTCAACGTTTGTGAATTTGTTTATCGTCTTTCCTGCTATTATATCAAAATAATATGTATTCGTATTCTGTACGGTTCCAGGATTACGTTTTGATTCCTGCAGATAATATCTACCAGGTTTCAATCCTTCTACCATGACAGAATATGATGTATCATCTGTATTGTTAGCAGAAACAGCTACCGTCTTAACTAATCCAGAGCATGTCTTTGTTGCAGTATCATAGTCTGAATAAATCTTAAACTGAGTGTTAATATACAGTCTCGGTGTTTTTGAAGCAAAGTTTGACGGATTGTAGATTTTCTTGTTCAGCTGGAAATCTCCAGTGCCTGGGGTGTTTATAAACGTTGGAACGTTATATAATAATGTACGCGTTTCGTTATCAACTGCTTTTAATGATACAGTTACAGGTTTGCTGTTAAGCTGATATCCATCAGGTGCTTCTACTTCTGTAATTGTTAAACATCCAGGAGGTAATACCGGTTCATCTGCTGCATTCAGCGGAGCTTCTGATGACTTAACAGTTTTTCCGTTTGGTAATTTATATGTAGTATAAATATGTTTATTATCAAGAATAATTTCGCCATTAGTATCGGTTTTTGCATACCATGTTGCTTCCGGAGAACTTGTTGAGTTTGGTTTATACTCAATTTTAAAATATGCTCCAGATAAAGGTATTCCTTCGTTATTTTCTTTCTTTAAAATTATTCCATAATAATACTGTGCGTAGTTAAGAACATATGTTCCTGAAACATTCTCTGTGACACTGTCGCTTTCAACGTCATCTCCTGTCTGCCATGAAGGATTAGATTCGTTTAGATAAAAGATATATTTGTCGTGATTTAACACACAGCCATTGCTGTTAGTTTCTTCAACTACTTTATATTTACCTTTTTGAAGACCTTCCACGCTTACACTATCTCTTGTAGCACCAGATAGTGTTACGGTTTTTTGTTCTTTCCAGGCATTGTTTGTATATCTGTATATTGTGAATTTTGTATTCAATCTTACACGATAAAACTTTGCTGCCCACTCTTCATTAACAAGTCTCTTCCTGATGGTGATACTATATCCAGAAGTTCCTGTAAAAGATTCGTAACCTGCCAACTCTTGATAATTTCCTGACATAGAAGCGTTACCGACAGCGTCAAGCCTTACTGTAAGCTTGTTTGTGCTTGAATTATACGTTGCTTTAGCCGTTATTGTAAATGGGAATTGGTTTGAGGCATACCACCCAGCATGCTGTCCTTCTCCCCATGTAGTACAGTCGGCACATATTAACTGATTTGTATTTAACCACGCTTTAAAATTTTTCATGTTTGCTGCATCGTACGAATTTGTAAGTCCGGAAACCCATTTAGCAATGGCAGCTTGACCGCTTGATGTAATGCCCAACATTACCGTTCTATATCCAACTGCACCAATACCAACATTTGCACCATGAGCCTGTCCTACGCCGATTGCGCCAAAGTTTTTAGTATTAGTTCCGCTTGCATAAGCAACGATATCACCCTCATCTTCTGGTGGAGTATTAACATTTCCGTATGTTTGTTCTATTTCATTAATGTCATCTTTTGTTATATAATTATCTTTAATTGGATACCATGCTCCAAAATAGCTTTGGCCTAAAGCAAATGTACAAATATTGTTTGTATCATCAATGGTTATATACTCATCATCTTTGAGGCTAACGTTATAGGTGTAAATTTTTCCTGAATCGGAATCTACTGTTGTAAAGTTTACAGCTTCAGGGTTTTCTTCGCCTGCACCATTTAACACTTTTACAACAGGATTAATTTCATTAAAAGTATTAATATTAGATACCTGTACAGTAAAAGTTACATTTGATTGTTCTGACGCATAAAGTTCGCCATATTCAAGTCTCTCGCCGTTCATTCTTACGTCAATACTGTCATTTAAGACTTTAATCCTATGGCCATCAAGATGGTCTACTACATTGATAGTTGTATCTACATACCATCTGTATTTAGGTAATGTAAAATATGAAACAACATATCTTAATGTATAGCTTCCAGGCTTAGACACATCAAAATCTCCAAGGTCGCCTGTTGTTGACATTCTAAATCTTGAGATATCGTATCCATTAGTTACGACGTCTGGATTCCAGCTTGTGTCATTTACTAATACATTATAAGTCTTGCCCTGCAATACAGTACCAGCCAATTCTGGAACACCTACTCCATCTGCGTCTCCTATTGGAGCCCAATCTGGAAGAATATTGTCACATTCGCTGGATTTGGCTGTAGCCATATCTGCATCTTCAACTACAACGAATTTAACCTCTTTGTTCCAGTAGTAGTCAGGATTGTCTTTCAATGACTCTTTGTATACTACAGTAAAAGAATCGTCGTCATTCCATGTTTGCTGGTCTGTGTTTCCATCTACAGATACTACTTCAATATTAGTGTTTTCGTATTCACTATAAGTATTGATGTCAAAATACTTGTCTTTCTTTGCGACAGCTTCAGTTTTGTATATGTATGATGCACATGAAGGGTAGCCCTCTTCATCTGCGATATCACCTTCTGTATCAGATTTTGCCTCATCAGCTGCAAGTTCTTTTTCTTCATCAATCTTGTCACCAGTAACTAATTCGGTTGAGATGTCACTGTCATTTAATAATTCATCTTCATTTTCGTCTTCATTACTTGTTGTTGCAGATGAGTCTGTTTCTTCTTCAATACTTTCAGTGGTACCATCACCTTCCTCTCCATCCACAACAGCTTTCTCTTCACTGCTGCTTCCGTCAATTCCAATGTCGTCATTAACAGTCAAGTCTCCCATCTTGTCGTCTGCGTCAGCATCATCTTCCGCCGTTTCACTTCCGGCTTCAGTACCTTCAGTTTCAGTATCTTCAGCATCTGCTGTCTTATCAACATCCTCAACGGTATCATTAACTGTCAAATCGCCAGACAAGTCATTTTCAGTCTTATCCTCTTCGCCGTCTGCTTTTCCGTCTTCGCTCTTTTCGTCGTTAACGGTCAGGTCGTCGGTCAGGTCTTCCTGAGTATCTTTCTTGTCTTCTGCTTTTACTTCCTCAACTGTAATATCGTCTTCAGGGGTCTCTGTCTTCTCAAACCCAATCGTTATTGTCTTATCCGCATTAACAAAGGTTGGATACATAAAAGACGTAACCTTTTCGTCAAACCCGGTTTCTTCGGGCTTGCTCGTGTCGTCGTCTACAAGCTCGTACAGGTTAATGACATACCCGTCATCTGCCTCGGCTTTGACACTTACGATATTGTCAGCTTCCGCTTCGTATACGTACATGTAAGCACTCTCTGCTGCATTCTCGCTTGAGACAAGCAGGCCGTTCTGGTCATACACGTCTATATACTCACTGCCATCCTGTTTTTCATCCAGGCGGATGGTCTGCTCCTGGTCTTTTCCTTCTGATATGATGGCTTTACCACCAGTTGTTTTAAGGTTAAGGAAAAGGAATTTCGTTTCTTTTTCTTCGCTGCTGTCATCGTTATTATCTTCAAGATTAAATGTCTGTGATACGGTGCCGTCGTCATTTACAACAATATTGTCAGCGACATTATCGCTTGCATATGCGGTATATGAAGACAGAACCGGCGATGCGGCGGTCATTACAGCCATTGCGATAGACAGAGCCTTGTACTTTAAGTTCTGCATCTTGTTTTTAGTCCTCCTTTTTATATTATTTTTGTCGGTTTCCGGGGATTCCCGGAGCCAAGGCCGGAGGAAAAGGCTGTACGGAAACAAGGTCTCGAACAGTTTTCCCTGCAACCTTGTAAATCCGATGCTTTACTTAATTTTTGCAGCCGCAGATTTATCTGCGGCCGACAAACGAAGATAAAAAGCTCATATTCACCTTCATCTTCGTTCATATATAATATGAAAAATAATGCTAAAAAAAGAAATTTTTCTGCCTTCCGCCTCAAATGCCGGAAGTCAGCGGCTTTGCTGGCAGACCTGCCGGCATAACCATAAAAAAACCGGCAAAAATTGCCGGTTTAAATCTCAAACTCATCTTGTTCTTCCATCTGCATGGCCTGCATCAGGTAAGCTTTGATTATGGTATCATCGTCATTTTTAGAATCATGCGAAGCCATCTCCATGTCTCTCAAAAAAACGGCAGCCAGTTTACTTTTTGCGGATTCTATCTCATACTCACACACCGCGGCATCATAATTCACCAAATCAAATGCCTTTTTGATATTTTCAGGCTTACTCAGTCCGAAATCAAGGTATTCCTTCAGCAGCTCGGCGTCGTGGTTCATGACAGCCATCGCCAGGATGGCGGCATCCTTTTCATGCAGGTATGCAGCCAGTTCTTTTCCGTCTTTTTTTGCTCTTTCTTTTTGGTTCATATTACCATAAGTTTTCACAGCAACACGGCAGCCGACATCAAATACTGAAGACTGATAAGCCTTGTTGACGATTTTTTTAAGCATTCGTTTTTTGGCTTTCAGCGAAAATGACAGCACTGATAAAAAGCATACTTTCGCGACATCGTCAAGCAGTTTCTTCCTGTCTGCAATCAGCATCGCACGAGGGAAGAAATAAGACTGACTATCTACGTTTACCTGGAAGGCGCCTCCGATTCTATTGATGTCACTATTGACAATTCCGATGATGCACGTTCTCAGGATATCCGGCAGATTGGAGAAGCCATCAAGACTTATTGACTTTACGCCACGGAAGTTACAGTCTTGAACTTTTACCAAACCGGGCAGATACAGGCTTTCAGCTGTACAGTCTTCAAATGCCATAGGTTCAATAAGCAAAGACTTCTTCCGGTCAGGTGCAAATGTCAGTGACGTCAGGGGTGAAGAATCAAACGCCATTGGGCCTATATCATCAACACTGGCGGGAATTGTTGTGGTTGTCAGGCTTTCGCAGTCGTAAAAAGCGCAAGTACCAATCTTTTTCAGGCCTTCATTTAATACGATTTCAGTCAGGTAAACACTTGACCTGAAGGCATACTTATCAATCAGCCTGAGACTCTGCGGGCAAATGACCTTGCTGGCTGCGCTTTTGTCAAACGCTGAATCTTTAACGACTTCAACACCCTCCCGGATTTTTATGCATCCGGATTTTCCGCACGGGACAGCGACAAGTATCAGCCCGTCTCTTGTGTATATGATGCCGTCAATGCTGATGTATTTTGGATTGTCATCATACACCTCAAAGTCTGTAATATCCAGCGCCGACGCAAGGGAGGGTTCGTAGTAGTCTACTGAATTCGGATATACCTGCATTGTCTCGTCATTCTCAAACACAAGAATCGTTTTTCCGTTTTCTTTTTTAAGTTTCATATGATTTCTTTTCCTTTCTTTTTTTGTATTTGTACATACAATATGCCGGATTTCGCCGACAGCAAAACACAAAACCCCCGCTGCTGGCAAAGGCAGTGGGGGTTTAGAACAAAGAAAGGAACGAACGCGACGGCGAATCCGTCTTATGTATTGAGGAAATTTTTCTTTCCTCATCGATGGACGGAAGACCGCGACCAACCTCAGGTTGTCCATCGGTTCTGAGGTTACCAGACGTGCACAAGGAGTCAGAAACCCCGTCCACGTCTGGTGAAGGTGAACGTAAGTTCACCGAATCATCTCTTGTATATATTATACCAGATTTTCCGGCGGGCGCAAATTTTTGTCGGATTTTTTTGCAGCCGCGGGAGGTCTGGCGCTGCCGGCGGCTTTTCCGGAATTTTTGCAAAAAAAATAAGCCGTGCAAGGATGCACAGCCAGAGGACGCCCCGTGAAAAAAGCTTCTTCTTTCACAAATAAAGTGTAGCACAAAATATGTCAAATTGCAAGTATCAATTCATATATACAGTATACCATATTTTCCAGCAAATGCAACAGCAAAGCCGCAAAATTGACGGAATTACATGCCCTTATCATCGCACCCAGCCGTTTCAGCTTAACCCGGTTCTGCTGCCGGCAAAAAAGAAGCGCCGCGAATGCGGCACTTCAGGCTTCATAGCAAAAATTTTTGTTTACAGGGACTATTTCCAAGCGCCTGCAGCATACACGCATTCATATCAGCCGCATCTGTCCTGAAATCGTTTTCCAAAACAACCTCAATATCTTTCATATTGTGCAGGCCAAACTTCAGGTAATCCATCAGCTTCTTTACATCTTCAGATTTATAGAACGCCTGGATGATATTCTGGCTGTGTGTTTGTAATATTTTTTTTGCTTTTTCTTTTATTGCTCTGTCTTCAGTATTACAATACACCTTCATCGCCGCATCATATGACGCATCCAGCGGAGTCTCTGCCGCATCCAGGGCATACATCTGCAGGTCATACAGCTTCTCATTTAATGGCTTTTCGACAAGCTGCATTTTTTCAAGGAATTTTCCTTTTACATACCCATCCATTATTTTGGGGATATATACATTTATACCACCAATGCATACCTCCAAGGCACAGTTACATCTCGGGTCATAGTAGTCCGAGGCCTCATTAAGAGGTACGAAATTCCTGACAATTAAAGCATTAAGTATTGGTTCAATATCTGATGTGTCATAGCAGTTTATTACTACTCTTCTGACCTTGACAAAGTTATTGTCCGAAAGTGAGACCAGCCTGTACGGAAGCTCTATCTCATCAGCATGGCACCACCCAAAAGCACCGTATGCTATCTTAAGTCGGTTATTGCATTTTTGCGGGCGATTCTGAAACTTCAGGTTTCGGAGAGGACTCTCGCAGAATGCATTAGACATAATATCCAGTACCGTATCAGGAATGGTGATATCATCAAGCAAAGGGCACATACGAAATGCACATTCACCAATATGTGTGAGGCCTTCGTTTAGAACGACCTCTTTCAGGTTTTCGCAGTCGCTAAATGCATAAGGAGTGATTGTTGTTACCGTTTCTGGCAGTATGACTTTTGAAGCCTTACTGTCTGCAAACGCATCGCCGGCAATTATTTCTGTACCGTAAGCAACCTTCACAGTACCCTTCTTGTCTGGCGGCACGGAAATCAACATAAGCTTTACTTTTCCGTTAGGCATTGTCTTTTTCTTACTATACAAAAGCCCGCCTTTTGAATAAAGCCTTGGGTTCTTGGCATCAACCTTATAATCAGTAACGCCGTTCGCTTGAACACTTTCTATCATTTCTATTAATTTCTGCTCATTTGTATCGTCTTTTTCAATACACGCGATTACTTTTTCGTCTTCTTTGATTATTTTCATAAGATTTTTTCCTTTCTTTTTTTTTGCTTTTATACATACAGTATGCCGGATTCTGCGGGCAGCAAAAAGGCCGCGGCTCAAAGCCGCGGCACACACGTAGAAAGAAAGGAATTCCGACGGCGAATCCGTCTGACGTATCGGAAGGAGCTGTCCTTCTCGCTTACATATATAGTATACCAGATTTTTTGGCTGGTGCAAATTTTTATCGGATTTTTTTGCCGGCGATGGACGGCGGAGGGATGACCCGGGATTTTGTATTGCTGGCTGAATTTTTGCCGGCAATTTTTGCAAAAAAAAGAAGCTGTGCATAGTTTGCACAGCCAGGGGGACGCCCCGCGGAAAAAGTCTTTTCTTCCACAAATACAGTTTAACATAAAACCTGTCAAATTGCAAGCAGCAAATGGTAAATTATACATTCAGTATATCATACTTTCTCCAAAATACAACAGTAAAGCCGCAAAAGCTGCCGGCAGCATATAAAAAACAGGCCGCAACAAATGCAGCCTGTAGTTTCCGTTTCGCCAGTCTTCAGCTCAGCCGGGCAAACTCCCGCTCAATTCTGCCTGTAACTTCGCGCCTGTCCTCATCAATCGCAAACGCCCAGATATCCTGCATGAATCCGATAAGTTTTTTGCGTTTACGCTTGAACGAAAACCCCCGGCAGCAGATTTTATTGATAGCCATCATTGCTTCCACTCCATCGTCCATCCGCTTCGGAATAAAGAATATACGGTTACCATACTTGATTTCGTATGCTCCACCTTCATCTTTACCGTCCATATCCTCCTGGAACATATTCCTTACCGCTTCTGGCAGCAGGCGGATGCCTTCTTTTGTATCTGGTATTATTGGTACTATTTTTGTCATTATTTTTATCTCCTTTCTTTTTGCTTTCCGGTATTGCCGGCATGTAATTGCCATACTAAGCCATACTAAC
>JABLTL010115765.1_pt1 | contig 15868 bp, 8 predicted proteins | sample 7160151 | NCBI WGS metagenome assembly JABLTL01 (sample SAMN14651223, study PRJNA627086) | human gut metagenome | isolation source: feces | host: Homo sapiens
ACTACCTCATAACCCTCTGCCTCAAACATCTGACGGAAAGCCAGACGACCGATACGGCCGAAGCCGTTAATAGCAACTTTTGTCATTTTTTTAATATTTTAATTAATGGTTGAAAATAAATCTTACTTTCAAGCTCCACAGTACTTGCCAATGAGCTGAAACATTCAAAAAGCAATACTTTTGAGCATTTTTTTCTTTATCGAGCGCAAAGTTAATAATTATTTTCTAATTTTGCAGCCAATAGAGGTATTAAATTATTTAAAAAATCGCTATATAATTTCACTGGGCTATATACATTATATATAATAAGCGCAGTTTGCTATATACACTTTGCAAAATAAGATAGTTAGAAACAAGAAACATACAATCGGACATTAGGAATTAAACAATTAACAAACAGAAACTATGGGAAAAATGCTAAATGAGTTCAAGGCGTTCGCCGTAAAGGGCAACGCTGTCGACATGGCTGTCGGTGTGATCATCGGCGGTGCGTTCGGAAAAATCGTTAGTTCTATCGTCAACGATATCATCATGCCGCCTATCGGATGGCTCATCGGCGGCGTCAACTTCAGCGACCTGAAGTTCGAGTTGCCTGCCGTAAACCTCGGCATGGAGACAATGAAGCCGGCTACCATCAACTATGGTGCGTTCATTCAGACTATCATCGACTTCACTATCATCGCTTTCTGCGTGTTCCTCCTCGTGAAGGGCATCAACAAGCTGGCTAACCTCAAGAAGAAGGAGGAGGAGACCAAGTCTGCACCTGCGCCCGAGGAGCCGAAGCCGACAAAGGAGGAGTTGCTGCTCACAGAGATTCGCGACTTGCTGAAGGAAATGAAGTAATTATTAATTCGTAATTATTAATTATTAATTCGTAATTACGACCTTGCCAATCAATAATTAAAAATTAATAATTAATAATTCGTAATTACAACCTTGCCAATTAATAATTAAAAATTAATAATTAATAATTCGTAATGACGACTTTGCCAATTAATAATTAAAAATTAATAATTACAAATTAAAAAAAGCGCTGGCGAAACAATCTTCGTCAGCGTTTTTTTTGCTTTTATATGATGCGTTTTGTGTTGGTCAAATCTGGTTTACGTTTCTGTTCACGTTGCAAATTTACTCATATTTTTTGCAACACGCAACCCTCATTTTACCGATTATGGAACAAAACGCATTATTCTTGGCTTAAGTGTAGCAAATTCGTGCTTAACCTGCTAAAACTTTTACTTCGTTATCATTATCTTGCGTGTGACGGTTTCGCCGGCTACTACGGCTTTCACTACATATACGCCTGCGGTCAAGCCGTTGAGCGATACGGTGTTGCCTGCTGCCTTTGCTACAACAGCGCCTGCTGCCGACACAAGTTCTACCGACGTCACGCCCTCGCCAGTTACGGTGAGCTCGTTCTCGCCCTGGCGCATCTCGATACGTCCTACGGTGTTCTCGTCGATACCTGCAACGGCGATGAGGAAGTTGGTTACGCCGCCCTTCACGCTTGTCGACTTCACTGTGTAGTATACGTCAACGCGGATAGTGTGCTGCTGCTTGTCGTCGGTACCGAAGTCGTGTGTGTATGTTCTCTCCGTGAGCTTCGCCGCGTTCTTCTTAGCGTTGTCGATGAACACGTCGTAGCCTTCGATAGGCAACGTACCTGGTTTCGGGTTCTCCAGCACGAGACCGATCATCCAGTTAGCCATCACGCCGGTAGAAGATATTGAGCTCCACGACTCGCCGTCGAGCGAGTAGATGTCAGAGTAGCCTTCCAGCGGATCGCTGCTGTCAACGGCGATAGCCGGTTCCTTCGGCGTAACATCATAGCAGTCGATGGCAAGACGGTATGTAGATCCGTTCTCGATGATGATAGGCTTCGTGAGTTCCACCTCGTTCCACTTACCTACGGTGTAGTCGTCTACCTCGGTCTCGCTTATCAGCTCGTCGTTCTTGTAGACATACACTGTGTATGTAGCGTCTGTGAGCGGATAGAAGCGTGCCTTCTTGATGGCGTATCCAGTGCGACCGCGGAATGTCTTCGACGGATAGAGCGCGCCTACCATGATGTTATAGTTGTTGTCAGCAGGAGCTGTCACGCCCTGCGTTGATGCAGAACCCGTGCAATACTGCACCTGAACTACGTCGCGGTCAACCGGTGCTGCCCAATTAGCCTTCACAGCCGAAGCGCTTACCGGCGCTACTGCCACGCCATTCACAGCCTGAAGCTGGCTGTCGTCAGGAACAACCGCAAGCTGAGCTACGGCCGGCTCCGACTCCGATCCGTTGGCATACACGGCGCTCACGCCCAGTGCATGGTCGCCCTTGTCGAGAGAGGGTACGGTGAAGTTCTTTGTAGCAGACGAACCTACCTTCTTGCCGTCTACATATATATTATAGCCCGTCACGTTGTCCTTTGCAAGGTCGGCACCTTCCGGCGCCACGATAGCGTCGATAGCCCACGAAGCGGCGTAGAGATAGTTGCTCTCCTCCATAAGGTTGCCCATCGAGTAGAAGTCGGGCTCGGTTGTAAGGCGGAGCAGGTCGGAAGAGCCCTTCACGGCACGACCGAAGTCGAGCGCTGTGATGCGCTGCGAAGCCTCTGTAACCTTCACCTCAACCGACACGAGCAGTTCGCCCGAAGGCAGATCCTGCGGAGTATCGAGCTTAACGACGTTGCGCTCGCCGTAGTTCAGCTTCTGCGTAACTGGCTGTGTGTAGAACTTCTGCAACTTACCGTCTGCGCTGCGTGTATAGAGGTTGATAGTCCAGCCGCCCTGAGCCTCCATCGGGTAAAAACCTACGGATGTGAGTTTCTGTCCCTTGTATGCGCTGAGCGTAACTGCGTCGAAAGCAATGGCTGTCTCGTAGCTCTCGCCGTCGAACGACAGACCGAATGTCTCGAGGTTGGCGTTGTCGGGGTTGAAGTATGTGAGCGCTCCGAAGTTTGTTGACGGATCGCTCCACTCCATGTATGCTGCGCTGTAGCCATGCTGCTGTGCGAAGAGGTTTGTAGGCGTAGAAAGTTTCTGATTCTCCACCTTGACAGTAGCTGTCTCGCTGTTAGCCGACTCAACGTCGCCGTACACTGCCGTAACCACATACTCGTGTTCGCCTACCGGCACACCAGCATCTACGAATCCTTCAGCGGTAACAACATCGCTGCTCACCTTGTTGCCGTCGCGATACACCTTGTATCCGGTTATGCCTGTGGCTGCAACGTTCGGCTTCCATGTAATCTTCACCGTGTTGAGACCCGACAACTGCTGAGCCTTAATGCTCACCGGAGGCATAGCCGAGAATATCGGACTGCCGAACTTCACGATCATCGACTGCGACGAAATGGCATAGTTGCCGTCCGAATCCTTGTTGTCGTTGTAGAAGAGGAAGCCCATGATGTGGTCGTCTACCGACACGGATGTGGCGCGAGTCACGTTGTAAAGGGTTTCGCCGTCGGAATCCTTTGGCGAGTCCGGATTGACGAAAACATGATAGTCGGCGAGGTTCACGCCTTTTTCCTTCAGATACTTGTATGCGAATGTGCCTTTTCCGTCCTGGTATATATAACCCAAATTGTTGTCCTCGCACATCACGGTGCCGTTACCGCTGATGTCGAAGAAGTCGAGGTCGTCGTTGTCTCCAGCCGGAAGAATAGCGCTCTTCTTGCCGGTTTCCATATCGTACACAGCCCATGCTCCGCGTGTTTTGCCTGCTCCGCCTGCCTCTTCTTCGGTCTGCCAACCGCCGAAGTAAAGCAGCTTCTTGCCGTCGGGCGAGAACTTCTTGCCTACACAGAACGGCGACTGCTGGTCAGAGAGTGTTGTGAAATTGCCGTCAGGTCCCCATAAACATGCCTGGCGGTTCTTGTTCATAACCCAACCCGTAGCATACTCTCCGTCGGGCGATATTGCATAAGGCATCGCGATACCTTTGTTCTCCTTCAGTTGGCGATAAATCTTGCCGTCCTTCCATACGTATCCCAAATACTTTCCGCCTACATACACGTTGCCCGTGATGTAGTGTCCGTCGGGCGATATGCCAGAAGCGCCACTACTGCTCACAGCGTCAGAAGGCATTTCGAGACGGTTCCAGCGGTTGTTCTGCCAATAGCCAGCGAGCTGCACCGAAGCACCGTTCTTCTTGTAGCTATTGTCGGTGTACAAGCCCACAACAACGCCGTTGTTAGACACGCTGTAAGCCTGCGAAGGCGACGACGGATTGAGCAAATCAATCTCTCCGCTCTCCAGATTCCAGCGGAATCCGTAAGCCTCATTGCCACTGTCGAAGTACATACCACACGCCCACTTGCCGTTTGGCGAAGCAGCCATGATGTTGTAGTCGCTTGGGGTGACCATCACTAAGGGTGATGTCTGTGCGAAAGCTGCGCCACTTAAGAGTAGCGACGCAAGTAACATTTTTGTCTTCATCTATTGATATTACGGTTTTTAAGAATTTTATTTATTAATAATTTAGGCTATGTTCTGTAGTTCGGATGTTTTGCCTATGGTATTGTTTTATCCTCACTTGACGTGATACTTGTAGACGCTCTGCTTGCCGTCGCGCTCTATACATATTATATAAGCTGCAGTCGGGAGCTGAGCGAGCGATACGCTTCTTGTGCGTTTGCGTGCGTATACACGTTCGCCCGAAACGTTGTAGACAGATACGTTTGCAGCATCGCTGAGCTGAACCGTGTTGCCTGCAAAGATAGCCTTTACAACTCCGTCAACGCCGATGCGCTGCATGGCTGTATAGTTGCCGTTTTCTATGTCTGTAATCTTCACGGTGATGGTGTCGGAGAACGCCTTGCCGTACTTGTATGTCGTAACGACATACGCCTCTACAACGTCGTCAAGAAGCATTACGTGAAGCGTGTCCTTCGAAGCCTCTCTTGTTTCGTTCTCTGGCACATTGCTTCCAACGAAGTAGAGCGTATGCTTGATAAAGCCGTAGTCGTTCATATCGGCAGGATTCTCCCAACCAAAGACAGCGTTATACTCCTTTTCAGGATTCAAAGCCGTACCTACATTCTTCACCTCGCCGCCTACGAGAGCCAGATTGGTAACGGCAGGCAGTTCATGGTCGAGCGCCACTTCAATCTCAGTAGGAGTGGTGCTGTAGAACCCCACCCACTCCGAGTCGGCAGCAGGCTTCACTATCTTGCCGTCCTTCATGGCGAAGAGCGGCTGAATGAAGTAGGTGTATGTACTGTTGCTGAGTTCGTCGTCCTCGTACGCACACTGCATTGTCTCGGGGTCTATCACGTCGGCAAGGTCAACGGTATCCTGCGGTATGCAGTTGCGGAAAATGACGAACTTGCAGCCATACTCGAGTCCTGCCTTCGGCACATTGAAGCGGAGGTCTACGGTGTTCGGCTTCTCCTTGTCGAGCGTAGCCGACATAATCATCATGGCAGTCTCCTCCTTCATGCCACTGAAGTCGCGATACTCATAGCGCATGGGCAGACCGCTACGTGTCCACTTATTACTGCTGTAGTTGTAGCTGCAAACATCCATCAGGTTCAGATTGCCGTCCACCGGCTTATACTCGGTCTTTGCGCTCGGTATCTCCTTGCCGCTTGAATCGTAGCGGAACTTCTCGTAGAGTGTGAGCACACCGCTGGTATAAGTCCATGCCTCGCGCTGCTTAGCCACCTCATTGCCGTCCTTCAGCTTGTACTGATACTCCTCCACCTTGTTGCCGTCGGCGTCGTACTTTATGTTAGCCTCAAACTTGTACGAGTCGTATTCGCCGGTTGACGAGTAATGGGTGAGCACGCCGTCGGTATAGGTGTACGTAATCTCCTGCTTGAACTTCTTAGTGTCTCTGATATAGGTAGACTTCTTAGCCAGCGTTCCGTCGGTGTTGTACGCATACTCGTTGATGTACATCGACGTAGTGTCGGTAGCCAATCGTCCATCGCTGTCGTAAGTATAGCTCTCGCAGTTCTGTGTCTTGCGGAAACTGAAGACGCCGCCGTCGTATTCGCCCCACTGGTACGTGTCCTTATTGGTCATCATGCCGTCGGTGTTGAAGACAGCCTTGCAGAAAGTCATAACATCGAAGTCGTCCGAGTAGCCTTCGTCGGTGTAGAGGCGTCCGTAGTCGGCTCTACCGACGAAGAGTCCGTCGGTGTTATAGTAGTACAGACTGCGCTTCGACACTACATCGTCCGGGATATCGCCCATCGAACTACCGAAGGTGGCAGTATTAACCAAGAATCTGTTTTCTGGAGCCGCCTGCTGAGCGTCAGCCGTTGCCGGGCAGCCGAGCACTAATGCCAGAGCTGCAATCGAATTGAGTAGTCTTTTTCCCATAATTCCATGTTTTTGGTTAATTAATAATCTGAAAAGACACACATTATATTATATACTCTACGTAATATACATGTGTGTCTTTTCACTAAGTGCTATCCTGGCGTGAGCTTATGCTACTTCACGCCGTACTTATAGAAGCTGCTCTTGCCGTCCTTCTCTACACATACTATATATGTAGCAGCCGGAAGCTGACCGAGAGCTACGCTGCATGTATTCTGCTTTGCGTACACCTTAGCGCCTGCAGCAGAGTAAACCGATACGTTTGCGGCATCGCTGAGCTGCACAGTGTTGCCTGCGAATGTAGCCTTCACAACGCCGTCGGCTGTAATGCTCTCCACGCCGTTATACTTTTCGATGTCCTTAACAGTAACGGTGATGGCGTCAGAGTAAGCCTTGCCGTACTTGTATGTTGTGATGACATACACCTGCATCTCGTCGTCCATAATCTGCACTCTGGCAGACTCGGCGGCGCCTTCCAACTTAGTGTCAGAGAGACCCATACCCACGAAGGCAACATCGTTTCTTACGAAGCCGAGTTCTTCGAGATTAGCAGGGTTCTTCCATTCGAGATCAGCGTAGTATTCTATCAATTGGCTCATGATAGAACCGATGCGCTTCACCTCGCCACCTACGAGCTTCAGGTCGGTAACGGCAGGAAGCTCCGTAGCGAGAGCCACGTTCACGTCCATAGGCGTAGAAGTATAGTAGCCCACCCACTCCGAGTCGGCAGAAGCATCGCTTATCTCGCCGTTTGTGAGGGCAAAAAGCGGCTGAACAAAGTAAGTGTATGTGTCGCTCTTGAGTTCCTTGTCCTGATAAGAGCACTGCTTTGTGGCGGGATCCATGACGTCGGCAAGGTCGAGCGTGTCGAGAGCCACGCAGTCGCGGTAGACTACAAACTTGCAGCCATGAACGAGACCGGCTTTCGGAGCTGTGAATTGCAGGTTAATAGTGTTCTTGAGTTTCTTGTCGGGTGTAGCCGAGAGAAGCATCGTCTGTGTAGCTTCCTTCATTCCGCTGAAGTCGCGGTAGGTCTGACGTACGGTCAAGCCCCATTTGTTCCATGTGTCCTTAACCGAATTGTAGGTATAGTCGCTAACATCCATAACGTTCATGTTGTTCTCCACGGGGACATACTCTTTCTTCGAGTCAGCCACTTCCGCACCTTTACTGTCGTAGCGGTACTTCATGTAGAGCGTGAGCACACCGTCGGTGAATGTCCAGGTTTCGCGCTGACGCGGCTTCACATTCTCGCCCGACTTCGCATACTGGTATTCTTCTATCTTGTTGCCGTCTGCGTCGTACTTAAGGTCAGCCTCGAACTCGTAATACTGTCCGGTAGACGAGTAGTGAGTAGCCAGTCCGTTCTCATAAGTGTATGTAATCTCCTGCACAAGTTTCTTTGTGCGCTTGTTGTACGACGTAACCTTTAGCAGCGTGCCGTCGTCGTTGTACGTATACTCGTTGATGCGCATCGAGGTAGTGTCTGTAGCCAGTCTGCCCTGCACATCGTACGTATAGCTCTCACAGTTCTGTGTCTTACGGAAAGAGTAGTCGCCGTCGTCATAGTCGCCATACTGGTAGAAGTCTTTGTTGGTCATGTTGCCGTTTACATCGAAGATAATCTTCTCGATGTCGGTGAGCGAGAAGGTATCCGAATAGCCACCGTCGGTATAGTTGCGTCCGTAGGTAGAACTGCCTACTAACTTGCCATCGGTGTTGTAGTAATAATACACGCGCTTAGAGTCGAGGTCTTCGGGCATATCGCCCATCTGACTACCAAGCGTGACAGCCTTCACTAAGAATCGGTTCTGTGTCTCTACTTTCTGTGCGAATGTCGGGGCTGCAGAGCCAAGCATCAACGCCATGGCTGCTACCGAATAAAGTAAACGTTTTTCCATAATTCTGTGTTTTTTTGATTATTAATAGCGTTAAGACAGCGCAAGTTTAGCGATAAAAGACTACTTCAATTACCCAAACGCGGTCTACTACATTGCAAAGATACACAATTACTTTTTAAAAGCAAGCCTATATAAGTGTATTTTCAACTAAATTGTTGCATATATTTGCAAAAAGCCGTACATTTGCAAGCAAATTATCAGCAAATAGTTATTACACGTTATTAATATAAAGAGCGTGTAAATATAATTGAAACTAACAAGCAAAAGAACAATTAATTAATATATACTATGAGAAAAACCCTACTTAGCATCGCTTCCCTCCTCCTTGTAGCAGGGAACATCAACGCCACCAACATCGGCTACTCTAAAGATGAGATTTCGCGCAACAACGTATTCCGCCTCGGCAGCACCGAGAAGCAGGGACAGGCTATGCGCCTGAGCCACGCCAAGCTGCAGGCTCTCAAGGGCAAGACCATCGACTTCGCCGAGTTCGTGTTGGGCAGCAAGAATGTCACCGACAAGAAGATGCACGTTTTCCTCACCAAGCAGCTCGACGGCACACCTATCGCCGAGGGAACCGTTGAGGTGACGAAGGCGCTGAGCAAGATAAAGTGGACGCTCGATAAGCCGTACACCATAACCGGCGACGAGGACTGTCTCTACGTAGGCTACACAACCGAAGCTGCCAACACATACAAGGTGCTCATGTCGGACGGTTCGTACGACATCGAGGGCTGCAACTACGGCTACAAGGACGGAGCGTGGGTAGACACCTACGGCATGAACAAGGGCAGCGCGCTCGTCTTCGTCAACGCCGAGAACGTGGGCGACTATACCGACGCCATCATCGCTCAGAGCAACTTCGAAGGCTACTATAAGGCTGGCGACAACTGCAACTTCTCGGCTTGCTTCGTGAACGCCGGCACGACGGACATAACCAGCTTCGACGCCATCGTAGAGGTGGGCGGCAACAAGACCACGCAGCACTTCGCCGACCTCAGCATCAAGCCGAAGGAGGGCTACAGCTTCGACCTCAAAGACGTGGACACAAGCAACGAGGGCGAGCAGAGCCTCAGCGTAACTATCGCTAACGTGAACGGAACGGGCAAGGAGACCGACACGTCGGACAACAGCGTCAGCGCCAACCTCTTCCTCTACCCGAAGACTATGGAGCGCTCGTTGTTGCTCGAAGCGTTCACGGGTCAGGACTGCTCCAACTGTCCGGGCGGTCATCTGAACATTGAGGCTGCCATCAAAAAAACAGAGAAGAACATCATTGAGGTGGCTCATCACGTAGGTTACAAACCCGACATGTTCACAATGAGCGAAGACCCTACATATATATTCTTCTACCCTAACACGTCGAGCACATTCGCACCGGCGGCTATGGTCAACCGCAATACTTACGCCGACGTAAGCACTACGCCGATAGTGAGCGCCACCGACGTCAGCAAACTGCTTTCTACCATCTACTACGCCGACACCAAGGAGCCGTACGTTTCGCTCTACCTCAAGACCACACTGGACGAGAGCACACGCGAACTGAACGTGAAGCTCTACGTGCTGCCTCACAAGACCGTGCCTCACAACAGCTCTATCTTCAACGTATACCTCGTGCAGGACGGCATCGAGGCGCGTCAGGCGAACGGCGGAGACAACTACATACACAACCGCACCTTCCGCGGAACGGTGACGGGCAACGCATGGGGATACCTGGTGGAGGACATAAAAGCGGGTCAGCTGCTTTCGTGGGAGAAAACCATCACCATACCCGAGAGCATCCACTCGAGCTATTATGCCGACGAGACTAAGAATAACATCGAGGCTGTGCTGAAGAACATGAGCGTCGTGGCTTACATAGGCGAGTTCGACCAGAACGACAACAACAAGCACACTATCTACAACTGCTGCGAGGCGCGTCTGGGCGAGTCATACAAGCAGACTGGCTTCGTCAAGCCTACCGACGTGAACAGCGCCGAGGCTGAGCAGAGCGTTAGCATCTTCGTAAGCAACGGAAAGGTGCACGTCGGTGGCGAGTACGACCGCTTGCAGGTGTACAACCTCGCTGGTGCGCAGGTGGAGAACGCCAATCTTGCCAAGGGCGTGTACATCGTGAAGGTGACTGCCGACGGCAAGCAGACCACAAAAAAGGTGCTCGTGAAGTAATACGGGCAGCCTAAAACAGATACATATAATATAATAAGGTATATCATGCGCAAGTCATACATATATATAATAGGTGCAACGATGTTGCTCGCGCCAGCCTCAGCGTTGGCGCAGGCATCACTTTCGCCTCGCACGGCTATTGCCGTCGCTTCCCCCACCCTGCTTAAGTCGCCCGCTGCGCAAGCCGCTGCAGTGGGCGCCGCAAGCAGTCAGCTTTCAGCATACGTAACAATCGACCCTGCGCGCACATCGTGGCAGCAGTTGGGTGTGACGCCTATCGCCGAGAACGCCAGTACGGCTACCGTGCGCCTCACGCTCGACGCCTTGCAGCGTCTGGCTAAGCAGCAGGGCGTAGAGTACATCCAGATTACTTCGGGCGCAACGCAGATGCTCAACCTTGCGCGCCAGGAGGCTGGCACCGACCAGATACACAAAGGCACCGACCTGCCGAAGGCATACACCGGCGAAGGCGTGGTCGTGGGCGTGGTCGACGCCGGATTCGACTATATGCACGCCGCTTTCCGCCGCCCTGCCGACGGAGCGCTGCGCATCAAGCGTGTGTGGGAGCAGAGCGCTACGACGCTCGACGGCGCTTCGGCTCCTGCGAAGTACGGCTACGGCATTGAGCTGAACACGCCCGAACTGATAGAGAAGGCGCAGGGCGACAGCGACTCTAACTCGCACGGAACGCACGTGGCTGCCATAGCTGCGGGTAGCGACGCCTACAAGGACGGGGCGTACGTGGGCAATGCGCCCGACGCCGACATAGTGCTCGTGGCGCTCGACCTGAACACGAGCACCAACGCCGACATCAGCAACGCCGTGCAGTATATCTTCGACTATGCCGACGAGGTGGGCAAGCCGTGCGTCGTCAACCTCAGTCTGGGCAACCAGGACGGACCGCACGACGGCACTTCTACGTTCGACACCATGACCGACGCCATGCAGGGACCGGGCCGCCTCATCGTGGGCGCTGCCGGCAACCACCGCACCGACGCCTTCCACATCGACCATACCTTCGCTACAGCCGACGCTGCGCCGCTGCGCACGTTCGTGAAGTACAAGGTGGCGCCGTCTAACTCGGTTTCGGGCGGCACGATAGAGATTTGGGGCGAGAAGGGCGTTGACTTCACCGTAGACATCGCCGCCTACAGCACGTTCAACAAGAAGGATGCGCGGTCTACGACCGTTTATCCGGCGGAGGGCGTCACGAATGTTGACTTCGGCAAGTACGCTACGGGCACGTGGAAGGTGGCTTCGGAGGTGAGTCCGCTCAACGGCAAGCCGCACGTGGTGCTGACATCTGCGCTCACCTCGATACGCAACAACTACGCCATAGCGCTCACCGTGACGCCGAAGACGGCGGGCAGAGTGAACATTTGGTCGGACAATACGTATCTGGCGTTGGAGTCGCGCGACATAGAGGGCTTCTCGGCGCCCGACGCAGCGTCGTCTACGCTCTGCGAGATTGGCGGAACGGGCAAGCGCATACTCACCGTGGGTTCGTACACCACACGCAACGAGTACACGACAAACAGCGGACAGCAGGCTACGCTGCAGGAGACCGTGGGCGACCTGAGTTCGTTCTCGAGCTACGGCCCCACAGTAGACGGACGCATGAAGCCGAACATTACGGCGCCGGGCTGCTTCATCATCTCTGCCGTGTCTAACAACGACGCATCGGGCAACTTGATGTACGCCGAATACAACGAGAACTTCGGACGCTACAACCAGTACGGCTATATGCAGGGCACGTCGATGGCGTCGCCGTTCGTGGCAGGCATTGTGGCTACATGGCTGCAGGCTTATCCGCAACTCACGCCCGAACAGCTGCACGAGATTGTGCAGAACACGGCACGCAAGGACAGCTTCACGGCTACGGCACCCGACAGCAACTGGGGCTACGGCAAGATTAATGCGCTCGACGGACTGCGCCAGTGTATCGAGAAGCAGGAGACGGGCTGCGTGAGCGTTGCCATGCCGTTCGACGGAACGGTGCGCATCGCAGACGGAAACATCTTATTGGGCTTCGCTCGCGACACGCAGGCTACGCTCTGCATCACAAGCATGACGGGCAGCACGCTGTTCAGCAAGCAGCTCGGCAAACGCTCGGCAGGCGAAACGCTGTCTGTTGCCGTGCCGCAACTGCCAAAGGGCGTGTATCTGCTCAGCGTAAAGACGCCGGCAGCTACAAAGACCTTCAAGTTTGTTTGGCAATAATCCCATACTCTTTCATCGTCAACCGAACGCCGTCCGATCGGATTCCGTTCGCCGTCCGTTCAGATTCCGAACGCCGTCCAATCAGATTCCGTTCGCCGTCCGATCGGGCGGCGTTCGGTTGACGATGACTTTTCTACACACTAACAAAGACTCTTGTCCACACAAAAGTGTGGAACTATTCTACACTTATTCCACACTTCTCCACAACTTTTTAGTCTATGCCAAAGCACTAAAAAATTTTATTCACGCTGACTATCAAGCACTTACACAAAACACTTCATATTCTGGCACGCAGATTGCATTCTATTAAGTGAACGACGCAACGAACAAACAACAGTTCAAGACGGAGTTCTACAGATAAACATTATAATTAACAATTAAAAATTTAAGAATATGAAGAAGTTAGTTTTTGCAGCTTTCGCAGCTTTCGTTATGGTATCAGTAAGCAACGTATTTGCAGGTAGCTCTAAGGCAGAGCTTGGTTTGAACATGCCGGTCGACTCAACCGTTGTTGACACAGCCGACACAGTAGGCGCTCCGGCAGAGGGTGAGCCGGCAGAACAGCAGGCAACTCCTGAAGAAGTGGCAATGCTCAGCGACTCGGTTGACTCGGTTGACTCTACAGCACACCTCTTCTCGAGCGTAATGCTCATGGACTCTACATCTACAGATACAACCGGCACAGAGGCTCCGGCTGTGGTTTAAGAGAAGGTAAGGGTTTCAGACATAAATAACAACACACTAATTCCTTTCAGTCTGCATCGTTCTTGTACGAACAAGAATGGTGCAGACTTTTTGTTTTCTACCTCCAACGAATGTTTTATAAAATAAAAGCCAAGATTCTGCGTTATACAGAATATAGGGATAAGAATTTTGAAGCATATATGTTCAGCACCAGAATAAAAATACTTGTAGGCTACGCTTTGCTCGCCATCGTGTTGCTGTCTGCCACATGGATGGTATACGACAACACGCGTTCGTTGTCGGCGGTAAACCACGCCTCGGAGCGCTTTATGGCACGCCGCGACATTGTCGACTCGCTCGTGTTTTCGATGCTCGAGACCGCCAATGCCGAACGCAGCGTGCTGCTCGGCGACGCAAGCAAATGGGAACGCTTCGACCGCGCACTCAGCGGTTCGAAAAGGCACGCACGTAAGTTACGCCTGCTACTGAACGACACGCTGAAACAGCAGCGGTTGGATACGCTAATGGCACTGCTAATAGCGAAACGCGAGAACACGCTGCTCGTGATGAACGTACTGAAAAACAACAGCCGCGACATCTATTACAACAATAAGGTGGAGGCGCTGCACAGCGGACGCGACTCGATAGTGATTAGTCCGCAGACGAAGGAGCGCCACGAACAGCACGAGACGGTGTACGAGGTGGTGAAGACGAAACGCGGCTTCTTCAGACGCCTTGGCGACGCCTTCCGCAAACAGCGCACCGACACCATAAGCACTACCCGACTGACGCATCAGCCGTCTACCGACACCATCCATCACCGACTGAACATCGCCGACTCGGTGGCTAACGCACTTGCCGAGATTCATAGCGAGCAGCAGCGCGCCAACGACCGTCAGCAGGGCATCATCAGTACGCGAAACGACCGTCTGCAGCTGGTGAGCATTCAGCTGACAAAGCGCACATGGCAGCTGCTGGAGGACATACAGAGCGACGAGCACAACGCCATGCAGCGTGTTGTGGGCAAGGCTATCAGTTCGCGACGTGCCATGATCGTGAGAATTGCGGTGCTGGGACTGTTGGCGATTCTCTCGGCGGCAATTCTCGTGGTGTACATCCTCAGAGACATAAAGCGCGAGCGCCGCGACCGTCAGCGCATTCTTGAAGCGAAGACGGAGACGGAGCGCATCATGCAGCAACGAGAGCGACTGCTGCTCACCATCACGCACGACATAAAGGCACCGGCGGCGTCGATTGCCGGGTTCATCGACCTGCTCAGCGAGTATGTAGACCGTCCGAAGGCTGTGGGCTACCTGCAGAACATATCGGGCTCGGCTAATCATCTGCTGCAACTGGTGTCGGCGCTGCTCGACTATCATAAGCTGGAGAGCGGAAAGGCGGAGCGACACGAGGTGAGCTTCCAGCCGACTGCGCTCGTCAGCGAGTGTGTGGCGCAGATGCAACCGCTGGCTATGGCTAAACAGCTGCGCTTGGCTACAGATATAAACGTTGCGGAGGATATGTTCTGCCGTTCGGACGCGTTCCGCATCAAGCAGATCGTGAACAACCTCGTGAGCAACGCCATCAAATACACAGACGAGGGCGAGGTGCGTGTAGGCATAACCGTTCTGAACGGTTGGATGACGCTGAGCGTGAGCGACACTGGCTGCGGCATGACACCCGAAGAACTGCAGAGTGTGTTCAACGCCTTCACGCGTCTGCCCGGCGCTCAAGGCAAGGAGGGCGTGGGCCTCGGACTCACTATCACTCGCGAGATTGTGACGCTGCTCGGCGGCAGAATAAATGTTGTGTCGACAAAGGGCAAGGGCACGACGTTCAGAGTGTGTCTGCCGGTGAAGGTGGTCACTAATCAGGGGATACACTCAGGGGGTGCACTTGTCTCAAGTGCACCAACAAAGCAACAAGTGCACCAACAAAGCAAACATACTCAGGGGGTGCACTTGTCTCAAGTGCACCAACAAAGCAAAGAAGTGCACCAACAAAGCAAAGAACTGCACCAACAAAGCAAACAAAGTCAACCAGATTGCTTGGTTGGTGCACTTGAGACAAGTGCACCCCCTAAAAGCAAATCTCAACACCTCAACACCTCAACACCTCAACCCACTATTTCCGTGGTGATAGTAGACGACGACCGCCTGCAGGGTCAGCTTCTCAACGAGATGCTCCGGCGCATCGACGGCGTGCAGTTCGACATCACGACGACCATACACGCCGACGAAGCCATCAGTATTGCTGTGGAGAAGAATCCGCACATCGTGTTCACCGACATCGAGATGCCGGAGATGAACGGCAGCGAGATAATGCGCCGCATACGCAGCGCATCGTCAGCTACGTCTGCAACCGACAAGCCCGTACTCCGCACGAAGTTCGTGGCTATGACGGCACACGAGCAGAGCATCATGCCGCAACTGCGCAGCGACGGCTTCGACGCCTGTCTGTTCAAGCCGTTCTCGGTGCAGACGCTCGCCGCCACCATCTGTCAACTGACGGGCGCTGCTGTAAGGGTTTCTGAGAAAGAGCAAAATTCTTGTGAACTATACTCTTCGCATAAATGACACC